>JADMIO011367016.1_pt1 | contig 97654 bp, 89 predicted proteins | sample 8958161 | NCBI WGS metagenome assembly JADMIO01 (sample SAMN16585339, study PRJNA669376) | soil metagenome | isolation source: Crop rotation soil | place: USA: Cullars Rotation, Alabama | collected 2011
GCCGCGACTTCAAGTCACGTGAATTCCAAGCTTCGGATCCCACTGTGCTGGAAAGAATGCTCACATATCCAAAGTATTGTCGAAAATCGTTTACTACAGCGCCAATATCTTCAGTCCCAAAAACCACATCGCAAGCCGAGTTCGTCCCCTCCGCCTCAAATTTATCTTCAAACCAACTAGCGTCCTTGCGATTGCGCAAAAACACCTCAGTCATCATATCGATATGCCGATTCTTATTTATAGCTCGAATGCGACCTGAAACAAACGGAAACGGTTCGCTAAACAAAAACTGTAGCGTCATCTTGCCATTCGGTCGGAGGATCCGAGTAATATCTTTGACAATTGATGCACGAATCGTATGCGATGCAATATGTTGTAGTGATATTGTACAAAACACAAAATCGTAGGCGTTGGTTTCTGCATCGCCACAGTCGTTACTAGTAGTCACGAAAAAACGACTTGATCCGCTCGTGCGCTCCCGCGCTGCGGCAATCATTTTTTCCGAAATGTCGCCCCCATCACAGCGTAAGAAAAGACGATTCATTCGTCGAACCATTCGACCTTCGCCACACGCTATGTCAAAAGCAATTCTTTGTGACCTATCATCGAAAAGTGGCTTTCGGATGTCGCCATATTCATAAAGGAAATGCGTTTCATAAGGAAAATTTTCCTGGAAATCGTAAGAGCCAACCAACCCCTCAACACTTGCATTCGGATCATTGTAAACACGACGTTGCATGTCGAGATAATCGTCCTTGGTGCGGCTCTGCATCACTCTTTCCTTCGCTCAATTGTTCACTTTATTATGAGTCTTTAATGTGAGGGCGTGTCTCGCTTCAGCTACGCATGCATTGCACGATATAAATCTTAGCAAGCGTATTAGGTTATAGACGAGTTTCTGAACTGGGTCGCTCGGCTCAGGATAAGCTCGAAAGCAAGTCACCCACCGCGTCCATATCCGCTATCCAATTGTTGTGCGTTCCACGATAAACATTTTCGCGCGACTCAAATGCCAAACCGAAAGCATATCCATGAGTATGCCCCCGAAGGCCGGCGGTTTGAGATAACCAACCCATGGCATAGTTTGGATCACTCAGTGCAACGATTGCAGCTCCCGGTTCTGTGAATAAGCTATTGTATAGCCCGGCCCCAAGCGGGCCACATATAATTCGAGCATCGTGAAACAGCGTCACTTCCTCTTCGGCGGTCATTTGGCTTGGCAACACCACCGTGTATCCCATCTTCTTCACTCTTTCGATCAACAATTCCTCGTTCAAAAAACGACGCACATCTCTAGCATCTTGCCGAGACACATAAACCTTTTTCGGACCGTCTTCTTTATTACGAAAATGCGCCATCAAACGGTCAAAAATATCAGTATACGGTACTAAATTCCCATCAACGTACCCTATGTATAGTTGTCGGAATTTTATTGGACGGTCTGCTGGCCTCCTAATTAGTTGATCGGTGCGGTATCCTAATACTGACAAGGTCTCCATTTGATAGGGTTTAATATTTGGCTGTACGACTAATTTTGATGGCCGTACACCCGCATGTTCATAAAACAGCAGTTGCGGCAGCGTCTGTATCAGCCAATGGGAGTGGTTGTTTCCGCTGGCGGAGCCAAAGAACAGAAAACCCGACGGCTCATCTACGTATTCCGGCTCGGAGATCGCCGCCCTGAATACATGTTCTCCATTTTCTTTTCGATAAAGAGTTGTAGGGTTGTGATGCAATCCGCCTTGATTCCACAGGTCAACGATAAGACGACCGTCCTTTGTCAATACCATTCGTTGATCAATTACCACAACATCGTGGAGTTTCGCTAAATATATCGGATCGTTACGGACTTCCTTGGTATTTATAATACCCGTTGTAAGATCGGGCAGGGGTTCGAGCGTTTCAACTAAGATAGGAGGCCGAACTGGGTAACTCTGCGCTGCCAATAACACCTGAACACAATCTTCATCGCAAGCCTGCAAGTTCTCGACATGCGGGAGCGCCTCAAGCGCTCTTACTACTTCATAATCGCGCGTAGTCGTCATCGGCTGCAAGCCTCGAGGACAATTACTTGAAATCCGCCATTTGGTACGCCGGGAAAATTGCAGATCAACCGCCCAGACAATGGAGCTGGGACGACGAGTTTGCCGATTAGAGGAGTCTGCACCAGCAAGATCCGGCTCTGCGTATGGGTATGCGGCAGCACAGCATGCAGCAAGTCGGGAATTGATTCGGGTTGGTCTTGGATGATGATTGCGATGAAACCAAATTTAACCCTTGGAGGACTGGAAAAAAAAGCGGGCCAATTCTGGTCCAGTACAAAACAATGCTCTGACATTCCATCCGCCGGCAACTTTGCCTTTACGGTATCCACCCCATCCCTGGTCATAGACGTGCCAATCTGCCCACAACCAGGCAACCAAACGGTTTCAGTTTGCGGCATGCTGTTAACCAATGCGGCTGCAAAATCGCTTTCGGTAAATGACCCGATCTGGAGATAACCCTCCGTATCGCGCGATGCCCTGCTGCGCGTCGCTAGCTGTTGTAGTGCGAAATTCAAAATTACATGGAGGAGGTAGGTTCCACCGAGCGGCGCGATCATTCTACCAAATATATCGGCGTAGTATTTGTCGAGGCCAGGATTTCCGAGAGATGTGGATTCAATTTGAGACAAATAATCAACCTGACGGGGCGAATACAACACATCGGCTGCGTCCCGAAGCCTGCAAGCTCCATCAGGGATAGGCGCTACCGCGGCCCGGCTGAGGAGGTCTAGGAGGTCCATTCAGTTTCCAATGGTTTAATGGCAGTGCGGTAGCCGGGTCGATGATTGGCTGGCTCAGATCTGCCCGGCTCCATTCGGGCCAATATACTTGTCGCCCTTGGCGCTCGGCGCTTTGACGACGGCGATGACGGCCGCTACCGGTGCTTCGAAGGCGGTGGCGTCGCCGGGTTCCAGGACGATGATGTCGCCCGGGCCCCAGCTCTGGCCGCACATGCGCACCTCGCCGGAAATCACCACGGTGATCTCGGTCGCGATGCGGTGGTGATGCAATTCCTCGGTTTCGCCGGGCGTGTAGCGCTTGACCGCGACCTCGAAATCCTTGCTGCGCAGGACGTTGGGCTCGAAATCGCCGACGAACCAGCCCTTGACCATGTCGTCGAGACGCGCGGTTTTCATGCCTCTGCCCCCGCTTCAGCTTCGTATAGATCGATCTGCCGGCGCGACTTCAGGGGCCGGTACTGTTTCACGTCGATCGGAAAGGCGCCCATCCGGCGCTGCTGCAACACCAGCTCGTTAAACACGAGGCTGATATAAAAGCGGCCATCGACCTGCGCGTCCTTGGCGATCATCCGCTGCGCCGCCTCGACAAAATCGCCGCCGCGGCGAAACCACGCAAAGCCGGTCATTGCGTTGCGGCTGATCGGGCGCTTCTCCGAGGTCTCCTCGAGCAACCCTTCGCCATCGAGGCGAGCGTAGGAGTAGCGCGGATGCAGCGAGGGGAACACGACGATGCCGGCATCAAGGTTGCGGGCGCGGAAGGCACGCACCGGCTCGGCATAGTCGATATCGATCATCTCGTTGCTGTTGAGCAATAACAACTCGTCACCCACGGGAATGTGCTCAATGCAGAACAGCGCGGTACAGGCGGCGCCTTGCGTCGGGCCTGAGATCGGCACGATCGCGGCGCCCGGCGACGCCAGCCGGATGATGTCCTCGATGTAAAAGCGCCGCACGTCGCGGGCCGAGACGGCGAACACCAGCTGTGCGTTGAGCCCACGGCACGCCTCGACAAACCGCTCGACCAGCAACCCGCCATCGTGTTCGGCAAGCCAAACCGGCGGATCATCGCTATCGGGCGGGTCGGCCGCGCCGAGGATCAGGACCGTAATCGACATCAGGCGGCCTGGGCAGTGGCGTTGCACTCGGCAATGCGGCGCTGGACGTTGGCATAGGTCACATCGGCCACATCGGCGACTTCCAGCACATGCCCGCCGGAAGCCCTGGCGGCGCGGATGCCATTTTCGTTATCCTCAACGATCAGGCATTCCGACGGGGCGATCCCGAACCGCGCGATCGCGGTATTGTACATTTCCGGGTCCGGCTTGGCGCGTGCGACGTCCTCATTCGAGATGATGAATTCTAGATAATTATCGAGCGCCGCGCGCTGCATCATGACCTCGATCGTATGCCGGATCGAATTGGAAGCGACCGCAAGGCGATAGCCTTGGGCCTTGAGGCGCGACAGAGCGAATTCATGGTTGAAGCGCGGCTTGCAGTGCGCATTCACCAATTCCATCGTGTAGCGCTGTTTCATATCGTTGATAAAGCTGTGCAACTCTTTCGGCAGATGATGCTGTACCGACAGAATCTCCAATTTGCGCCGCGTCGGAAGCCCGTCAAAAGTGGTCAGGTGATCATAACGGCTGATTTCAAGGCCGAAGAGGCGCAGCGCACGGTTCAATGCCTCATAGTGCCAATCCTTCGCTTCGATCAGCACGCCGTCCATGTCGAATACTACAGCCTTGATCATAGTGCGCCTTCAAAAAATGTTACCGCCTCTTCCGGTACATCCGTACACAGCATTAGATTTTCATGCCGATGGATCGGTGCCGCTCGCAACATGTTCCACAATGCATCGCGGTCGCGGCCGTGCAACTCCGAGGAAACAACGCAGACCGTCTTGCCGTCGCGCAGGAATGTTTCGATCTGCTGCGGTCCAAACCACATTCCCTGAAACCCGTCCAACCAGACGCCGATCGCCTGGTCATAGCAAGCCGGGGGCTGTTCGAATTCGCTGGCGCGGGTAAACACCGGCAGGCCCAACCGCAACTGAACCACCATCTCCGGCACGGACATGTCGAAGGTGAACCAACCTTTGACATTGCGCTCGCGAAGCTGCGCCGCCAGCATGTTCGACAAACCGTCTGCCTTGATGTTGAGGGCAAGCGGCAGGTTGCGGTCACCACGGATGTCCAGCAGCTCGCCCAGCGATATTGCGGCGGCGTCGGCCATATCGTGGGAAATAACCAGCTGTCCGTTGCGGTCGCGAACATCGGTCTCGGTACCAAATCCAAGATCGAACGACCGGTGGAATGCGATGGGGCGGTTACGCTCCGGCGGTTCTTTCCAGTAGCCGCGGTGACTGATGATAATCACGTCAAGCCCGCCGATGCCTGCTTCGCTAACGGCAATTTCAGAAAAATATCTAGATCGTCCGGAATGCCTAATCCGTACATTGTCTCGCCGACATCGTGGTATCCTACCTTACCACCGGCTCCGATCAGCTCGTTGTAGACAGGCGCTACATAAAATTCATTGTTAACACGCAGGTTCTTGTCGATCATCGCCTCGGCACTGCGCACATAATCGCAACCTTTGGCAAAATTGTAGATGCCGACCGTGGCGATGTTTGAGATAACCTCTTTCTCGACGACGCGCGTAACAAACCCGTTATCGTCTATACCAACAAACGACCATTTGGGATCTGCGGCCGGCATGGTCATGATCAGACCATCAAGACCCCGCGCATCCTGATCGGACAGGTAGGGATTGATATCGGTGTCGACATACTGATCGCTGTTGGCGATCATCAACCCATCGTCGTTGTCAATAAACTCCCGCGCTAGTAGAACCGTACAGGCGGCTCCTTCGGTAACCTCATTGATCCCGATGACCTCGGCCCCGGGTGCCCAACGGCGAAGTTGTTCGGCCAGCGAAAAATCGCGCAGATGCTCGTTTTGACAGATGAAGATGAACCGGTGCTGACGTTCGGGCCGAATGTTCTCAAGCACCAACCGAATCATCGGCACGCCATGCACCGGAATTAACGGTTTCGGTAATTTGTACCCGGCATTTGCAAATCGCGAACCGCGGCCTGCCATAGGTATAACGATATTAAGCATTTTGGCTCAGCCTCGAACCTATGACTTGGTATTCAAATACAGCAGAGCCGATAAAAAGAATGTCATGTATCCTCTGAATTCAATTAAACCGAATATGCATCTGATCTCGATTGCGCTGCAGCATGCCGGCGCGCCGCCAGGGCACCCAGCAAGGCCAACGACTTGCTCCGCGGCCGGCATGGCGCGCACTTCGCAATGCAGCTGGCAAGCGTGGCCCTAACATATATCCGTATGCCGCCGCGCGAAAGAGCAAACGGTACGAACCGACCGCGGATGGCGCGTCTATGTCGCGCAGTCCCTATGCCCGACGACCGGCAATTGTGTAGAACTCAGGCATTGCGGCTATACCGCGACACACGGGAGATCGGGAATGAGCGATACGCCTGAATATACGCCGCCGAAGGTATGGGTGTGGAACAAGCCGAGCGGCGGCCGGTTTGCCAATATCAACCGGCCGATCGCCGGTGCGACGCATGACAAGGAATTGCCAGTCGGGCGGCATCCGCTGCAGCTCTATTCGCTGGGTACACCGAACGGGGTCAAGGTCACGATCATGCTGGAGGAATTGCTTGCCCTCGGCCACCAGGGCGCGGAATACGATGCCTGGCTAATCCGCATCGGCGAGGGCGACCAGTTCGGCAGCGGCTTTGTCGCGGTCAATCCGAATTCAAAGATCCCGGCCTTGCTCGACCGCAGTGGCGCGAAGCCGATCCGGGTCTTCGAGACAGCGGCGATCCTGATGTATCTGGCGGAGAAATTTGGCGAATTCCTGCCGACCGAACCGGCGGCGCGGGCCGAATGCCTGTCCTGGCTGTTCTGGCAGATGGGGAGCGCGCCCTATCTCGGGGGCGGCTTTGGCCATTTCTACGCATACGCCCCGCTTAAGATCGAATACGCGATCGACCGTTTTGCGATGGAAACGAAGCGCCAGCTCGATGTGCTCGACCGCCGCCTCGGTGAAAGCAAATATGTCGCGGGCGACTCCTACACGATCGCCGACATGGCGATTTTTCCCTGGTATGGCGGGGTCTGCAAGGGCTGGCTGTACGGCGCCGCCGAGTTCCTCAGCGCGCACGAATACAAGAACATACATCGCTGGGCCGACATGCTGCTCGAGCGCCCCACGGTGCAGCGCGGGCGCATGGTTAACCGCCTTTCCGGCGAACCGTCGAGCCAATTGCATGAGCGCCACGAGGCCAGCGACTTCGACACCAAAACGCAGGACAAGCTCGCCGCGGCGCAGTAACCGGTTGGCGCCAAGATTGCGAGGGCGCGCCTCCGTCAGCAGCTGAGAAAGGCCTGCTGGATCTCGCCGATATCGGTGGTGCTCAGCAGCATCAGTTGCAGCAGGATGCGCGCCTTTTGCGGCGTCAGGTCGGAGCCGCCGACGATGCCGGTCTCGCGCAGCCGACGGCGCGGCGCGACCCGGCCGATGGCGCGGGTGCATTGCACGACGACAACGCCGGATTTGGCCGCCGCGAGGAACTGCTCCTGCTGCGACGGGCTCGGGCTGCCCGGCGCAAACCCGGCCGACACCAGCCCCTTGGCCCCGGCCTTGACCGCTGCCTCGACGAGGTCGCCGTCGGCGCCGGCGTAGGAATAGATCACATCGACCCGCGGCAACGTGGTGATCTCCCGGCCGGCGAACGGCGTGTCGGGCATGTGGATGCCGAGCGGTGCCCGAAAGAAATGCACCCCGTCGCCATCGACATGGCCGAGCGCGCCATAATCCGCCGATTTGAAGGTCTGCACCCGGTAGGTCGAAGTTTTGACGACATCGCGAGCCGGGTGGATTTCGTTGTTCATCACCACCATCACGCCCATGCCACGTGCCTTGGGCGAGCCGGCGACCTGCAGCGCGTTGACCAGATTGGTCCCGGCATCGGTGCCGAGCGCGCTGTTCGGCCGCTGCGCCCCGACCATGATGACCGGCTGCTTCACTCGTAACGTCAGGTTCAGAAAGAACCCGGTTTCCTCCAGCGTCGCGGTGCCGTGCGGAATGACAAACCCGGCAAGGTCCGGCTGCTCTGCCGCCAGCTTGTGGATCATGTCGCGGATTTCAATCCATTCGACCGGGCCGAGTGCGGTGCTGCCGACCTGCTTGTAGGTGATCGGCACCGCATCGGCGACCAGCTTTGTCTCCTCGAACTTGTCGAGCAGCTGCTCGCAGGTCAGCTTCTGCCCGAAATCCGGGTAATCCAGCACATCGAGACTGCCATTGCCGAGCGACGAAATCGTGCCGCCGGTGCCGATTACGGCGATGCGGGGAAGCGAGGCCATTGCGTTCTCCTTATTGGCGCAGGGCTGCGATCAGATCGTGCAACACGTCTTCATCCGAGGTGTCGGCGAGCGGTATCGAGAATTCGAGTGCCGTCGCTAATTGTCCATAGCGGGCGCGCAGTTTGCCGGCGATCTCGTCATGCGTGCCGATGACGGCGTAGGTGTGCAGCATCTCGTCATTGACCAGACCGGGCATCTCTTCCCACCGCTGCGCCCGCGCCACACTCTGCAACGCCCGCGCCGCCTCGCCGTAACCATCGTGGTCGAACGCGCCAGCATAAGCCGGCGTCGATGCATAAAAGGCGACGCGTGCCCGCACATCTTTGGCGCGCTCCGCGACAGTGGCGTGGTCGGCGGCGGTAGCGACCAGCGGCATCACGCACATCGTGAAATTCGCCATATCACGGCCGGCTTTCGCGGCGCCCTTGCGCGCCGCCGGCAGCATGATGTCGGCGATATAGCGCGGCGTCGCGACCGGATGAGTGCGGATGCCATCGGCCACTTCGCCGGCGACCTGGCACATATACGGGTTGACCGCCGCCAGCTCGACCTTGATGTCGGGGTGCTCGATCGGCGCCGGCGCGAAGAGCGGCACCATCAGGCTGAGCTTGTAATGCGCGCCCGCGAAATCGAGGCGGGTGCCGTTTTGCCAGCAATCCCACACCGCCCGCAGCGCTTGCACATATTCGCGCAGCCACGGCCCCGGCGCCGACCACGCCACCCCGAAACGACGTTCGATATGGCCCTTGACCTGCGACCCCAACCCCAGCGTAAACCGCCCCTTCGACAGGCGCTGCAAGGTCCAGGCGGTCATCGCGGTAATCGTCGGGCTGCGCGGAAACGCCACCGCGACCGCCGTTGCCAGGCTGACTCGCTCGGTCGCCTGCGCCGCCAGCGCCATGACGATAAACGGATCGTCCTTGGTTTCCTCGGTCAGGATGCCGTCAAACCCTAGCGCCTCGGCCCGCGCCGCATCCGCCGCCACCTGGGCGATATCGAGCCCCGCCGGCGCCGCCCGCACGCCTGGATCGAGTTTGCCGAGCGGCAGCAGGGTTTCGATTTTCATGCGATTGACACCCCTGCCTCGCTCACTTAGCTAAGCAGATGACTAACATAGAGCCTCGCCATGAGTGAACCCGTCTCTATCCATGCTGCCAAGACCCACCTCTCCCGCCTGATCGCCCAAGCCGAGGCGGGCGAGGAAGTCGTGATCGCCCGGAACGGCAAACCGGTCGTGAAGCTGGTGCCGGTGATGCCGAAAGGGAAACGTGTGTTCGGCGCGATGAAAGGCATGTTCGAGATCGGCCCGGAGTTCTTTGAGCCTCTGCCGCCGGAGGAATTGGACGCGTGGATGCAGGCGCCGGATGACGAGCCTAAATGAGGCTTCTGCTGGATACACATACGCTGTTGTGGTGGTTACTGGGGAGGCCTGAACTTTCCGCGTCGGCTCGCGCGGTCATCGCCGACCCTTCAAATGAGGCTTTCGTCAGCGCCGCATCATCCTGGGAGATCGCCACGAAGCACAGGATCGGCAAATTGCCGAGCGCGGCGCGAATTGCGGCCGATACGACCGGCATTATTTCCGCTCAGGGATTGTCCGAACTGCCGATCTCGATTCGGCACGGACAGGTGGCCGGTCAGCTGCCGCCGATACACAAGGATCCATTCGACCGTATCCTGGTCGCACAAGCGGTCATCGAGGACTTGATTCTCGTCTCCAACGACGCCGTGTTGCGCGGCTACGGTGTTGCCTTGCTATGGTAATAGCGGCTCAGCCAAACCGTTTCGCGATATACCCGTACAGCGCCCGCAGCGTCTGGGCTTCGGCGCCTTCGGGGCGGCCGGGGCGGTTGCGGTTGTTCCAGGCCATCACGTCGAGATGCGCCCAGGGAATGCCCGGTTCGACAAACTCCTGGAGGTAGAGCGCGGCGGTGATGGCGCCGCCGTGCGGGCCGTCCGACACGTTATTGATGTCGGCGATCTTGCTGTCGAGCAGGCGGCGATACCCGGCCCATAGCGGCATGCGCCACAGCGGATCGTCCTCCGCGAGACCGGACGACAGCAGACCGGCGGCGAGATCGTCGTCGTTGCAGAACAGCGCCCCCAGCTCGGCGCCGACCGCGACCCGCGCCGCGCCGGTCAAGGTCGCGGCATCGATCAGCAACGCCGGCCGTTCGGTGCACGCCTCGGCCAGCGCATCGCACAGAATCAGGCGCCCCTCGGCGTCAGTGTTGCCGATCTCGACGGTGATGCCCTTGCGCGTCTTGATGATGTCGAGCGGCCGCATCGCGTTGCCCGACACCGAGTTCTCGACCATCGGCAATAACACCCGCAGCCGCACCGGCAACCCCGCCGCCATGATCGCCTGCCCGAGGCCGAGCATGATCGCGGCGCCGCCCATATCCTTTTTCATCATCTTCATGCCGGAGGCCGGCTTCAAATCGTAGCCGCCGGTGTCGAAGCACACCCCCTTGCCAACCAGCGTCACCTTTGGCGCCGCGGCGTTACCCCAGGTGATATCGACCAGCCGCGGCGCCCGCTCGCTGGCCCGTCCGACGGCATGGATGGTGGGATAGTTGTCAGCGAGCAGGTCGTCGCCGACGATCGTCCGGTGTCGCGCTCCGGCCTTTTCCGCGACCGCGACCGCCGCCGCCGCCAATTCCGCCGGCCCCAGATCGGAAGCCGGGGTGTTGATCAGGTCGCGTCCCAGGAATACGCCGGCCGCCACCCGCTCGACCATGCCGCGGTCGACGCCCTGCGGCCATACCAGGCGCGCGCCTCCCGGCTTTTTCTTGTCGCGGTAACGGGTAAAGGCATAGGTGCCGAGTGCCCAGCCCAGCGCCAGATGGCTGGCGTCGCTTCCTTGCGGCAGCCCGTCGAGTTGGTAGGAGCCTTCCGGCAAGGTCTCGCTCAGTCCGGCCAGCGCCCACATTGCCGGCTCCTTTTCGGACATGCCGACCAATACCCGGCCGAGGCGCCCATTCTCTCCCGGCAGCAGCGCCAGCTTGCCGCCCTCGCCGGTAAACCCGGTGGCCCCCACCCATTCCCGTTCGCACGGCGAAGCCGCCTCGTTCCACGCGCCAAGCCCGGCTTTCGATACCGGTGTCACCGGCACCGCGCCGGCATCGTCATCGATCAGAGAGAATGGCATCGCTGCAGCCCTAGTTATGACTTCGGCCTATCGTCGCGCCAGGCGCTGCGGCTAAGCTCAAGCGAGGTAACGGGTGTATGCCGTGCATCGCCATGCTTGCCAGTACGCCGCCATCCGACCGGCCACCGAGGTGTTTATGAAGGTGAATGAAGCGACCGCGCTTGCCAAGAAATACGTCCTGGAGGCCTCACCCGGCGGCGCGGTGCCGCCACTGCGGATGGAGAACTTCCTCTACGACGATCACCTCGCGGTGTGGACGATCACTCTCGCTTCGCCTGACATTGGTGAGCCGAAGGTTGTGCGCATCTCCAATATGGACGGCTCGCTGCTGTCGATTGGCTAGCTGTACGCCCTTAAGTAATCATCGTGCCGCCGTCCACCACCAGCGTTTGGCCGGTGATGAAGGCGCCGGCGCGCGAGGCCAGCAACAGGGCAGCGCCGGCCATGTCTTCGGGCTGGCCGAGGCGGCGGAGCGGGGTTTCGGCTTCGCGCTTGGCGCGGCGCTCGGGGTCTTCGTAGAGGGCGCGGGCGAAATCGGTCACCACCAGCCCCGGCGCGATGCAGTTGACGCGGATGCCGTCGGGGCCCCACTCGGCGGCGAGGCTGCGGCACAGCGCGATGTCGGCGGCCTTGGTGACCCCGTACATCGCGATGACCGTCGATGACTTGAGACCGCCGATCGAGCTGATGAAAATGATCGAGCCTTCCTTCTTAGCCTTCATGTCGGGCGCGACCAGGTTCGACAGCCACAGGCTGCTGAGCACGTTGTTGGTCATCATCCGCTCGAACACCTGATCGGTCAGCTTTTCGAGCGAGCCGTAATGCGGGTTGATCGCGGCGTTGCATACCAGGATATCGACCCCGCCCCAGTGCTCGCGCGTCTTGGCGACGAGGTTTTCGAGCTGCTCCTTGTCGGAGATGCGGGCGGTGATCGCGATGGCCTCGCCGCCTTTGGCGCGGATCGCGGCGGCGACCTTGTCGCACGGCTCCTGGTTGCGCGAGGAGATGACGACCTTGGCGCCGGCCTCGGCATAGGCCTCGGCGATGGCCCGGCCGATGCCGCGCGACGAGCCGGTGATGATCGCGACTTTGCCGGTGAGGTCGAACAGGTTCATCGAATATTCCGTTGGCTTGATCCTCCCCCGCAAGCGGGGGAGGGGGACCATGCGTAGCATAGTGGAGGGGGCTTCGGAGCGGCGGCAAGCCCCCTCGGGCTCGCTGCGCTCGCCACCTCCCCCGCTTGCGGGGGAGGATCAGATGCGTCGGAGTGAGGCGGCTACATTCCTTCCCTTACCAGGGGGTTGCGCAGGATGCCGATGCCGGTGATTTCGATTTCGCAGACATCGCCATGCTTGAGGTTGCGCGGCCAGCCGTCGGTGCCCATCCACACGACGTCGCCAGGATAGAGCGTCAAGTATTGCGACATGCGGCTGATAAACTTGGCGACCCCGTGGACCATATTGTTCGTCGGAAAGCGGTCGGCTTCCTCATCGTTGACCCGCACGATCGTGACTGCCTTGTCGAGGTCGAAATCGGTTTCGATCCACGGGCCCATCGGCTTGAACGTATCGCTGTTCTTGGCGCGCCACAGGGTGCGGTCGCCGCGCTGCCAGGTGCGCTCGCTCATGTCGTTGCCGATCGTCCAGCCCATCACACAAGACAGCGCCTCGCTCTCCGACAAGTTCTTGGCCTTGGTGCCGATCACCGCGACCAGTTCGCCCTCGTATTGCACGAGCTCGCCGGCGTCCTTCGGGATCACGATATTCTCGTTATGCCCGATCAGTGCGTTGTTGGCGCGATAGCCGATATCGGCATAAGGCGGTAAATCAGGCTCGCGGCCCATTTTCTGGGCGGCGGCGGTGACGTGCTCCGGGTAATTGAGCCCGGCGGCGTAGAACGTCTTTGGAATCACCGGTACGAGATATTTGACGTGGCTGAGCTTGTGCTTGGTCTTGGTCATCTCGTACCCGACAAACGGGTCGCCCTTCACCGCGACAACCTCGTCGCCCTCGATGATACCGTAGGATTCCTGTCCGTTCGCCTCGTAGCGGAGCCAGCGCATGTTCCTCTCCCCATCGCGAATGTTGCGCGATCATAGCCCACCCACCGGGTGGAGCAACGCAGCTTAGCGTGGCAACAACACGTCGCGGGCGCGGTTGATCTTGGTCGCCAGGTAATCGGTGCCGCCGTGATCCGGGTGCAATTGCTTCATCAGGCGGTGATGCGCCGCCCGGATCGCCGCCTCGTCGGCGCCCGGCGACAGGCCCAGAATGGCATAGGCCTCCTCGACCGAAACATCCGACGCGACAGCCCGCGGCGGCGCTTCCCCTCCCCGCCATGCATCACGCCAGTCGGGATGCGCCCGGTCGAGATAGGCCTCGACCAGCCGGGCGCCGTCCTCGTCGGCCGCACGGCACTCGCGCAGCAGCGCGAGCATATCGGATAGGCCCAATTCCTCGATCTGCCTCCCGACGTAGCGACCCTGCAATACCGTGCCGTTCATCGTGCCGGCATCATGGTCGAGCCGCATCCGGATGAACGCGGTTTCCACATCCGAGCTTTGCCCGCTCGACGGCCCGCCAACCCCGGAAAGACCACCGCGAAACCGTCGCAGGAGCGACACCGCCAACGCCACCGGGGCGAGAAAAACCGCAAGCCGGCCATAGAAGGCCAGCGCCAAGACCGCCAAAGCGGCAAGGACGATCCCGGTCCATTTCACGATGCGGGCGAGCCGCGCCGGATTGGCGTTGACGAACAGGTATCCGAGCAGCATCAGGCCGAAGAGGATCGCGAAGCCGCCAAAGAGGAGCATCGCCGCCTCGCGGTCCTACCCCTGCAACTGGGCGCTCAGCCGCAAAACCTCGCCGCCTTTGCGCGCGCCATAGGCGGTCAGCGCACGGTGGCCGCCGGTCGCATACACCGCAATCGCCCCGAGTAATTCGCGCAGTCGGCTGGCGCTCGCCGCATCGAACTGGAAGTAGGCGCCACGCGACAGTTTCGCGATCCGCTGAAACGCCTCGCCGGCGACCGGGTCGGCTCCCTCGTGAAAGACGAAGACGGGGACACCGTTCAACCCGAGGTCGCCGGCCCGTTGGCACAGGCGATCGACATTCTCTTCCATCGCGTCCCCGACAAACACCAGAGCGTTGACCCGCTGTTTCCGGGTTTCGCCAAGAGCATGATCGAGAATGCGTTCGATCTGGGTCTGTCCACCGACGCAGAACACCGAACGCATTGCCCGGTGCAGTTCGGCGGCGCTGGCGAACCAGCGGCTCGCCTTGCATTCACTAAAACCGCGATAGAAGACCAGCTTCACATCGAGGCCGCCGAGCGCCGCGGTTGCCTCGAACATCTCGCCCTGAATGCGGCAGGCGCGGTCCCAGCTGGGCTCGCGGCTGGCGGTGGCATCGAGAGCGAAGATCAGCCGCCCCCTGCCACCCGCCGGCCGCGCCGCCGGCAGGCGCTGCAAATCGCGCAGAAAGCTATCGACATCACCGGACCGGGATTGAACCGGCGGTTTGGCGTCAGTCATGCGGCTTCAGATTGCCCCGCGGCGGCGCGGGCGCAAGCGCCCTGCATCATGCCGGGCGCAGCCATACCGAGGTATCATGGAACACCGCGCCGCCTTGCGGCGGACCGGGATCGGCGCTGGTCAGCAGATTGATGCCGATCCCTTCCTCGAAGGCATGGTTCGGCCAGACTCCCTCGACGATGACCACCCGAGGCTGCATTCCGTCGAAGGCGCGGGCGTGTACGACGACTGTTCCCTTTAAATTGCCGATTCGTACCCGGCTTCCATCAGCCAGGCCGAGAGCCTGCATCGCCTTCGGATGAACCAGGACAGTCGGCCTGCCTTCGCGCGCGATACCGGATGGCGTGTTGTTGAAGCTGGTGTTGAGAAACGAGCGCGACGGCGCCGGCACCATGCGGAACGGCCGTTCCAAATCGCCGTCGTCGAGGATCGCGACGTGATCCGGAAAGGGCGGCAACGCCGCATGTTGCGGGCCGATCTTCGACCAGTCGGCGCGGAAGTGGAATTTCTTGTCCGCATGGCCAAAGCCGTCGAGGAAATGCGCCGTCTCGAAGGGCTGCGCGCAATCGAGCCAGGTGCCGTTCTCGAACTGGTCGGGGCCGGGCAAGCCGCTGGCCTGCAAGGTGGCGGCGACGATCTCCATCGCGGTCATGTCAAAGCCCGGATGCGGGCCGCCCAGCCGTTTCGCCAAGGCGCAGAGCACCTGGTGGTTCGAACGGCTTTCGCCGTAGGGCGGCACCGCCGCGCGGCCGATCTGCAGGTAGGTATGGGCGCCGGCGGTATAGATGTCGTCATGTTCGAGAAAGGTGGTGGCCGGCAGCACGATATCGGCCATCGCCGCTGTCTCGGTCATGAACTGCTCCTGCACGCAGACGAACAGGTCGTCGCGCGCAAACCCCTGATGCACCAGACCGGAATCCGGCGAGACGACCACCGGATTGGTGTTCTGGACAAAGAGCGCGGTCACCGGCGGCCCCTCGCCGAGGTCCCGCTTGTCCCCGGTCAGGATCGCGCCGATACGCGACTGGTCGAGGATCCGCGTGTCGGGATCGAGCCGGTCCGCGCCGGTGATCAGCCGCCGGTCAAGTTGGCCGACCAGGCCGTGGTTCGACAGCAGCGCGCCGCCGCCCTGATATTGCCAGGCGCCGGTAATCGCCGGCAGGCAGGTCACCGCAAAAACCTGCATCGACCCGTTGCGTTGCCGGGAAAACCCGTAGCCGAGCCGAATATAGCTGCGCTTGGTGCGGCCATAGAGGTGGGCGAACTCGACGATCTGCTCGACCGGCAGGCCGGTGATCGCCGCCGCCCATTGCGGGTCTCGGGCTGCGACATGCGCCTCAAGACCGGCGGGGTCGTCGGTGTAGCGGGCGAGGTACTCGCGGTCGGCATAGCCTTCATTGAACAGCACATGCATGACGGCGCAGACCAGCGCGCCATCGGTGCCGGGCAGCGGCGCCAAATGCATATCCGCGACCGCCGCGGTGGCCGTGCGATAGGGATCGACGACCACCAACTTCGCGCCGCGCTCGCGCCGCGCCTTGGCGATGTGGGTCATCGCATTGACTTGCGTCGACACCGGGTTGCCGCCCCAAGAAACGATCAGGTCGGATTGCGCCATCTCGCGCCCATCGACGCCGCGTTTGACGCCGAGGCCGGCGAGCAGTCCCGCATCGGTCATGCCGGTGCAGATCGTCGAATGCTGCCGCGAGTAGCGCATTGTGTGGGTCAGGCGCAGCAAGCCGTCGCGCTGTACCAGCCCCATCGTGCCGGAATAATAATGCGGCCAAACTGCCTCGGAGCCATGCCGCTGCGCCGCGCGCGTCAGCCCCTCAGCGACAATATCGAGAGCATCGTCCCAGGAAATCGGGACAAAGGCGTCATGCCCCCGCCCCTTCTCGCCGACCCGGCGGAGCGGCACCGAGAGCCGCTCCGGGTGGTATTGCCGCTCCTCGTAACGTGCGACTTTGGCGCAGACCACGCCATCGGTATAGGTCTGGCCGCGTGCACCGCGGATGCGGCCGATCCTGACATCGTCGAACCGCTCGACTTCGAGGGCACAGGTGCTCGGGCAGTCATGCGGGCAGACACTGTAGGCAACATCGAGCGGCACGAGCGGGCTCCGGATCGCAGGCAATGGCGCGAACTATAAGCCGCGCCACCGCCTCGCGATACCGGACCGCCCGGCCGGAATAAGCCCTATGCCTGGGCGCCAGGCTCGGGACGCCGCCGTTCCGCCATGAACTGGTCGAACTCGGCCTTGTCCTTGGCGTGGCGCAGGCGCTGCAGGAAGTCGAGGAATTCGCGCTGCTCCTCTTCGAGCCGGCGCAAGGTGTCCTCGCGGTATTCGTCAAATGCGCGATTGCCGCTGCTCGGCCCGGTCGCCGTCGCCGTGGCGGGGCGCGGCCCCCAGAAGCGTTCGGCGGCCGCCTGCATCCGGTCGACCCGGTTCTGCATGCGATCGATCTGGCGGTTCCAGCGTTGCGGATCGGCAGAGTTCTTCCAACATCCCATGCGACCACTCCCTATCAAAAAGCCGAGGAGCACCAGGCCCAGCGGCCAACAGACGAAAAAGCTCACGATCAGCAGCCCGATCCAGGCCGGTTTGCCGAACTCGTCAACACGCGCCGCGATCATCGTCGAGCTCCATGTTAATGTTTATCACATTAACATGATGCCAGGCCAAATTGGTGTCAAGCGACCCGGGAAGGATTATTCGCGCGAGAGCACGCCGAGCCCGCGCAGGTAGACCAGCACGCCGGCTTCCAGCAGTTCCTCCGGCGACATCGGCAGAGAGCGACGCCCCGCATCGCCGCGCCCGAACAGCGAGGCGACGCCATGCGACAAGGCCCAGATATGGAGGCTCATCATCAATCCCGGCGGGCGCCGCTCGCTCGGCACGGTGGCGGCGATCGTGTCGGCCGCCCGGCGCAACACCGCAAAGGCATGCTCGGCGGCCTGCCGCAGCGCCGGGTTCTCATCGAGCGAAATGCCCGCCTCGAACATCGCCGAGTAATAGGCCGGCTCGTCGCGGGCAAAGCGCAAATAGGCCCGCCCGACATTCTCGAACGCCGAAAATGGCTCGGGTCTGCCGTTGTTCCAGGCCGCTTCCAGAGCCTGCGCGAACAATTCGAACCCGCGTTGCGCGACATCGGCGATCAGCGCATCGCGGTCGCGGAAATGGCGGTACGGCGCGGCGGAACTCACACCAGCCCAGCGCGCCGCGTCGGCAAAGGTGAACCCCGCCGGCCCCTTGCGCGCGATCAGGTCGAGCGCCGCCTCGATCAGGGTTTCGCGCAGATTGCCGTGGTGATATCCACGCCGCCCGCCCGGCCCCTTGCCGCCCCAGCTCATTGTGTTGTCCAACCCATGTGAAGGGCTTTTACATCAAATGCAGGACCGGGGGTCCGCCAAACTGGCGGCAGGGCACCGACTTGCGCAAAATCCGCAAAAGCGGGAGGGGATGGCGATATGGATGGCGGCGGAAGCGAAACCGGTATTGGCGTGCCCTTGCCGCGGCGCGAGGATTACCGGCTGCTGACCGGCCGCGGCTGCTACCTCGACGATTTCCGCCTACCCGGCCAAGTCTATATGGCGGTGCTGCGCTCGCCGCACGCACACGCCGACATCTTCGCGATCGACAAGACCGCCGCGCAGGCCATGCCGCGCGTTCTCGCGATATTGACCGGCGCCGATTTCGTCGCCGATGGCGGCTGCCCGATGACTTACGCGCCGGCGGCGCAAAGCCCACCGGACATCCGGCTCGAAAACACCGATGGCAGCCCGATCGGCGCCCCACGGCAATATCCACTGGCGCAAGGCCGGGTGCGCTTTGTCGGCGAGCCGGTGGCGATCGTCATCGCCGAGACGCTGGCTGCGGCGCAAGACGCCGCCGAGGCGGTAACGATCGAATACGAACTGCTGTCCGCCGTCACTGAACCGGCAGCGGCGATGCAATCAAACGCACCGCTGCTATGGCCCGACCGGCCGTCCAACATCGTCGTCGATGCCCGCGTCGGCGAAGCGCCGGCAGTAGACGACGCCTTCGCCGGCGCCGCTCATGTCGCGCGCCTGAAGACGCGGGTGCAGCGGGTCAGCGGGGCACCGATGGAACCGCGCGCCGCGCTCGCGGCCTATGACGCGGCGATCGCCGGCTACACCCTCTTTGTCGGCGGCGCCGGCGTCGCCCGGCCACGCCGCGACGTCGGCGAGATGCTCGGCATCGACCCGGCCCGCATCAGGGTCATCGCTCGCGATGTCGGCGGCAATTTCGGGCCCCGCAATTACACCTACCCGGAATACGCGCTGGTCGCCTGGGCCGCCCGCCGAGTCGGCCGTCCGGTGCGCTGGACCGCAACCCGGCAGGATTGTTTCCTCAGCGACCATCAGGCGCGCGATCTGACCGTCACAGCGGAAGTGGCGCTCGACGCCGACGGCCGGTTTCTCGCCTTGCGCGCCGACAATCTCGCCAATCTCGGGGCCTACAACGCCTCGATCGTGCCGCTGACCAAGGGCACCGAACTGATGTCGAGCGTTTACGACATCCCGGTCGCGACAGCGCGCGCCCGCGCCGTGCTCGGCAATATGGCGCCGACCGCACCCTACCGCAGCGCCGGCCGCCCCGAGGTCATGTTTGTGATCGAGCGGCTGATCGATCGCGCCGCCCGGATCGGAGGCTTTGACCGCGCCGAATTGCGCCGCCGCAACCTGGTGCCGCAAACCGCGATGCCGTATCCGAACCCGTTCGGGATGACCTATGACAGCGGCGATTACCTCAGCGTCTTCGCCACCACCCTTGCCCTCGCCGATTGGTGCGGTTTCGCTGACCGCCGCGCGGCATCGCGCGCACACGGCCGTTACCGCGGCATCGGTCTCGGCGGGTACATTGAGTCGCAAAGCGGCTCGCCGCAGGAGCGCGCCATCGTCACCGTGCTGCCGGATCACCGCATAGAACTGGTGATCGGCACATTCTCGACCGGCCAGGGGCACGAGACCAGTTTCGCCCAGTTGATCGGCGAGTGGCTCGGCGTGCCGGCCAACTGCGTTGACCTGGTGACCGGCGACACCGACCGGGTCGAGATCGGCAACGGCTCGCATTCGGGTCGCTCCCTACGCCTCGCCGCCACGACAACGCACCAGGCATCGCAGCAGATCATCGCCAAGGGGCTGCGCCTCGCCGCGCATCTGCTCGAAGCCGCCGAGGCCGACCTCGCCTATGCGGGCGGCCGCTTCACCGTCAGCGGCACCGACCGCACCATCGGCCTGTTCGAAGTCGCCGCCGCCGCGCTGACCGAGGCGGTACCCGCCGAATTGCGCGGTCCGCTTGATGGCACCGGCGATGTGATGAGCCGCGTGTCATCCTTCCCGCACGGCTTTCACGTTGCCGAGGTAGAGATCGACCCCGAGACCGGCGTTGTCGATCTGGTGCGCTACACCGCCGTCGATGATGTCGGACGCGCCGTCAATCCGCTGATCCTGCACGGCCAGACGCATGGCGGCATCGCGCAAGGCGCCGGCCACGCCTTGTGGGAGCACTGCATTTATGACCCGGGGAGCGGGCAGCTGCTGTCCGGCTCGTTTCTCGATTACGCGATGCCGCGCGCCGCCGATCTGCCGTTCTATGCCACCGCGCTCAGCGAGGTGCCGTCGGCGACGCACCCGCTCGGCTTTCGCGGCGGCGGCGAAGGCGGCATCACCCCGGCGCTTGGCGTCATAACCAACGCCGTCGTCGATGCCCTCGCCGAATTCGGCGTCGAGCACCTCGATATGCCGCTCACGCCCGAGAAGCTGTGGCGGGCAATGCGCGCCGCCGAGTAGCGGTCCCGGCGGCAAACAACAGATTGGCCCCCAACCTTACTTCTTCGGCGCCACGTTGCTCTTCGGGTTGAGGCTCTGGATGTGGCCGCTTTCGGTGCCGGCGGTCGGGTCGATCACCGCGTTGATCAGCGCCGGCTTGCCGGAGGCGAGCGCCTCGGTCAGCGCCTTGGTCAGGCTCGGCGTGTCGGTGCAGTGATAGCCGGCGCCGCCAAACGCCTCGATGATCCGCTCGTAATGCGCGTCGCGCAGGAGGCCAGTCGGCGAGTAGGGCCGGCCCTCCGGATCGCCGCGATAGACGCCGTTATTGTTGAAGATGATCGTCGTCACCGGCAGGTCGTAGCGGCAGATCGTCTCGATCTCCATGCCGCTAAAGCCAAAGGCGCTGTCGCCTTCGATCGCGACCACCGGCTTGCCGGTCTCGACCGCGGCGGCGATCGCATAGCCCATGCCGATGCCCATGACGCCCCAGGTGCCGCTGTCGAGGCGATGGCGCGGCTTGTCCATGTCGATGATGTTGCGGCCGAAATCGAGGGTGTTGGCGCCCTCGTTGACGACATACACATCCGGCTGGGTCGCGATCGCGTTGCGCACCGCCCGCAGCGCCGACGAGAAATTCATCGGGTTCGGGTCGGCATTGAGCCGCGCCGCCATGCGCTCGATATTCTGCTGCTTGCGCTTGCCGATCTCGCCAGTCCACGCGTCCCCCGCCTTGACCTGACCCGGCTTGAGAGCCGTGTTGAAGGCGGCGAACACCGATTTGATATCGCCGGCGATCGGTGCGGCGATGGCGCGGTTGCTGTCGAACTCGGTGGTCGAAATGTCGATCTGGATGAACTGCGTCTTGTCCGACCACAGCGGCGCCCGGCCATGCGACAGCAGCCAGTTCAACCGCGCCCCCGCCAGGATCACCACATCGGCGTTTCCGATCGCGTAGGAGCGGGCGGCGGCGGCCGACTGCGCATGGTCATCCGGCAACAGGCCCTTCGCCATCGACATCGGCAGAAACGGGATGCCGGTGCTCTCGACAAAGGTTTTGATCTCGGCCTCGGCGCGGGCATACGCGGCGCCCTTGCCGATGATCATCAGCGGCCGTTGCGCGGTCGCCAGCAGGTCGAGCGCGCGCGACACCGATTGCGGCGCCGGGATCGACGGCGGCGCCGGATCGACCACTTTGATCAGCGATTTCTTCGCGGTCTCGACATCGAGCCCCGAGGCCAGCACCTCGGCAGTAAGGTCGAGATAGACACCGCCAGGCCGCCCCGACAGCGCGGCGCGGATCGCGCGGGCGATGCCGACGCCGATATCCTGCGGGCGGTTGACGCGATAGGCCGCCTTGCAATGCGGCCGCGCCACCGAGAGCTGGTCCATCTCCTCGTAATCGCCCTGCTCGAGATCGACGATCGAACGGTCGGACGAGCCGCTGATCAGGATCATTGGGAAGCAGTTGGTGGTGGCGTTCGCCAGGCCTACGACGCCGTTGAGAAAGCCGGGGGCCGACACGGTCATGCAGATACCGGGCTTGCCGGTCAGGTAGCCGGCAATCGCCGCCGCATTGGCGGCCTGCTGCTCATGCCGGAAGCCGATATAGCGGATGCCTTCGTTCTGCGCCAACCGCAGAAGATCGGTGATCGGGATACCAGCGACCCCATAGATCGTCTCGATCCCGTTCAGCTTCAGCGCCTCCACCACCAGGTGAAAGCCGTCCGTCATGTCCGCTGACATTGCCTCTGCGCTCATCTGTTTACTTCCCGATTTGCAGCCGTTATCGCGAAAACCGCGCCGGTGCTAAGGTGCCGGCGCCGGGCTGTTGTGATCCGACCTATAACATCAACTTCATGCCGAGTCGCGCCAGCCCGCGAGGGTTAGGCACATGGCCGGGTGCACTCAGCGCTTTGGAGGGCTTGTCTACCGCGCCAGCAACTCGCGCACTGCCGCGTCGATAAAGGCGGCGTCCTCCGGGTTGGCGGCGGGGTTGCCGGCGCGGTGCCCCCAGATCGACGGGATCGGCCGCAATTCGGCGTTCGGCATGCGCGCCACCTCGCGCCGATTGTCCTCGACCCGAAAATACAGGTCGGTCTCGCACGGCATCACGATCGCCTGCGCGGTGATCGCACCCAGCGCCCGATCCATGTCGCCGTTATACAGCTCATTGGCGCTGATATCGGCGTGCTGCCACATCCACAGCATCGCCAGCAGGTCGTTGGCGTCACGCCGCCGGAAATTCGCCTCCCAGCTGCCGACCAGGAAATCTTCGAGCGAGGAAAAGCCGAGCCGGCGCCATAATTCCTCGCGGTAGAAATCCTGGCTCAGCCCCCAGCCGGCATAAACCCGCCCCATCGCCTGAAACCCCCGCGTCGGCTGCGTCGCAAACCAGCCATCCTGCCACGCGGGGTCGGCGGTCAGCGCCGCCTTCACCCCTTCGAGGAACACGTAATTGTGCGGCGACGTCTTCGCCGAGCCGCAAATGGGAATGATGCGCTCGACCCGGTCAGGAAACAGCGCGCCCCAGTGAAATGCCTGCTGCGCACCCATCGAAAACCCGTAGACCAACTTGATTTGCTCGATCCCATACACCTCCTGCAACAGCCGCTGCTGCACCCGGACATTGTCGGTCATTGTGAAATGCGGGTAGCGGCCGCGGTCAAACGGCGGCGGCGTATTGCTCGGGGAGGAGGACAGGCCATTGCCGAACTTGTTGATGACAATGATGAAATACTTCGTTGGATCGAGCGCCCGGTCCGGCGAAATCGCCCATTCGAGATCGGGATGCTGCGCCCCGTACGAGGTCGGATAGACGATGACGTTTGACTTGTCTGCGTTGAGTTCACCAAAGGTCTTGTAGGCGAGACGCGCGCCGCGATAGGTCAGGCCAGATTGCAGGACAATGTCCCCAGCCTCATAGATCAGATACTCGGTCATGTCTTAGTCTCGCACGTTTTCCGGGATCCGGCAGTCTCCGCTCACCCACAGCCGCAATTTCAGCGCCGGAACCTAAAGCCGGAAGCCCCCGTTTGTGGGCAGATAGCGCTGCAAAACCAGTGATTGCTTTTGCAGCAGAGCCGTGAACGGAGAAGACTAATGCTTTACTGGGCTCTCGTTTTTCTGGTCATCGCTTTGGTTGCCGGTCTGCTCGGATTCGGCGGCATTGCATCGACCGCAGCAGGCATCGCACAGGTTCTGTTCTTTGTATTCCTGGTGGTCTTCGTCATCGCCCTGGTCATGGGCCTGATGAGCCGCCGGTCACCGCCGGTTATCTAGCGGCGATGCGCCGCGCCTGGCGCGGCGGAGCGACCTGATAGCAACGCTTGTCAAGGGCCGCGGCGGCTGCAAAACCGCCGCGGCCCTTCCTTAAGATCGTCCCTCAATCTGTGGCGAGTACCCGCGCCAGCTGACTCAACGCCTCCTGGTGGCGCTCATTGGGGATTTGCGCGAAATTGCGCGCCAGTTCGAGGCACATGCGTTCGCGCGGGCTCACCGGACGAGCACTCTGTTCTTCCAGTCCATCGAAGAAATAATTGACCGGAACGCTCAGGACCTGAGCGATCTCATAGAGGCGGCCGGCCGAAACCCGGTTGATGCCCCGCTCATACTTATGAGCCTGCTGATAGGTAACGCCGATTAGATCGGCGAGCTGTTGCTGGGTCAGCCCCATCATGATGCGGCGCTCCCGCACTCGGGCACCGACATGCCGGTCGATATCCTGGGTGCGCCCGGTGGATGCACGCGGCCGCTCGCTCGGTTGACTGGGGTCGTTGCGCCGCTCGCTCGGCGCCGGTGACTTGCTATGCTGCTGTTCGGGCATCTCGGTCCACTCGCAATGGCTGTCATTCGCGTGTCGCCGGCGGATCGTCAAGCAAACCAGCGCACTCGGTTATATAGGCGCCCGCCGGCAGGGTTTAACCGGCTAACTCGACCGGCCCTCCTCAACCTTGGGGTCGAGCGCATTGGACAAGGCGGGTGTGTCAAATTTTAGGCAGGATCGGGTCCGCAGTGCGACCGCACCTGGATCGATTTCCCAAGCATTTCCGCCATGCTTTTTCGCGACGTTGATCCCGTTTGACAGCCCGCCGCTTGCGGTGATACCGACGCTTACTCTAGTGAGGGCCGGATCAATGCCGCGAATCGTAATCGGCGACGGGGCGCTCTACTATGAACGCCAGGGTGTCGGGTTCCCGGTTCTATTCGTGTCCGGGCTGAGCGGCTTTGCTTCATTTTGGAACGATCAGGTCGCCGCCTTCGCAAAAAAATTCGACGTCATCACCCACGATCATCGCGGCATCGGGCAAAGTGACTTGACCCGCAGCGGCTTCACGGTCGATCGCATGGCGGCGGACGTGATCGGCCTGATGGACGCGCTGGATATCGAACGTGCTCATATCGTGGGCCATTCGACCGGTGGCGCGATTGCCCAAACCCTGGCGGTGGAGCACCCGAAGCGGCTCGCCAGCGTGGTGCTGTCCGCCAGCTGGACCAAGCCGGACGCCTATTTCCGACGGCTGTTTGCGTTGCGCAAGGACATTTTGCTGCGCCTCGGGCCCAGCGCCTATGTCCAGTCGAACACGCTGTTTCTCTATCCGAGCTGGTGGGTGGCCCGGAATAACGAACGGTTGCGGCAGCAGGAAGCGCAGAGCCTCGCCGTCTTTCCTCCGACCGAGATTGCCGCCAGCCGGATCGATGCGATCCTGGCCTTCGACCGCACCGAAGATCTTGCGCGCATAAAGACGCCGACGCTGGTCGTCGGCGCAGAAGATGACGTGGTCACGCCGGCGTATTTTTCCGAGGAGCTGGCGCGTCTGATCCCAGCCGCCGAGATCAAGATTTTCCCGCGCGGCGGCCATGCCTTCACGCAGGTGCGGGCCCGCGAGTTCAGCCAAGCGGTGCTGCCGTTCCTAGATTCGCACACGCCGGGGTGATTGGCGCGGCATTTGCTGCTATGCGTCACTTGATGGCACGTATCACTAAATTGTGCCTCACTGGCATTGCGTCGCATTTAAGGTTTCTTCAAGGTATTGGAATTAGGTTGCGGCTTTCGTCCAGCTACGGGCGTCGTAATCACTGGTATTCCAGAGCGATGAGCCGATCACGGTCGAGGTCTTGGGGCGGATGAGCCACAGCGGCGATCTGTCCGGCGGCGCAGCCGCCGCTCTCCAGGCGGCGGGCGATGTCGCGTACTCTTGGGAATTGGAGGACGATCGCCTGCAATGGTCCGGTCGGCTTGCCGAGGCCGGGATCGATTTCGCCCTCGAATTGCCGAACGGCCGGAGCTTCGCGAACCGTATCCACCCCGACGACCTGGTGCACCGGCAATTAGCGCTGGCAGCGCATTTCGATGCCGAGGGCGCGTTCGATTGCGAATACCGGCTGCGCGATGCCGAGGGCGCTTTTGTCTGGGTGCACGAGCGCGGCCGCGCCAGTCGTGATGACGAAGGTCGGCCCCACCTGATGCACGGGGTGATCCGCGCCATCGGCGACCGCAAGGCGCAACAAAGCCGCCTGGAACGTCTCGCCAACTACGACGAGTTAACCGGTCACTTCAACAAGAGCCGCCTGCGCGAGGCAGTGGATCAGATCATCGCCGCCAACCAGCGGCAGCGCAGCCCAGCGGCGTTCCTGTCAGTCGGCGTCGATAACATGACGATGATTAACGACATGTACAGCTACGAAGCGGCTGATACCGTGTTGATCGAAATCGGCCGGCGTCTTGATAACTGCGTGCGAGTGAGCGACCTGATCGGCCGGCTGGGCGGCGACCGCTTCGGCATCGTACTGGCCACCTGCCCGCCGGAAAACATTCCGGCCGCGGCCGAGAAAATTTTGACCTCGGTCAACTCCGCGCCGGTTATGACCGCGCGCGGGCCGGTATACGCCACGGTCTCGATCGGCAGCGCCTCGTTCCCCGACCAGGGGCTCACCTCATACGATGTGATCACCCGGGCGGAGAGCGCGCTCTCTGACGCCAAGCGCGCCGGGCGCGACTGCCACACGCATTACCGCATGACTGAGGAGCAGCGCGAGCGCCAGCGCCGCAGCCTGACGATCAGCGAACAGGTGCAGGCGGCGATGCGCGAAGACCGCATCGTGTTCGCCTTCCAACCCGTCGTCGAGGCGATGACCGGAGTCGTCAACCACTACGAATGCCTGTTGCGGATGCGTATGCCGGATGGCCAGATCATCTCTGCCGGCGAGTTTGTGCCGATCATCGAACAGCTTGGTTTCATCCGGTTGATCGACCGCTATGTGCTCGACCATGCCGTCGCGGAATTGGCCGAGCACCCGAACGTCCATCTCGGCTTCAACATCTCCGGCCTGACCGCCGCCGACCGCCCCTGGCTGCGGGCGTTGATCTCACAGGTTCGTAACCGGCCGGAAATTGCCTCGCGGCTGATCGTGGAAATTACCGAAACCGCGGCGCTTTACGATCTTGAGGAATCCGCGCGCTTTGTCAGTGCGCTGCGGCATGCCGGCTGCCGTGTCGCGCTCGACGATTTTGGCGCGGGGCACACCTCTCTGCGGCACTTGCAGAGCCTCGCCGTCGACACCGTGAAGATCGACGGCTCCTTTATCCGCAACCTGTCGAAAAGCCCGGAAAGCCAGGTTTTCCTGCGCCATCTGCTGGGCCTGGCGAAGGGCTTTGGCTTTGAGACGGTGGCCGAATGCGTCGGCACCGCCGAGGACGCCGAAATCCTGCGGCGCGAGGGTGTCGGCCTGTTGCAGGGCTATTATTTCGGCGAACCCTCGCTCGATCGCCCGTGGATGACCAATGCTCGTCCCGAATCCGTCGATTTTCGCGAAGCTGCAGAACGCGCCGCGTTGAAGCGCGCGATCGGCGAAGGCTAAAGCTTAGGTCCGCCCTTTCCCGAAATTTTCGAGCTGCTGTCGCAGGGCCTCAATCTGCGTCTCAAGACGCTGAAGCCGCGGATCGTCGGCCACCGGTGCGGCTGGTCGCGGGGAGGCCGGCGCAGGCTCAGGCGCGCCGGGGTTCGCGCCATAGGGCGACAGCATCTTAAGGGTACGTTCAAACAACGCCATGTTCTGCTTGCCCATCTCCTCGAGCTGGCCGAACGGGAACATTCCAAAGGTCGAGCGCAATGTATTGCGCATCTCCTCCTGGTTCCGCGCGAACGCCGCCATCGCCTGTTCGAGATAACCCGGCACAAGAAACTGCATGCTGTCGCCATAAAGGCTGATCAATTGGCGCAGAAAGCTGGTGGGCAGCATGTTCTGCCCCTTCTGCTCCTGCTCGACGATGATCTGGGTGAGCACCGACCGCGTAATGTCCTCCCCGGTTTTCGCGTCGTATACGGCGAAATCGGCGCCTTCCTTGATCATTCGCGCGAGATCTTCAAGCGTCACATAGCTGCTGCTCGCCGTGTTGTAGAGGCGGCGATTGGCGTATTTCTTGACGACGATCGGTCTGTTGTCGGCGCCAGTCTGCGCTGCGCTTGCACTCGCCATGGTCCTGCATCCCATCAACGGGAAAGATGCTGCTGTGCAACAATACAGCGAATTCAATATTTCGCCGCATCAATCGCGACAGCCGTTCCCACTTTCGCCTGCTCGCAAGCCCCCAGCCGCCTATAGTTGCCGCCATGAGCGAACCCGATGGCAGCGATCCACAGGAATTGGCCGGCCGCTTCCTCGCGCTTTGGAGCGAATACCTGACTGCGCTGATGGCCGACCCGAAGCTTGCCGCGCCGGCGCGGCACTGGCTCGATCTCGCCGCCGGGGCAATGCAGCAAGCGCAAAAAAATGAGACAAACGTCGCCCCATCGACGCCTGCTGCCGCGCCCTCTGCCGATGCATCTGGGGAGCGCGATGCTGTTGTGGCTGAGCTCACGCGCCGCCTTGACGAGCTTGGCGAGCGGGTCGCCGCTCTCGAAGCTCGACGATCCAAAGCTGCAAGACTTCGTCCTCGCCCTAAATCGGCGCGGCGTTGAGGCGGTCGCCGCCGCCCTCGACCGGCATTTGCAACAGCGCGCGGCGGCATTCATCTCCGGAGTCGAAACCTACCGCCGCCACCCCTTCAGCCGTGGTGAGCAGCCACGGCCGGTGCGCTGGTCGGATGGCGCCGCGCGACTGCTAGATTACGGCCGGCACGAAATCGGCAAAACCGTGCTGCTCGTACCGTCCTTGATCAATCGCCACTATATTCTCGACCTGTTGCCCGAGCGTAGTTTCGCCGGCTATCTCGCCGACAGCGGCTTGCGGCCGCTCGTACTGGATTGGGGCGAGCCCGGCCCAGCGGAGCGTCGATTCAATCTCGATGACTATATTTCCGGCCCGCTTCAGTCGGCACTGTTGGCTGCCGTCGAACTCGCCGGCGAGCCCGTGGCAGTGGCTGGTTACTGCATGGGGGGCCTGTTGGCCCTGGCCGGGGCATTACGAGCACCAGCGAAAGTTGCCGGCTTAGCGTTGCTCGCGACCCCGTGGGACTTCCACGCTGAGCGTCCCATACAATCGCTGCTCCTGGCCTCTCTGGCGGAATGGCTGCCTCGTATCATCGCTGAACCGGAGCCGGTGCCGATCTCGATCATTCAGAGCCTCTTCGTTGCGCTCGACCCGTTTCTGGGAGAGCGCAAATTCGTTCGCTTCGCGGCCATGCCGCCGGCCGGCGATGCCGCGCGGGGCTTTGTCGCGCTCGAAGATTGGATCAATGACGGCGTGCCGCTGGCACGCGGCGTCGCGCTCGACTGTGCCCGTTCGTGGTATCGCGACAACCAACCGGCACGCGGGATCTGGCAGGTCGCGGGCCAGCCCGTGACGCCGCAGCAGATAACCGCCCCCGCCCTCGTGGTTCTGCCGAGCAGCGATCGCATTGTGCCGCCGGCCGCGGCAGAACCGCTTGCCGCCGCCATTCCGCATGCCGATACGCTGCGCCCTTCGCTTGGCCATATCGGCATGATGAGTTCGGCCCGAGCGCCCGAGGTCGTATGGCGGCCAATTGCCAACTGGTTGCACGGCTGCTTTGACATGCCGCACCGCCTGCCCACATAAATCGCCGGCAAACCGCAGTTCCGTCCGCAACTCGGCCGAGGAGATTTGGACATGACCGACATCGTCATCGCCGGCGCCGCCCGCACCCCCGTCGGGGCCTTCAATGGCGGTCTCGCAAGCCTCACGGCCCACGAACTGGGTCAGGTCGCGATCGTCGAGGCGATGCGGCGCAGCAAGGTTGATCCGAAGGAAGTCAACGAAGTCATCATGGGTCAGATTCTAGCCGCTGGCGAAGGTCAGAACCCTGCGCGGCAGGCTGCGGTCGCCGCCGGCATCCCCTTCGAGGCCACCGCTTACGGCGTCAACCAGCTCTGCGGCTCGGGGCTGCGCACCGTTGCGCTGGGCTATCAGGCGATCCGCAACGGTGATTCCGACATCGTCGTAGCCGGCGGGCAGGAAAGCATGAGCCAGGCACCGCACTGCGTGCATCTGCGCAACGGCACCAAGATGGGCGACGCGCAGATGGTCGATACGATGATCCGCGACGGATTGTGGGATGCGTTTAACGGCTACCACATGGGCAATACCGCCGAGAATGTCGCGCAGCGCTGGCAGATTACCCGCGAGCAGCAGGACGAATTCGCCGCCTGGTCGCAATCCAAGGCCGAAGCGGCACAAAAAGCCGGCCGCTTCTCGGATGAAATCGTGCCCGTCGTCATCAAGTCGCGCCGCGGCGATGTGACGGTCGACACCGACGAACATCCCAAGCACGGCACCACTATCGACGTGCTGTCGAAACTGCGCCCCGCCTTCGACAAGAACGGCACCGTCACCGCCGGCAACGCCTCTGGCATCAATGACGGGGCTGCCGCCGTCGTACTGATGAATGCCGAAGCGGCGGCGCGGCGCGGCGTGAGGCCGCTGGCGCGCATCGTGTCTTGGGCGACGGCGGGTGTCGACCCCGCGATCATGGGCAGCGGCCCGATCCCGGCGAGCCGGCTGGCCCTTAAGAAAGCCGGCTGGTCGATCGGCGATGTCGACCTGATCGAGGCGAACGAGGCATTCGCCGCTCAGGCTTGCGCGGTCGGCAAGGATCTCGGATTCGATCGCGACAAGCTCAACGTTAATGGCGGCGCGATCGCGCTGGGGCATCCGATCGGCGCCTCCGGCGCCCGCGTTCTGGTGACCCTGCTTTATGAAATGCAGAAGCGCGATGCGAAAAAGGGCCTCGCCACGCTGTGCATTGGCGGCGGCATGGGGATTGCGATGTGCGTCGAGCGTGATTGAGGGCAAGCGCGTAGCGTGGGTTGAGGGAAGCGAAACCCACCACGTATCTTCTATAGGGATGGGTCGCTCCGCTAACCCGTCCTAGGGAACACGCGTTTGGGAGGAGACCATGGGCAGGGTTGCGGTCGTTACCGGTGGTACGCGCGGCATCGGACGCGCAATTTCGATCAGCCTCAAGGATCATGGGTATCAGGTCGCCGCCAATTACGGCAATGACGACAAGGCGGCCGAGGAGTTTTCGCGCGAAACCGGCATTCCGGCGTTCAAGTTCAACGTCGCCGATTTCAACGCCTGCACCGAGGGTGTCAAAGCGATCGAAGCCTCGCTCGGCCCGATCGAGGTCCTGGTCAACAATGCCGGGATCACCCGCGACACGACCATGCACCGCATGAGCTTTGAGCAATGGAACGCAGTCATCCAGACAAACCTGTCGTCCTGCTTCAACATGTCCCGTCTGGTTATTGACGGCATGCGCGACCGCCGCTTTGGCCGCATCGTCAATATCGGTTCGATCAACGGCCAGGCCGGCCAGTACGGCCAGGTCAACTATGCCGCCGCCAAATCCGGCATCCACGGTTTCACCAAGGCGCTGGCCCAGGAGGGTGCCGGCCGCGGCGTCACGGTCAACGCGGTCGCCCCGGGCTATGTCGACACCGAGATGGTGCGGGCCGTTCCCAAGGACGTATTGGAGAAGATCGTGGCGCGCATCCCGGTCGGCCGCCTCGGCAAGGCCGAGGACATCGCCCGCACGGTCTTGTTCCTTGTCGCCGACGAAGCCGATTTCATCACCGGCTCCACTCTATCCGTCAACGGCGGCCAGCATATGTATTGAGGCTGCGCTGCGCTCCTCGCAATGTAATAAGAGGGCTGTCATTGCGAGCCCGGCGAAGCAATCTTGTCTGACGGAGGCTCCAGCGGGTCGAGATTGGCGCGTCGCCTTCGGCTCCTCGCAATGACAAAATACGCGGCGGTCATTGCGAGCCGAGCGAAGCGATCTCGGGCGGATGGCACTCGGACGGATCAGTATTGCGTCACTACTGCCTTAGCAGTGACAGGCACGTTGCCTTGCCGCTCCATTTCCCCTGCAAATTTCTTGCAGAAGCAGGTAAGGGTGGGATCGTGCGGCTGATTGCTGCAGAAACAGCAAGCACCGGAGTGGCCATGGCCGATTACGACTGGAACGGTGGCGACCTGCCGACCTTCGTCACGCATTTGGAATGCAGTCTCACCGGCGAAACATACCCCGCAGACCAGTTGCACGGGTTGTCCCGTGCCGGCCGGCCGTTGCTGGTGCGCTACGATCTCGATGGCATCCGCAAAGCTTTGCCTCGTGAGAAACTGGCGGCGCGGCCACAGACCATGTGGCGCTATCGCGAAATGCTGCCGGTGCGGCGCCCGGAAAATGTGTTGTCGCTCGGCGAGGTGGTGACGCCGCTGATCTCGTTGCCGCGCATCGCCGGTCGGCTTGCCAAAGGCGGCGAATTGCTGGTCAAGGACGAGGGCCGCTTGCCCACCGGCTCGTTCAAGGCGCGCGGCCTCGTGATGGCCGTATCGATGGCCAAGGAACTCGGCGTGCACGCCATGGCGATGCCGACCAACGGCAATGCCGGCGCGGCAATGGCGGCTTATTGCGCCCGCGCCGGCATGACGGCGACGGTGTTCTGCCCCGACGATACGCCCGACGTAAACGTGCGCGAAATCGCGATGCAGGGCGCGGATGTCTATCTGGTCGACGGGTTGATCGACGATTGCGGCAAACTGGTCGCTGAGGGCGAGAAGGAACTGGGCTGGTTCAATTGCTCGACGCTGCGCGAGCCTTATCGCATTGAAGGCAAGAAGACGATGGGCCTCGAACTGGCCGAGCAGCTCGGCTGGGAAATGCCCGATGTGATCTTTTATCCGACCGGCGGCGGTACCGGCATCATCGGCATGTGGAAGGCCTTTGCCGAATTGGAGGCGATGGGCTGGATCGGGTCGAAGCGGCCGCGCATGGTCGTGGTGCAGGCGGCGGGCTGCGCCCCGATGGTCAAGGCCTGGGAAGACGGCGTCGAGCACGCACCGCGCTGGCAGGACGCCCACACCTTCGCGGCCGGCATCCGGGTGCCGCAGGCGGTCGGCGACTTCCTGATCCTGCGCGCTGTGCGCGAGAGCGGCGGCTTTGCGATCGCTATTGACGACGATGCGATTGCGCGTGCCTGGCGGGAGGCCGCGGCCGAGGAAGGATTGCTGCTATGTCCCGAAGGAGCGGCGACTTACGCCGCTTATTGCCAGGCCGTGGCCGACGGCCGCGTTGGGCCCGGTGAGCGCGCCGTGCTCTTTAACTGCGCCACCGGCCTTAAATACCCGATGCCGCCGGCCGGCACACCGCTAAAGCTCGGCAGCACGATCGACTGGAAGCGTTTCCACGCCTGAGAACTGCTTGCCTTCCCCGGGGTTTAACCGTAGCACGTCGCATTCCGGCTCGGTTGTGCTAAGAGTGGGCAATTCAACAGCCTCGCGCCACTGAGTTGAACACTGGCGGTCTGGAATCGCCAAAACAACATGTTATGGTGCCGAGTTAGTCGCGGCAGCGGAGAGACATATGCCTGAAGCGGTTTGGAATGGGTTCCTGCGATTGTCGCTGGTCTCGTGCCCGGTCCGCCTCGTTCTGGCCACCCGGGACGAGCACATCTTTCATCTCGATCAGCTGAACTCGCGCAGTGGCAATCAGGTCGCGCAACAATTCGTCGACTCCCGCACCGGCGATGTGGTTGGTGGCGATGCGGTTGTGCGCGGCTATCCGAGCGGCGAAGGCAGATACATTCCGCTATCCGACGAAGAGCTGACGCGGCTTGCGAGCGAGCCGCCCAACGTCATTGATATCACCCAGTTCTGTCAGCACGCCCAGGTGGATCGCGCCCGCTTCGACTATACCTATTACATCTACCCCGACGCCCAACTCGCCGCCGACGTGCTCGACTCGCTGCGGTTGGCGATGCAGCGCACCGACCGTGACGCAATCGCTTATGTGCGCATCGACGGCCGTGAGCGCCTGGTGCTGATCGAGATCATGGGGCCGGGTCTGATCCTGACGACGTTGCGTCCGCCGCGGGTCATGGAGCCGAACGAATTTGTTTTGCGGCCGGACAGCGATGTCCCGACCGAAATGATCGAAATAGCCGAGGGGATCATCGCCCGCCGCCGGCTCGACGGCGACGCAAACGCGATGTACGACCGTTACGAGGAGCGATTGCGGGCTTTTTTGCAGCAAAAGGCCGGCGGCAACATCGCCGCGCCGCGCGCCGCAGCAGCAGCCCCTCCCCCACCCCCTCCGTCTCACCCGCCATCTTCGCTGTCGCGCACCCCCGAGCCGCCACCGCCCCCGGCATTCGCGGCTCGGCCGCCGGAGCCGGCTACTCCGCCGCCCGTGTCTCGTGTACCGGAGCCGCCTCCACCCCCGGTCGCTGCGGCGCGGCCACCAGAGCCGCCACCACCGCCTCCGCCTCAGCCCGAACGGCAGCTGGCGGATGGTTTGGCCGGCGCCCCGGTCACTCACGAAGAGGCGGCCGCCGCCAGTCCACCTCCCGAACCTGTTCCGGCGCCGCCTCCGCTGCCGGAACCTGAACCGGAACCGGAAGCTCGGGTAACGGAAGAGGCGCCTGGAGCACCGGTAACGCATGCCGAGGAAGCGGCGGCGCCCCCGCCGCCGGCTCCCGAACCGGAACCGGAGCCTGAACCGGAGCCGGTCGCTGCGGCGGCACCGCCGCCACCCGAACCGGAGCCCGAACCGGAGCCGGAACCCACACCCCCGCCGGCACCGCGCGCTGCACCGGTTGCCGCCGCGCCCGAGCCGCCTCCGCCACCATCCGCGCGTCCTGCGTCGGCTCCGGAGCCGGAGCCGACGATCGATCGCGATGCCGCAGAACGCCACCTCGAGGAAGCGCCGCCTCCGATGCCGCATCAGCCGGGCCGCGAACTCGGCACCGAGATTCTGCTGCACATCATGGGGCTTGGCGACCGCCGCTTTGTCGAGCCGGGCTGGGCTGGGCACCCGGGCAGCCACCGTCAGATCGAGGCGATGAGCATCCGGCCGCGCGACGAGTTGGAGCCGAGCGCAATCGAATTCCGCGTGTTCGCCCAGGAAGGGCGCGCGACGGCGTGGGTCAGCAACGGCAATTACGCCGGAACGCGCGGCCGCCAGCTGCCGCTGACGGGTTTTGCGGTCCGCCCGGCGCCGGAACTGCGCGAGCGCTTCGACATCATCTACGAAGGCTGCTTCTTCGAAGGCGGTGTCGTCGGGCCCAAGGAAAACGGTGAAGTCTGCACCTCGCCGATCACTAACGACCCGCTTGAAGCCGTACGCGTCAGCATCATCGAACGCGGGCGCGGCGGTCCACCGCTCTAGGCCGCCGACCCTCCGCTTTTTTAAAGAACGCCGTCGCTGCCTCCAGCGGCGGCGTTTTTTGTTCAGCCCTGCCGGCCCGCCCTCGCGAAATAGAGGCGCGGGTCGGCGGCGCGAACCCGCGCTTCGGGCAGTCCGAGTTCGCGCCGTACGATATTGGTCCCCTCGACCAACGAGACGCATTTGTAATAGGCGATGCGGCGCGACAGCCCCTCACGGCCAAAACCGCAATCGGTGGTGACGATCAGCCGCTCCGGCGGAATATATTCGAGTGCCTTGCGGATCAGATTGGCGACGTGCTCCGGCGGCTCGACCACGGTGTTGCAGTGGTTGACGACCCCGATGCCGATCTTCTTGTCGGTCGGGTATTTGGCGAAAAGCGGCAAATCGCGGCCATCGCTGGAGGCGCATTCGAAGGTGATCACATCGCAATTCAGCTGCAGCAGATGCGGCAGGGCGCGCTCATAGCTCGGCACGTCCCAATAGACACGCTGCTGGTTCGGGTTGCCCCAGCAGCAATGCACCCAGATTTCGGCATCGACCCCGTTAAGCTGGCGGTTGAACGCCTCGGTCTGGAATTCGAGATCGCTCTCCTTGCAGCTGTCGAGCAGGCTGAGGCTGTGGTGGCGCGGCTCCTCGACCTGGATCACCGGACATCCGGCCGCCGCCAATTCCTTGAATTCGGCATTCATGATGTCGCACAGGTCGAGCACCAGCGCCTTGTCGTCGTGGTAGTGCTCGTCCCACAGCATGGAGGCCATTCCGGGAGCGCAGATCGCCCCGAATTTCACTGGTTTGTCGGTGAGGCGCTGGGCGATTTGCCAGATCGCTGTGTATTCGAGCGGGCCGCGGCTGAGCTTTTCGGTGACCACCCCCGGCTGATACGCCTCTTGCACTTCCCACAGGATTTTGCCGGGGCGCAGGCCATGCCGCGCCATCCAGCCCCGCGAGGTATCGCGATGGCCATGGACGCCGCCGAGCCGCTCGATCGGATAAAAGAACCAGGACTTGCCGCCAACTGCGAGATCGAAGCGGCTGTCGCCGTCGGTGACGATATCGAGCCCCGCTGCCTCCTGCGCGTTGATGACCGCGGCAACCGCGTCCATGTACTGTTCGCGGAACAGCGAGTCGCCCATCTTGGTCTTGAACGACTGCCCATTGAGGCTGGCGTCGAACCATAATGGGCGCGGATACGACCCGGTGATCGCGGTCGGCAGGATCATATTGCGCGTCGTCGTCAGCATGGCTCGATCCTCCTGATTGTCGGCGCGATCTTAAGGGCTAGCGGCCGTCCGCCATCAGCAATTTATCAGAGCCGCGCGGTGGGTGCTCGGAGCAGCACGACATTATCAGCCGGCTCGCGGTTCAAGGCCTCAGCGACCTCAACTTCCAGGTCATGCAGCTTAAACGGCTTTTTCAGCATCGGGTCGCTGCCGGTTTGCGGTTCACTGCCAGCGTTATCGACGTAGCCGGAGATGTAGAGGGCGCGTTGCTTCGGCCGAAATTCCCGAATGCGACGTATGGTTTCGATACCATTCAGCGATGGCATCGCCACATCGATGATGACCAGATCATATTCCTCGCCTGCTGCCCACGCCTCGATCGCCGCCTGACCGCTTCCCGCCTCGGCCACGCCGTACCCCAGCTCTCGCAGCATCTGTACTGTGATCTCGCGAACCCCGGGATCATCGTCGACCACCAGGAGACGAGCCGCCACCGCATCCGAAACCGGCATCGACATCTCGCCAGCCAGCGCCGCGGCAGAGGCCAACGCGCGTGGCAGATAAAGGTGCACGGCGGTGCCCGCACCAACGCTGCTCTCGATGATCAAGTGCCCGTCCGATTGCTGGACCGTACCGTAGACTTGGCTGAGCCCTAGCCCGCTCCCCTTCCCCACCTCCTTGGTGGTGAAGAATGGTTCGACAGCCAAGCGCAGCACCTCGTCGGTCATGCCGCTCCCGGTGTCGCACACCGAAACGCGGATGCAATCCCGGCCCGACATCTCCGGCGGCACAGCGTCGACACCGGATCGAAGATTGGCGGCTTCGATGGTCATCGTGCCGCCCGACGCCATTGCATCGCGAGAATTGATGGCCAGGTTCAGAATGGCGATCTCGATCTGAGTTGGATCCACCATCGCGAGCCAGAGTTCGGGGTCCAGTACGGTCTTGACCTCGATATTCGGCCCGATCGTGCGCGCGAGGATTTCGCGCATTCCAGTGATCGCAGCATTGAGATCCACCGGTACCGGTTGCAGGTGCTGCCGCCGCGAGAATGCCAGCAGCTGGCTAGTGAGTTTGGCGCCGCTTTCGGCGGCCCGTTGGGCGGCTCTGAGATAGTTGGCCGCCCGCAAATCGGTGGCAATCCGCGGCGCCAGCAATTCCAAATTGCCGATGATGGTCGTCAATAAATTATTGAAATCATGGGCCAACCCGCCGGTTAATTGGCCGACCGATTCCATCTTTTGGGCCTGGCGCAATTGCTGCTCCATCGCCTCTCGCTCGGTCAGGTCGCGGGCCGTCGCCATCAGGAAGTAATCGCCGTCGTATTTTTCCGGGACCCTCGCAAAGAGTACATCGACCGTTCGCGTCACCCCGGCCATTGTGCGGCGCGCGACATAGCGTTGGTTTTCGCCAGTGCGAACGCATTCGCGCATATGCGTCAGCGGCACTTGCGCCGCCTCAGCGCCGATGATGTCTTCAAGTGGCCGGCCCACCACCTTTGCCCGCGATAAGCCATAGCCTCGCTCGGTGGCCTGGTTCAGATCCTCGTAGATGAACTGGCCGTTGGGCGTGGCGCGAAACAGGGTCAGCCAGTCCGGCGAAACATCGAAGACGGCGCGCATCTGGGCTCGGCTGGCATCGAGCTCACGCCCGCGGGTTTGCGCCTGCTGCTCCAATATCTCATTCAGTTCGCGCAACCGCGCTTCGCTTTCGCGCAATGCGGCCTCGGCAGTTTCCTCGGCGCGGCGCCGCGTTGTGCTGTCGATCGTGATGCCGCGCATGCAGTCCGGTCGCCCCGCCGCATCCGCCACAACCTCACCGAGGAATACCATCCAATGGACGCTGCCATCCGGCCACACGAACCGCGATTCGACCCGCATCGGCCCGCAGCGCGTCCGAAACAGCTCCAAGGCGGCTGCAGTCGCGTAACGATCCTCCGGATGGCTAATGGAGATCAGCAGCTCAAAAGACGCGACGCTGCCTCCCGGCGCCAACCCGAGATTGTGGAACATTTGCGCCGACCACAGCATCTCGCCGGACGCCAGATTCCACTCCCAGGTGCCAATGCCACCGGCATCGAGCGCAAGATGCATATGCTCGCCAGCAGGATAGGATTGCTCAAAGGGAAGATTTGGACGCACCTCTACCGAGGCTTCATCCACCATTGCACTCCCCGGCAGCAGTCGATGACATGACGCGTTCCGCCTATGCCCGTGCGATTATTGGCCGGCCACAGAATAACATGCCGCCCATCATAGGGGCGACTGCATAACGGCGGATCAGCCGGCGTTTTCTCCCGCCGCGCAGCGCCGGCCGGGGATCAATTAAGTCGCTAGACCGGGACGGTGCCGCGCACCACTGTGCGATGCAGCACGCGGCGATGCTGGCCCATCGCGTAATTGGCAACTGCGCGATGCAGCAATGCCCGGTTGTCCCAAAGCACCAGGTCGCCTGCCCGCCAGTGATGGGTGTAGACGAACTGAGGCTGCGTCGCATGCTCGAGCAGCTGCGCGAGCAATGCCTTGCCTTCGGCTTCCGGCATCCCGTCAATTGTGGCCGCGTGCGTACCCATGTACAACGCTTTCGCCCCGGTATCGGGGTGGGTGCGAACCAGCGGATGCGACACTGGTGGGCGCTCGCGAATCTCTTCCGCGCTGGCGGGGCGACTGCCCGAGGCAAGGCGGCTCGCTTCCCAACTATGGGTGCACTGTAGGCCGGCGATCCGCCGCTGCATTTCCTCGGGCAGCGCCGCATAGGCCAGTACCATGTTAGCGAATTGCGTATCGCCACCGTCCGGCGGCAATTCGATCGCGTGCAGCATCGTCAAGAGCGACGGCACAGCATGATACGATTTGTCGGTATGCCAGAAATAGTTGCCGCGGGTATCAAGCGCAGCGGTGGGGTTGCCGTCACGATCGAGGTTGGTGACCGAGTGCACGATGCTGTACCGCGAGTCGGAATGGCGTCCTACATGCTCCTCCAGTTCGCCGAAGTTTTCAGTAAACGCGTACTGGTCTTCCTGGCTGAGCGCTTGGTCCCGCACGACCACCACGTGATGATCAAGAAAAGCCCTTGAGATCAATGCCTTCAGCGAAGGTGTCAGCGTCGCCGACAAATCCGCGCCGAAGATCTCTATGCCGCCGGCCGGCGACAGGCGCTGTCCCAAACGAACGCCACCTTCCACGCGGCTGTGCGCAACTGGCGCAAGTTGCTCGCTCATTCGCTCAATCTCCCAAAAAATCCGTCGCCGCGAGAACCAAGCCAGCGAAACACCAGCTCAAAAGTCGGTGCACCGGCCATTATATTCCCAGTCGCCATAGCGAGTGGGTTCCGGACCTTTGGGTCCGCCAATTTCCCGCGGCCGCAGCGCCGGCGCCGCCGGCTTCTCGACCGGCATGGCGGGTGATTGCTCTTCTTGCTCGTCGGGTTTGCCGCTCATGCGACGAATATGATGCGCCATGTGGACTGGCTCAACTTCGAAACCATATGGCATGTCAGAGAAAAGCTCCGGAACGATGCTTGCGAAGCAGCGTTTGCGCGGGCAACGTCGTCCCTAAAGTGTCAAACCGCATGGCAATTGCAGAACTTTACGGCACCCCGGTGAATGCTCCCGCCCCGACGGCCCGGCAAGTTGCGCTCGATTTGATCGGCGCGGTTCTCCGCCGCAAACGCCCGCTCGACGATGCCATCGAAGATCACGCCTCTATGCCCGAATTATCGGTCCGCGACCGAGCCTTCGCCCGCCTTTTGGTGGCGACCGTGTTGCGCCGGCTGGGGCAGATCGACGCGCTTATTCGCGAATGCCTGAACACGCCGCTGCCGCCGCGCGCCTCAATCGTTCAGGACATCCTGCGCGTCGGCATCGCGCAATTGCTGTTTTTGCGCACGCCGCCGCATGCCGCGGTGGCGACAAGCGTTGATCTGGCGCATGGACGCGGCTTCCTATCGCATAAGGGGCTGGTCAACGCGGTATTGCGCCGCCTCAGCGTCGAAGGGGTTGATCGGGTCGAGCGACAGGATGCCGCCCGTCTTAACACGCCCGAGTGGTTGTGGCTGTCATGGAGTCGCGCCTATGGCCCGGACCTCGCTCGCTCGATCGCGACCGCGCATCTGAAGGAAGCGCCGCTCGACGTCACTTTGCGCGAGGACGACGAGAGCTGGCTGGAAAAACTCCAGGCGACAAAATTACCCACCGGCTCTTTGCGTCGGCCCGCCGGCGGTTCGGTCGTGGCGTTGCCCGGCTACACCGAAGGTGCCTGGTGGATTCAGGATGCCGCGGCGTCGTTGCCGGCAAGGCTCCTCAACGGCGTGGTAGACCGCGAGGTAGTCGATCTTTGCGCCGCACCGGGAGGCAAAACCGCGCAGCTCGCCAATGCCGGGGCAAGAGTCACCGCGATTGATCGCTCGACCCGCCGGCTCGACCGGCTGGTGGCAAATCTGGCACGGCTGAGCCTGCCGGTGTCGGCCGTCGCGGCGGACGCGCTGGTTTGGCGGCCGGAACAGCCGGTTGACGCCGTACTGCTTGACGCGCCTTGCACCGCGACCGGTGCCATTCGCCGCCACCCCGATGTCCCTCATTTGAAAAACCCGGAAGACGTCGCTCGGCTTTCGGTGGTGCAGGAAAACTTGCTGCGCGCGGCGGTGGACATGCTCAAGCCCGGCGGTACGCTGGTCTACTGCACCTGCTCGCTCGAACCCGAAGAAGGACCCTTGCGGGTGGAATCCTTGCTGCGATCCGGCGCGCCGATCAAGCGTCACCCGATTGCGGCAGCCGAGATCGGTACCCCTCTCGACTGGATTACCGAGGACGGCGATTTGCGCACGCTGCCCTGTCACCTCGCTGAGTTTGACGGAATCGACGGGTTCTATGCGGCACGGCTGATCAAGACGGCCTGACCTGCCCAGCGACACGCAGGGGGGACACACGGACCGCCGGGCCTCGGCGCCTTGCCGACGCCCGTTTTCCTTGTTACGAAGCCTTATGAACGCAACTGTCGGGCAAGCCCTCGCGGCAGTCCGCCTTGGTCACCGGTCGCAATCAGCCGGGCCGCCGGCCCGCTGATGCACTCTCCCCCGCTTCGCGCTCCGGTTCGCCGCCCGGTTGGGCTGGCCCGGCGACAGGGCGACACAACCGATCTGCTGACTCGGATCAGCCGGAGTACGTGGCGCCGGTTGCTTTCCACCCCGGTCTACCATCACACCCTGATCGGTTTCACCCCGTCGGACTTGCGGTTACGGCTGAGCGAACGCTGGAGCGGCGACGAGCAGCGCGGCAAAGCAATCTTGGCGGGCGACATCGAATTCGCCGGCGAACTGGTGCGACACCCGAAACCGCCCTGGCAGCCACCTGGCATCGGCGAGGCTTGGCTGGCTGCCTGGCACGGCTTCGACTGGCTCGCCGACCTGATCAGCGGCGGCACCGCCGCACGCGATCCGGCGAGGGCACTGATCCAAAGTTGGCTCGACGAGAACGCCGTATGGCACCCGATCGCTTGGCGTTCCGATGTTGTCGCGACGCGGATATTCACGTGGATCGTGCATTTTGACGAAGTCGCCGGTCGCGAGGCGGATCGCGCTCTTGGCAGGGCCATGCTGGCCAGCATCGCGCGCCAGGTGCGCCACCTCAGCCGTACCGCACCGTGGGAATTATCGGGCGCACCCCGCATACGAGCCTTGAAGGGTTTGCTCGCAGGGTTGGTGGCGCTGGGCGGCTCGCGCGCTCGCATCGCCCGCACCGTCAGCGCGCTCGAGCAGGAGTTGCCGGGGCAAATTCTGCCGGATGGAGGTCACCGCAGCCGCAACCCGTCCATGCAATTGGCGGTCTTGCGCGACCTGATCGACGTCCGCGCCGTGTTGCGTGCGTCGAAGATCGACGTGCCCGCTGCGTTGCAGCAAGGCATCGAGCGAATGGCGCCGATGTTGCGATTTTTCCGGCATGGCGACCGGCGCCTCGGGCTGTTCAACGACGCCGTCGAGGAAGACGCGATTCTGGTCGATCTGGCGCTGACCCGATCGGAAGCGAGAGCCCCTGCACCTGCACAAGCGCCGCACACCGGCTTTCAGCGCTTGCAATGCGGTCAGACCCTGGTCGTGGTCGATGCCGGAAAGCCGCCGCCGCAGGGCTTCGACCAGGATGCGCATGCCGGGGTGATGTCCTTCGAGTTCAGCCACGGCCGCGAGCGAATCATCGTCAACTGCGGCGGTTATCGCGGACCGCGAGCCGCATTGCGGCGAGTGGCGCGTTCCACTGCGGCGCATTCCGCATTGGTCGTTGCCGACACCAACGCCGTCGAAATTCGCGCCGATGGGACGTTGGGCCGGGCCCCGGCATCGGTCCGTTGCGAACGCTCGGAGCAGGATGGGCACCAGTGGATCGCAGTCAGTCACGACGGCTATCGGCCGCGTTTGGGTCTGACCTATTCACGCGAATTATATCTCGCCGCCGATGGCGAAGATCTGCGGGGTGAAGAGAAATTGGCCGGGCGCGCCGGAGCGGCCTTCGCGGTACGGTTTCATCTGCACCCGGCGGTCTCGGCATCGCTATTGGCGGAGAATGCCGGTGCCCTGCTGCGGTTGCCGAGCGGCGCAATCTGGCGCTTGCGGGCGTCCGGCGCGGATATCAGCCTCGGCGACAGCATCTATCTCGGCACCGGGCAATTGCGCGGGACGCAGCAGATTGTGCTGAGCGGAACGACGGCGCCCGGTGGAGCGACGGTGCGCTGGGCCTTGCGCCGCGAACCGTCCTCGACGCGCGTCGCGCCCGGCAACCAATAGCCGTAATTGGCGCGATTTGCCTGACCTCGTAGCGCTGGGCGCGATCGTCGGCGCCGGGCTGATCGCCTGCCTCGGTACGGCCGTTTTGATCCCGGTGCTGCGTCGGGCCGCGGTGCTCGACCGGCCAAACCAGCGCTCGTCTCACACTGCCCCGACCCCGCGCGGCGGGGGGATCGCGGTGGTCGCAGCCATCCTGTTCGCCTGGCTCGTCTTGGCGATCGGCGGCGCCGTCGAGGCGAAATTGCTGATCATCTGCGGCGGCGCCTTGCTGCTGGCAGCGATTTCGGGGATCGACGACGTACGCAGCCTACCGGCGGCACCCCGGCTATTGGCGCAGCTGATCGCGGTGGCCGTCGGCATGACCGTGCTGGCCCCGCTCGGACCAGTGTTTCAGCGCTGGCTGCCCGGTTGGCTCGATGCCGTAGCGGTGGCCCTGTGTTGGATATGGTTCGTCAACCTGTTCAACTTCATGGACGGGATCGACGGCATGGCCGGCAGCGAGGCGGCGGCGATCGCGGCGGGCCTCGTCGTCTTTGCCAGCACCGGGCTCGGCGCCAGCGGCAGCCTGGCAAATCTCGCCGCACCCGTTTGCGTCGCCGCTCTCGGCTTCCTGGTGTGGAACTGGTCACCGGCGCGCATCTTTCTCGGCGATGTCGGCAGCGTCCCCCTCGGCTATCTGCTCGGCTTTCTGCTGCTTTCGACGGCGGCCCGCGGCTTCTGGAAAATCGCGCTGATCCTGCCGCTCTATTTTCTCGCCGACGCGACGATAACGCTGCTGCGCCGGCTGGCGCGCGGCGAGCGCATCTGGCAGCCGCACCGCTCGCATTTCTATCAGCAAGCGACCCAGCGCGGCCTCGCCCACGCCGCCGTGGTGTGGCGGGTTATCGCCGCGAATGTGGTGCTGATCGGCGGCGGCTGGACCGCCGAAAACACCAGCGGCGGCGTCTCCTTGGCGATCGCCGGCGCGGTCGTAGCGGTGTTGATCCTCGACCTGGCCGGTTTGTGGCGACGGGTACTCGGCTGATGCTTGCCGCATCGCCGGGGCAGGCCTATACCGCGGCCACTTGCCGGTAGCGAAAAGGTCAAGGAATGAGCGCCGCGCCGCGTCCGATCCGCCGCGCCCTGATCTCGGTCAGCGACAAGCAGGGGCTTGTACCGTTCGCGAATGAGCTGTCGGCGCGCGGCATCGTGTTGGTCTCGACCGGCGGCTCGGCCCGCGTCTTGGCCGAGGCGGGGCTGCCTGTGATCGAGGTCGCCGAAACCACCGGCTTCCCCGAGATGCTCGACGGCCGCGTGAAAACGCTCCACCCGGCGGTGCATGCCGGCCTGCTGGCGCGCCGTGACCGCCCGGACCATGCTGCCGCCCTCACCGAGCACGGCATCGCCGAGATTGATCTGCTCGTCTGCAACCTCTACCCGTTTGCCGACACCGTCGCCGCCGGCGCCGACCGTGACGCGTGCATTGAGAATATCGATATCGGCGGTGTCACCCTGATCCGCGCCGCCGCCAAAAACCATGAATTCGTCGCCGTCGTCACCGAGCCGGCGGACTACGCGGCGCTGCTGACCGAGCTCAGCTCTGTCGAGGGTACGGTGCTCGCCACCAGGCAGGCGCTGGCCCGCAAGGCCTTTGCCCATACCGCCGCCTATGACGCCGCGATTGCCGCGTGGTTCGCCCGAGAGGACGGCATCGCCTTCCCGCAAACGCTGACCATTGCCGGCACGCTGATCGAGGAGACCCGGTACGGCGAAAACCCGCATCAGGCGGCGGCGATCTACCGGACCGACGAGCCGCGACCCGGGGTTGCCACGGCGCGGCAGGTGCAGGGCAAAGAGCTGTCCTACAACAATTACGGCGATACCGACGCCGCCTTCGAACTGGTGGCCGAGTTCAGCGAACCCGCGGTGGCGATCATCAAACACTCCAATCCCTGCGGCGCCGCGATCGGCGCCGATTTGCGGGAGGCGTGGGACAAGGCGTTGCGTTGCGACCCCGTCAGTGCGTTTGGCGGCATCGTCGCATTGAACCGGCCGCTCGACGCGGCCACGGCCGAGGCCATCGCCCAGATTTTCGTCGAGGTGATCATCGCGCCCGAGGCCGACCCGCAAGCCATCGAAATCATCGGCCGCAAGAGCGCATTGCGCCTGCTGCTGACCGGCGGAGTTCCCGACCCGGCGGCGCCGGGCCGGCTGATCCGCTCGGTTGCCGGCGGCCTGCTGGTGCAGGAGCGCGACCGCGTTTCGCCCAGCCGCGACAGTCTCACCATCGTTACCAGGCGCGTCCCCACCGAGGCAGAAATTGCCGACTTGGTGTTCGCGCAAACCGTCGCCAAGCACGTCAAATCGAACGCCATCGTCTTTGCCAAGGACGGCGCCACCGTCGGCATCGGCGCCGGCCAGATGAGCCGCGTCGACAGCGCCCGCATCGCCGCCGCCAAAGCCGCCGACGCCGCCAAGGCCGCAGGCATGGCGGAGCCGCTGACGCGCGGTTCCGTGGTCGCCTCGGATGCGTTCTACCCGTTCCCGGACGGGCTCGAAGAGGCGATCAGGGCCGGCGCTACCGCTGCGATCCAACCCGGCGGCTCGCGCCGCGACAGCGAGTTGATCGCCACCGCCGACGCCGCCGGCATCGCGATGGTCTTCACCGGCATTCGCCATTTCCGCCACTGACTGCCGTCGCCGGGGTGCGAGCGTTTGCGACGGCCGATAGGCACAGTCAGCCCCCTCTCCCCGCACGCGGGGAGAGGGTTGGGGTGAGGGGCTGGTGCCGGCTACGCTAAAGCAACCGTCGTCAGACTCTGAACGGGCGAGGACCAAGACATGGCAAACGATCGCTGGGCCCTGATCGCAGGAGCGTCGCGCGGGCTCGGGCTCGGCCTCGTCAAGGAACTGCAGGCGCGCGGCTGGAATGTCGTCGCTACCGTGCGCGACGATGCCGGCGCCGCACGGCTGCAGGCGCTCGCGAGCCAGCAGGGCGGCGAGGTGCGCGTGGAGCGTCTGGACATCAACGACGACAGCGAAATCGCCGCGTTGCGGCAGCGCCTCGACGGCATCGTCTTCGACCTCGTGTTCGTCAACGCCGGCATCTCACCGCCGGGACGCAGCGCTGCGGCCCAGGCCAGCCGCGAGATCGCCGCCGATGTCTTTCTGACCAACGCGGTCGCGCCAATCCGGGTGGCGCACGCCTTTCTCGACCGGGTGCGCGACGGCGATGGCGTAATCGCCTTTATGAGTTCCGGGCTCGGCAGCGTTGGGAACAAGACCGACAGCTACAGCGACCTCTACAGCGCCAGCAAGGCGGCGCTCAATTCGTTGATGCGCAGCTTTGCCGCGTCGCTCGGCCGCCGCCGCGTCACAGTGCTGGCGGTGGCGCCAGGCTGGGTGCGCACCGATATGGGGGGGGGCCGGCGCGCCGCTCGGGGTCGAGCAAAGCGTCCGCGGCATGATCGATGTCCTCGAACGCCGCGCCGGCACCGGCCGGCACGGCTTTGTCGATTATCGCGGCAACGAGGTCGCCTGGTAACCGGTCGTTCAGGCGCGCTCGACACGCGCCGCGTAACAGCCCGGCGCTGCGTAATGAATGTGTAGATAGGCCGCGCGCGGCTCGGCAAACAGGCGTTCGATGGCCGCTTCGAGGTCGCCGCCCTCGATCAGCTCCCATCCCACCATCATTGCGCCGACATCAAAGGCACGCACCGCCAGCGTCCGGATACGCAACTGCGCCGGGATCTCGTCTATTGCATCAAAGGGTTCCTCGCCGCGCCGCACATAGACCGCAAACCGCATGCGATACGGCGAGTCGACCGGGTGATGCTCGTAATTGGCCAGGATCAGCTCATCGCCCGGTCGCGAGTCGGTCAGGCTGATGCGGCAAGGGTATCCGGGCTCGCGGCTGTCGGCGATCTTGCGCACGGCGCCGTGCTCCGAAAGCTCGGCGTCGCTCATGGCAAATAACGGGGCGAACGTTTCGGCCGGCAGGCCAGTAATGCGAAAGCTCATCTCTGCTCCTCCGTATCGTCGAGGAACAGAATTAAGGATCTACAGGGCCGCCTCTATCCGCTTCTTGCGGTCCGATTCCGGCGGAATCCGTAGGCGAAATTAGTCGGCAAAAGCCGGCATCACCTCGCGCGCGAACAGGTCAATCGAGCGCTGCGCCTCGTCGGCGCCGATCCGGCCGAAGACAAAGTCGCAGACGTAGTAATTGATCCCGGTCTCCGCGATCTCGTTAGCGATGAAGTCGCGCACCTGCGCCGGTGTGCCAGCGACCGCGTCACCCCGCTCCAGCACGGTTTCGACATCCGGCGGCAGTGACGCTTCGAGCGGGAACGGCACGTGGTACTGGTGCCACAGCAGGCCCATGTGGTGCCGCCACGCCGGATAGGCCCGCCGCGCCACATCGCGCGCCTCGGCCTCGGTGTCGGCGACGACGATATGGCGGTTGACCCCCATCATCGGCAGTGAGGCCTCGTCGCGCCCAAGGTCGCGCCACTCCGCGCGGAAGCGATCGGTGATGTCGCGCACCGCCGGAATCGGCCGCCGCGCGACGATGTTGGCTCCCTGTTCGGCGGCCCAGCGGATGCTTTCGGGGCGGCCGATGCCGTACCACAGCGCCGGATAGGGCTGCTGCACCGGCTTCATCGATATCGGCACATTGTCGAAATCGTAGAATTCGCCATGGAAGGTCAGGCGGTCTTCGGTCAGCCCCCGGCGAATGACCTCAAAGGCCTCGCGGAACTGCGCCGCCCCCTTGGCGAAATCGACCCCGTAAAACCCGACCTCGACCGGCGAGATGCCCCGCCCAACCCCGTACAAAAACCGCCCGCCGCTCATCTGATCGAGCATGCATATTTCGTCGACCAGCCGCAGCGGGTGGTAGAGCGGCAGCAGATACACCATCGGCCCAAAGCGCAGCTGTTTCGTGCGCTGCGCCACCGCCGAGAGGAACACGCTCGGCGATGGCGCGTAGCCGAGCGGCGTGTTGTGATGCTCGGCGAGGTGATAGCCGTAAAAACCGGCGCGGTCGTAAGCCTCGATGTATTTGAGGCGCTGCTCGAAATGCTCGCCCAAGGGCAGGCCGCTATCGTCGAGATGATCGAAAACGCCGAAACGCATGGCTTGCCTCCCGTGTCGCGAACGTTCTTGTGCCGGGCGTGATACTATGGCGGCGAGGTTGGCTCCAAGCGCGATCGGGAATCACTGCCATGCCGGACCTTGGCCTGACGCATGTCGCCTTTTCGGTGCGCGACCTCGAAGCGAGCGTCGCGTTCTATGAAAAATATGCCCGGATGCAGGTTGTGCACTGCCGCACCGAGGCCGGGGTCAGCGTTGCCTGGGTGACCGACCACACCCGGCCGTTCATCATCGTGCTGATCCAGAAGCCGGACGGCAACGACACGCCACTCGGTCCGTTCGGCCATCTCGGCGTCGCCTGCGCCAGCCGCGCCGATGTCGACGCCGCCTGCGCCGAAGCCCGCGCCGCCGGCATATTGCGCAGCGGCCCCACCGACTCGCCGCCGCCGGTCGGCTATTGGGCCTTTATCGCCGATCCCGACGGCAACACCCTCGAACTGTCCTATGGCCAGGATACCGAATTCACCATTGCCGAAGCGGAAGCATCGAACATGATCACACAATAATTGTCGCCCCTGCGAAAGCAGGGACCCACGGATCAGCTGCCGAGTGGTTGATAAGTGGGTCCCTGCTTTCGCAGGGACGACTAATTGGTTTCGGCTATGTTGCCGACATGATCGTGTCGGCGATTTTTTCCGCGGTCATCAGCGTCGGAAAATTGGTGTTGGCGCAGGGGACCACCGGGAACAGCGACGCGTCTACCACGCGCAAGCCGGCGACGCCGCGCACCCGGCCCTGATTGTCGGTGACGGCCATCGGGTCGTCATCGGCGCCCATACGGCACGAGCACGAGGCGTGCCACACGCCGATTGCGGCGGTGCGGACGAAATCTTCGAGCGCGTCGTCGTCCTGCATCAATTGCTCGAAGCCGCTGCCTTCGACGATGAAATTGTCGATCAGATAGCGCCGCAGCCACGATGGCCCATCGAGCAGTAGGCTGAATATCTTGGTCAGGCGGCGGTTCTTGTCATTGACGACGCCGATGGCGCGCACCTTGTCGGTGTAGCTCGCCGGGAACGGGGTGTCGGTGACGGAACGCAGCGCGGCACCGGCCTGCATTTCGCCCATGTGACGGAAGCCACTCATCAGCCGTTCGAGATCGCGCCGGTCCGACAATAGATTGAATTCGACCATCGGCTCGGCCCGCCAATCCGCCGATTGCAGCCGCACCTGCCCGGTCTCCGAATAGGTCTTGTTGACGAACAGCAGCATCGAGGCGATCTGCTCGCCGACTGCGTGCCAGGCCGATTTGCTGACTCCGGCAACAAACATGTCGCCTTTCGGAATGCCCGGCAGACCCGACGAGTAGCGCAACCCGACCAGCAGGTGCCGCCTGGTGTGCTCCTCGCTGGCACGGGCGCCACGGCGGATAAACGACGACACCGAGATCGACGGATGGTCCATCAGCCGCTGCCCGACCCCCGGCACATTGGCGATGACATCGATGCCGAAATCGCGCAACTGCATCGTCGCGCCGATGCCGGCCCGCATCAGATGCGCCGGCGAGTGGATCGCACCCGATGACAGAATCACCTCGTTGGCACGGAATTCCTGCTCCTGCCCCTTTACTAATGCCTTGACGCCGACGCAGCGGGTCCCCTCAAACAGCAACTTGCTGACCTGCGTCTCGGCCGAGATCGTCAGGTTGGGCCGTTTGCGGGTTTCCGGGTCGAGATAGCCGATCGCGGCCGACACCCGGCTTTCATTGAGATTGGAGATCGTGATCGGGAAATAGCCGTCCTTGAACTCGCCGTTCTGGTCGGGGATGAAGGTGTAGCCGGCGCCCTTGAAGGCTTCGGCGACGGCGCGGGCGTGGCCGTTCCAGTGCTCCTGCGGGATGCGGCGTACCGGGATGCGGCCCTCCTTGCCGTGATAGGGGCCGTCGAAATCCATGTCGCGCTCGACCTTCTTGAAATAGGGGAGCACGGAATTCCAGTTCCAGCCCTGGGCGCCGCGCGCCTCCCACTCGTCGTAATCGGTGGGTGCGCCGCGATTGGCGAGCTGGCCGTTGATCGACGATCCGCCGCCCAATACCCGCGCCTGCTCGTATTTGCGCAACGGCGGCTTTTCCTCGGGGTTGTTGTGCGAGACGACCTGGGTGTGGACCTTCAGTTCGGTCCAGTGAAAGCGCGGGTCGAAATAGGCGGTGCCGGGGTAGGAATCGAGGATTTCCTTCGGCACCTGACCGACCGGCGTGTCCTGCCCGGCTTCGCACACCAGCACCTGGTTGCTGCTTTTCGCCGACAGCCGATTGGCCATCACCGACCCGGCCGAGCCGCCCCCGACGATAATGTAATCGTAGATCATCCCCGCTCCCCCTTTTCCCCCGCGATTTTCCGCGCAGCCTGTGCGCGGGGCAAGCCTCAGAAGATTAGGTAACGCAAAGGACGCCAAGTAGGCGCAAGGGACGCGAAGGCAACGGAGCCCGGCGCGCAGCGCCAACAAATCCTTCTAGCGCTTCAGGATTGATTGGGTGCTTCGCACCCGAAAAGGACCCTTCGCGTCCTTTGCGTGTCCTTAGCGTCCTTTGCGTCACCTAAAACTGCGGTGCAGCTTGTGCTGCCTCAGTCAGCCTGTACTAGGATGTCGCCAAGCGACAAGCGCCTGGGGGAACAACGACATGGACGCGGATTACATCGTGGTGGGGGCCGGGTCGGCCGGGTGCGTCGTCGCCAGCCGGCTGTCGGAGGACGGGTCGAAGGTCATCCTGCTCGAGGCCGGGCCACCGGATCGCGACCCGATGATCCATATCCCGGCCGGCGTCATGAAGGTGCTCAACAACGCCAAGATTAACTGGAACTACGAAAGCGAGGGCGAACACGGCACCGCCGGACGCAAGCTCAACTGGCCGCGCGGCAAGACCCTCGGCGGCACCAGCTCGATCAACGGCATGCTCTATGTGCGCGGCAACCCGGCCGATTTCGATAACTGGGCGCAGATGGGCTGCCGCGGCTGGACCTATGACGAGGTGTTGCCGTTCTTCCGCAAATCGGAGACCTATCGCGGCAACGGCGACCCGGAATTCCGCAGCAAGGGCGGCCCGCTGATCGTCGAGGATTACCGCACGATCCTGCCGCTGACTCATGCTTTTGTCGAAGCAGCGCAACAGGCCGGCTTCCCCTTCACCCCCGACTACAACGGCCGCCAGCAGGAGGGCGTCGCCTACTCGCAGATGACCCGGCGCGGCCGATTGCGCGGCTCGACCGCCCGCACCTTTCTCGCCGAGGCCAGGGGCCGCTCGAACCTGCGCATCGAGACCGACGCCATCGCCACCAAGCTGCTGTTCGACGGCAAGCGCTGTGTCGGCGTCGCGTTTAAGCAGCGCGGCGTTGATCGCGAATTACGCGCCGGGCGTGAGGTCATTGTTTCGGGCGGTGCGGTGAACTCGCCGCATCTGTTGCAGATTTCCGGCATTGGCCCGGCCGGTCACCTGGCATCGATCGGCGTGCCGGTGTTGCACGACCTGCCCGGCGTCGGCGCCAACCTCAACGACCACTATGTCGTCCGCATCACCCACCGGGTGCGCGGTGCTGTCACGATCAACGAATTGTCGCGCGGCATGCGGCTGGCCCGCGAAGTGGCGCGCTTTGCAGTGGCCGGCAACGGCGCGCTAACCTTTGGCGTGACCTCGGCGATGGTGTTCTGCCGCAGCCGCGAGGGGCTCGCCAGCCCCGACCTGCAATTGCTGTTCACCCCGGCGAGCTACGCCCAAGGGGTCTTCCGCCAGCTCGACCGCGAACCCGGCATGAGCGTTGCGGTATGCCCAGTACGCCCCGAAAGCCGCGGCACGATCATGGCGCAATCGCCCGACCCGCTGACCTACCCGGCAATCCGCCCGAACTACCTGTCGGCGCCGAGCGATCTGCGGGTGCTGATTTCCGGCATCCAGCACACCCGCCGCATCTTCGCCGCCCCGGCGCTGGCGCAATACAGCATCGAGGAGACCATCCCCGGCCCCGGCGTCCAGACCGACGAGCAATTCGCCGAGACCGCGCGCCGCATCGGCAACAACATCTACCACCCGGTCGGCACCTGTAAGATGGGCACCGACACGATGGCGGTGGTCGATCCGCGCCTGCGCGTGCACGGTCTCGCCGGGTTACGGGTGATCGACGCCTCGGTGATGCCGGCGGTGACCACCGGCAACACCAACGCCCCGACGATCATGATTGGCGAAAAAGGTGCCGCGATGATCAAGGAAGACGCCCGCGAACAACCCGCCGCGGCGGCGGCTTAGGGAGGCACCAAGCAAAGCTGCGCATCACCCATTGTCGAGGGCAGTCCGCATGCGGCGGGCCAGCGCGACAAAACGCTGTGCTGCGGCTGACGGTTCGCCACGCCTATAGGCCAGGTTGAGCGATGCGGAAAGCATCGCCGCGGCAGCGAGCGGACGATACACTACCCCTTCCGCCTCCAGACGGGTCATCGAGGCTGGGACCAACGTCACTCCGAGCCCCGCCGCCACCAGGCTCAGCGTCGACAACATGCGCGGCGCCTCCTGCCCGATCATCGGGCTGAACCCGGCACGGCCGCAGGCGGCGATGATCGCGTCATGCAATCCCGGCCCGACCGGGCGCCGGTAAAGGATAAAGGTCTCGCCCGCGAATGCAGCGAGCGGCAGGGGCTCGGTCTCGCCGGCCAGCGCATGCCCGCTCGGTAAGGCGGCGAACATCGGCTCTTCGAGGATCGGCGACACCGTCAGGCTTGACCCGGCATCGATCGGCGAACGGACAAAGGCAAGGTCGATCCCCCTGTTCCGCAACGCCTCGGCGAGTTCCACCGTGCCGTTTTCCTCCAGTGCCAGCGACACTAACGGTTGCGCCTCGCGGAAGGCGCGAATCACGCGCGGCACAAACGGGTGGAACGACGCCGAACTGGTAAAGCCGAGCCCGAGCCGCCCGGCCTCCCCGCGCGCCACCCGGCGCGCCAGCGCGACGGCCTGTTCAGCCCGCCCCAGGATCGCCCGTGCCTCGCCGAGAAACGCCTGCCCGGCCGGCGTCAATTCGACCCCGCGCGGCAATCGGCGAAACAGTTGCGCGTCGAGCTCGCGCTCCAATGCCTGAATCTGCTGGCTCAGGGGCGGTTGCTGGATACCGAGCCGCTCCGCCGCGCGCGTGATGTGGGCTTCCTCGGCAACCGCCACGAAGTATCTGAGATGGCGCAACTCCATGCCCGCGCTCTGCTTCTATTGAATGCGCCGCGAAGCCAACCAGATGATGAAATGGCAATTCATCGCAATTTCTGCTTGCCGCCACCCTGAACTTCCATCGATATCGTTACCCTCAGCCGAACACAAAATTCCCTCAGGATCGGGGCCAAATTCCCTCAGACAATTCCCTCAGCCTTGCCGTCTAATTTTGCGGAAACAGAGATATCTCAATGGTTTGCAGCCCTGTGTCACAAGCAATTCCCACAGCCGGGAATTTAGAAGCATCATATTATCTAGGTATGAAAAAATATCGATACATATATTGGAAAGATGCCTCCACTCAGGGCACAGTTGGCCGGTCGTGAGTGCTCGATTTTTGTCCAGCCAGAGGAGCAAAGCATGGCCAGCGAAGCCAAATTGCTGATGGTGCAGTTCCTCGATTGGGTCGCGGCGCGGCCCCGCACCCTGGCCGAAACGCGCGCTGCTTGGAGCAGCACCTGCCCGTTGAATTGCGCCTGGGAAGACGCTCTGGCGGATGATCTGATCCGCGGCAGTGCCGACGGCAACGTTACTCTCACCGCGCAAGGCCGGGCGCGCCTCGCCGACGCACGCCAGATTGTCACAACCGCGCCTTGATCAAGTTGCGTGCAGCGCTATGGTGCGCCTCAAATTCGCCAGCCAATCGCCTTCCAGGAGATAGCCCGTGAGCGTCGTTGGTAATGACACCCTGAAGACCCGCCGCACCCTCAATGTCGAGGGCAAGAGCTACGATTATTTCAGCCTCGACGCTGCGGCCCAGGCCGCTGGGCTCGGCGACATCTCGCGCCTGCCGTATTCGCTGAAGGTATTGCTGGAGAACCTGGTGCGCCTGGAAAACGGCCGCACTGTCACGGTCGACGACATCAAGGGGCTGGCCGCCTGGCTCAACACCAAAAGCTCGGACAAGGAAATCGCCTTCCGCCCGGCCCGCGTGCTGATGCAAGACCTCACCGGTGTGCCGGCGGTGGTCGATCTCGCGGCGATGCGGCAGGCGATGGTCAACCTCGGCGGCGACCCGAAAAAGATCAACCCGCTCTCCCCGGTCGATCTCGTCATCGACCATTCGGTGCAGATCGACGAATTCGCCAACCCCAAGGCCTTTGCTGCCAACGTGAAGCTCGAATTCGAGCGCAACAACGAACGCTACAAATTCCTGCGCTGGGGCCAGGACGCGTTCGACAATTTCCGCCTGGTGCCGCCGGGTACCGGTATCTGCCATCAGGTCAATCTCGAGTACCTGTCGCAGGTGGTGTGGACCACCGCTGAGGGCGGCAAGACGATTGCGTATCCCGACACGCTGGTCGGCACCGACAGCCATACCACGATGGTCAACGGGCTCAGCGTGCTGGGCTGGGGCGTCGGCGGCATCGAGGCCGAAGCGGCGATGCTGGGCCAGCCGATGTCGATGCTGGTCCCCGAGGTAATCGGCGTCAAACTGGTCGGCAAGTTGAAGGAAGGCTGCACCGCGACCGACTTGGTGCTGACGATTACCCAGATGCTGCGTCGTCGCGGCGTGGTCGGGCGTTTTGTCGAATATTGCGGCCCCGGCGTCTCCGAACTGGCGCTGGCCGACCGCGCCACGATCGGCAACATGGCGCCGGAATACGGCGCGACCTGCGGCTTCTTCCCGATCGACGCCGAGACCATCCGCTACCTGACCCTCAGCGCCCGCGACCCGGCCCAGGTCAAACTGGTCGAGGCCTATGCCAAGGCCCAGGGCCTGTGGCGCGACGCCAACACCCCTGACCCCGAGTTTACCGACCTCCTCGAACTCGATCTCGCTTCGGTCGAGCCGTCCCTCGCCGGCCCGCGCCGCCCGCAGGACCGCATCGCGCTCTCCGGCGTCCGGGCGGCGTTTGACACCGAATTGCCGAAATTCGCTCCCGGGGTTTCCTCGCCGCGGGCGGTCAAGGTCGAGGGCAGCGATTACGAATTGCATGACGGCGACGTCGTAATCGCGGCGATCACCTCCTGCACCAACACCTCGAACCCGAGCGTCATGCTCGCCGCTGGGCTCCTCGCCAAAAAGGCGGCCGAAAAGGGCCTTAAAGCCAAGCCCTGGGTCAAGACCAGCCTCGCCCCAGGCAGCCAGGTCGTCAGCGACTATTACGCCGCTGCCGGTCTGCAGGAATCGCTTGACGCGGTCGGGTTCAACCTCGTCGGCTACGGCTGCACCACCTGCATCGGCAATTCCGGCCCCTTGCCTGAGCCGGTCGCCGATGCGATCGACGGCGGCGATCTCGCCGTCGCCGCCGTGCTGTCCGGCAACCGCAATTTCGAGGGCCGCATCCACGCGCTGGTCAAGGCCAACTACCTGGCATCACCGCCGCTGGTCGTCGCCTATGCGCTGGCCGGCACGACCCGCATCGATATGGCCAAGGACCCGCTCGGCGAAGACAAGGAAGGCAAGCCGGTCTACCTCCGCGATATCTGGCCGACCAACCAGGAAGTCGCCGACACGGTGAGGTCAGCGGTGCAGCGCAGCAGCTTCGCGTCACGCTACGGCAACGTCTTCGAAGGCCCGCCGGAATGGCGCGCGGTCAGCGGTTCGGGTGGCATGACCTATGATTTTGCCGACGCCTCGACTTACCTGGCCTTACCGCCGTATTTCGAGAACATGCCGAAAGAGCCGGGCGCGCTGAAGGACGTGCATGGCGCCCGCGAGCTGGCGATCTTTGGCGACAGCATCACCACCGATCACATCTCGCCCGCCGGCAGCATCAAGGTCGAGAGCCCGGCCGGCGAATTCCTGATCAGCTATCAGGTGCGCCCGACCGACTTTAACACCTACGGTTCGCGACGCGGCAACCACAACGTCATGATGCGCGGCACCTTCGCCAATATCCGCATCAAGAACGAAATGGTGCCGGGCGTCGAAGGCGGCATGACCAAGCTCCAGCCCGACGGCACGGTCATGTCGATCTACGACGCTGCGATGGAATACAAAAAGCGCAACATCCCGACGGTGATCTTTGGCGGCAAGGAATACGGCACCGGGTCGTCGCGCGACTGGGCGGCCAAAGGCACGTTATTGCTCGGCGCCAAGGCCGTTATCGTCGAGAGCTTCGAGCGCATCCATCGCTCGAACCTGGTCGGCATGGGCGTATTGCCGCTGATGTTCAAGGACGGCACCACCCGCCAGACCTTGAAATTGACGGGCGAGGAAACCCTTGACATCACCGGCGTCGAGGCCGGCCTGCGCCCGCGCATGGATCTGACCCTGACGATCCACCGCCCGAATGGGTCAACCGATCAGGTGCCGGTGACCTGCCGCATCGACACCCTCGACGAGCTCGAATACTTCCGCCACGGCGGCATCCTGCAATACGTCCTGCGCGGCCTGCTGAAGGAAGCCGCCTGAGGGGAGCACGGTCACGCCGCGATGCCGGTCCGCGTATAACCCGGTGGGACGACACAGGCGCCCCAGGCGTTGGTTTCGCGACTCGCGGCCGGCTGTCGCGTCCTAACCCTCCGGAGGTACGTATGAAGACTGTGATGTGTGGCGTGGCTTTGGCGGCTTTGTTTGCCGCCGCCGCGCCAGGTTGGGCGCAAGCGCCGATGAACCCGTCTAACCCATCATCGGCGCAAGGCGCGGCACCGTCCGCGCCGCAAGCCATGCCGATGACACCCCCGCCTTCCACTGCCAAACCGCCATCCGCCCCGGCAGCAGCGCAATCAGCGAACGCCTCTGCCAATACGGCCACCGCGCCACGCCGGAAACGTCCGGTGCGACATGCCACTGCATCGAGCCGACGCTCTGGCGGTAGTTCACCCGGCGACAATGTCGCCAACCAGCTAAACGCCGCAGAGCTTCAGCACAACAATAGCGGCCCCGGACCGGGCATGCCGCCACCGCAAATGCAGGCTTATGGCGGTCCGCCGGGCTATCCGCCGCCGGGCTACGGTCCAAGGCCGGGTTTCCCGCCGCCGCCAGGTTATGGTCCGGGACCCGGTTACCCGCCGCCGCCGTGGGGCTATCCGCCGCCGCCATGGGGTTATCGGCCCTACTGACCGGCGGCTAGCGGAACGATTTTGCCCCGCGCCTTGGCGCGGGGCAGCGTTGCGCTCTCGCCCATGCCGCCTGCCAGCGGCTACACTCTGGCAATGCTGCGACCGTCGGAGGGGTGAATGGCGCTAAAGGACCAAATCAAATTCGGGATTTCTCTGCCGCATCGGTCGCCCGATCCGATCGATGTCGAGGACATCAAGCACGTCGCGCAACGCGCCGAACAGCTCGGCTTTAGCGATCTCTGGGTCACCGAAAACACCAGCGACCACGTCAACTGCTTCGACCCGGTCGTCATCCTGACCTACGCCGCCGCCGTCACCAGCACGATCAAGGTCGGCTGCTCGGTGGTGGTGCTGCCGATCCACAGCCCGGTCATGCTGGCGCATCAATGGGGCTGCCTCGATTACATCAGCGGCGGCCGCGCCATTTTGGGTGCGGGTCTCGGCCGCGACCACCACTACCGCCAGTTCGAGGTGTCCGAGGAAGGCCGGGTCCGCCGCTTCCGCGAGGAGATCGAGCTGATCAAGGCGTTCTGGACTGAAGACAGCGTCACCTATGACGGCAAATTCTATCACCTGAAAAACGAGACGATGTGGCCAAAGCCGGTCACCAAGCCGCGGCCGCCGATCTGGATGGGGGTCGGCCACCCCGACGCGGTGCGCCGCACCGCGCGGCTCGCCGATGGCTGGATGGGCTCGGGCGGCTCACGCATCGTCGATTTCGCCGCCTCGGTGCCGATCCTCAAGGAAGCCCTCGCCGCCAATGGCCGCGATCCGGAGAATTTCCCGATCTCGAAGCGCATCTTTATGGCGGTCGACGAGGACCCGGCGGTGGCGCGCCGCGAATTGCTGCGCTGGTTCACCGACGTCTACAAGAACCCGCCCGGCACCGATGTCTGCGGCTTGCACGGCACCCCCGAACAGGTGCGCGGCCGCCTCGAGGAAATGGTCGGCATGGGCGCCAACCACCTGATGCTGAACCCGGTCTCGCGCTACCGCGAACAGGTGGAGGCTTTGGCGGAGATCGTTGGGTTTAAGTAGAAGGCTGACCCCAGGGTTGACGCATCTGCATGCTGCTATTCCAGAGCATATTGACAAATTCAGAATATTGCGATATATGTGCAGCGAGGCTTGGGACCCGCCTGGGATCGCTACTGATGGTTGCGGAATGCGGTGAATTGGTTGCTGTTTTACCTCGCAGAGCTTGATGACCATCCGCGAAGCAAAACCGGTATGAAACTGACACGCGAAGTCTACCTGATATGGACCTGATATATCAGGCGACCGGACCGCACCGAATCAATCGGTGGTTGATTTGGTCGCCTTCGGGCGGGGTACAGCGGCTTTAGGGTGCCAAGACCTGCAAAACGAGCGATACAATTGACACCGTCGCGCCGACGGACAGGAGCCACCAGGAGGTCGCCATGCCAGCCGCGCTGTCCGATCCTGTAAAGCAGCAGGTCACCGCCCATTGGGACAAGCGCGCGGCGGGCTTCGACAGCGATTTCGGCCATAGCATCGCCACCGGTGGCGAGCGCGCCGCCTGGGACCGCATCCTCGATCTGGTGGTACCGGCAGGGCCGCTCGACGCGCTCGATATCGGCTGCGGCACCGGCTTTTTGAGCCTTGAACTGGCGGCGCGCGGGCATCGCGTCACCGGGGTCGATCTCGCCATCCAAATGCTCGCCGAGGCCCGCCGCAAGGCCGCCGCCCAGGGATGCACCATCGATTTCAAAGAAGCCGATGCTGAAAGCACCGGTTTTGCCGCCGGCAGTTTCGATCTGGTGATCAGCCGCCACGTCTTGTGGACCCTGCCGCACCCCGAGGCGGCGATCGACGAATGGCTCCGCGTCTTGCGGCCGGGCGGCCGCCTCGTAATCATCGACGGCGCGCAATACTTCGATGATGTCGCTCCGCCGCAGCAGGAAAACGCTCGTACCAGCGCGGAATACGCCGACATCACCAACCAATTGCCGTTCTTTGGCGGCCGGCCACGCGACGACATCGAAACTTTGCTGCGCACCCGCTGTCTGACCGGCATCGGCGCCGACTCGCTGCTCGGCCTGATCGCCGCGCAAGCCGCCCGCGCCCAGGCCGAAGGCCGCGACATCCGCCGCCGTCAGCGCTACGTCGTATGGGGAAACAAACCAGTCTGAGGGAGACAAAGATGGCTTACGAAGCGATCCTGACGGAAGTCGAAGACGGCGTCGCGCTGATCACGCTGAACCGGCCGGACAAGCTCAATGCGATGAACCGGCAGATGATGTCCGAGATCAAGGACGCGCTGGAGCATTACGCAACCGACGACGAAGTCGCCTGCGTGGTGTTCACCGGCGCCGGCCGCGCCTTTTCCGCCGGCGGCGACATCCACGAGCAGCGCGAGCACGACCGCAAATACTCGCAGGAAGAGCTCGACAAGATGCGCACCTACGGGCCACTGCACGATATCGGCGTCTTCCCGAAGCCGACCATCGGCATGATGAACGGGCTGTGCTATGGCGGCGCCTCGGTGCTGGGCTCGTCGCTCGACATGCGGGTCGGGTGCGAGGACACCAAGTTCCGCTTTCTCGCCGCCGCCTATGGCCGCATCAACGCGACCTGGACTCTGCCGAACCAGATCGGCTGGCCGATGGCGAAGGAGTTGCTGTTTTCCGGCCGCATCGTCGAGGCCGAGGAATGCCTGCGTATCGGCCTCCTCAATCATCTCGTGCCGCGCGAACAGCTCCGCGCCAAAACGATGGAACTGGCGAAGACCATCGCCGGCAATAACCGCCCGACGATCCAGGGCATCAAGGCGCTGCTCAACAAGCACAAGACGCTGAGCATCGAAGACCAATTCGCCGAGGAACGCCATTTCACGACGCATGTCGTGCGCGGCGCCAAAGCGGAAGACGCCTTCCCCGAATTCATCGCCCGCAAAGGCCGCCCGCTCAGCGCATAGACAGCTGGACCAGTGCACGGCGACGTTGTCGAGAGGCACGTGCCTTTATACCAACCCGTCATGGCCGGGCTTGTCCCGGCCATCCACGACAGCGCTTCCGTTGGCAAGCACCCGCCGTGAACGCGTGGATGCCCGGGACGAGCCCGGGCATGACGGGAGTGGGCGACAAGGTGGGTAGATAATGGACTTCGCGCTCTCCGACGAGCAGCAGGCGTTTCAGGAAACCGCGCGGCAGTTCGCGCGCGACGAATGGCTGCCGCACGCGCCGGGCTGGGACGAGCGTGAGGAATTTCCCGAGGCGGCATTGCGCGCCGCCGCGGCGCTCGGTTTTGCCGGCATCTATGTGCGCGAGCAGTTTGGCGGCACCGGCCTCGGCCGGCTCGACGCCGCGATCATCTTCGAGGAACTGGCCGCCGCCTGCGTCTCCACCGCGGCCTATCTGTCTATCCACAACATGGCGTCGTGGATGATCGACCGCTTCGGCGACGAGACGCAGCGCGGCAAATTCCTCCCTCGCCTGATGACGATGGAGCATTTCGCCAGCTACTGCCTGACAGAGCCGGGCAGCGGCTCGGACGCGGCGGCGCTGACGACGCGGGCGGTGCGCGACGGCGACGATTACGTGCTCAACGGCGCCAAGGCCTTCATCTCCGGCGGCGGCCGCAGCGATATCTACGTCGCGATGGTGCGCACCGGCGAGCCTGGCCCCAAGAGCATCTCCTGCCTCGTCATCGAAAACGGCACCAAGGGTCTCTCCTTTGGCAAAAAGGAGCGGAAACTCGGCTGGAACACGCAACCGACCGCCGCCGTGCTGTTCGAGGATTGCCGCGTTCCCGTCGCTAACCGGCTCGGCGCCGAGGGCGAAGGCTTTTCGATCGCGATGATGGGGCTCGATGGCGGCCGCCTCAATATCGGCGCCTGCTCGGTCGGCGGCGCCCGCGCCTGCTTCGAGGCGGCGCACGATTACATGCTGGAGCGCCGCCAGTTCGGCCAGCGCCTCGCCGATTTCCAGGCCCTGCAATTCAAGCTCGCCGACATCGCCACCGAACTCGACGCCGCGCGATTGATGCTATGGCGCGCGGCGACCAGCCTCGATCACGAGCATCATGATGCCACCCAGCATTGCGCGATGGCCAAGCGTTTCGCCACCGACGCCGGCTTCCGCGCCTGCAACGAGGCGCTGCAGCTCCACGGCGGTTACGGCTACCTCAAGGACTTCCCGATCGAACGCTATCTGCGCGATGTGCGCGTGCACCAGATCCTCGAGGGCACCAACGAAATCATGCGCGTCATCATCGCCCGCCGGCTGTTGCGGCAGTGAGCACAAATCCGAGTCTAATAGCCAGCATCCGGTGGTGGACGCGATGCAGTGAAACGGCGCATATTTTGCCCGAGTGATGGCCTCAGCCGAGAGGATGCCGCCGATGTCCGTGCAAGATGTCGATTTCACCGCTGTTGTCCCTTGGCCCTCGAACGGCATCAGCGAGGTGCCATTTCGCGTCTACACCGACCCCGGGCAATACCGGATCGAGCAGGAGAGCATTTTCAAGGGTCCGACCTGGAACTACCTGTGCCTTGCCTCCGAGATCTCCGAGCCCGGAGATTGGGTGGCAACGACGGTTGGCGAGGTCGCCATCATTGTCGCGCGCGGCAAGGATGGGGCGATCAACGCTTTCGTCAACCGCTGCGCCCACCGCGGCAATCTCTTGTGCCTGACACGTCAGGGGAAGGCCGAAGGCCCCGCCAAGGAAATCACCTGCATCTATCACGGCTGGAGCTACGACCTGTCCGGCAAGCTCACCGGCGTTGCGTTTGAAAAGGGCGTCAAGCGCCAAGGCGGGATGGCCCCGGAGTTCCATAAGGAAGACTACCACCTGCAAACCCTGCGAGTGGAGGAGCTGTGCGGGCTAGTGTTCGGCACGTTTGACGACCGTGTGCCCGACCTAGAAACCTATCTCGGCCCCTTGGTGGTCGGCGGGTTGAAGCGGGTGCTGAACCGGCCTTTCCACTTGATCGGCCGCAGCACGCAAATTCTGCCGAACAACTGGAAGCTCTATTTCGAGAACGTCAAGGACACCTACCATGCCAGCATCCTGCACTCGTTCCTGACGACGTTCCGCATTAACCGGCTGAGCATGCCGGGCAGCATCAATATCAGCGAGGATGGCGGCAACCATTTCAGCCAAGCTAAGCTCGACTACGCCGCCGAGGACGCTGATTACAAGGCGGCAGCCTTACGCTCCGACACCGATCTCCAGCTCGCCGACAACTCGGTGGTCGCTTCGGTTGACGAGTATGGCGATCAGGTCTCCGTGCAAATCCTGACGGCGTTCCCGAACATGGTGCTGCAGCAGGTGCGCAACACGATCGCTGTGCGGGTGATCCGCCCGCGCGGCGTCGACAAGACCGAGCTCGATTGGGTGCATCTCGGGTTTGACGATGATGACGACGCAATGAAAGAACGCCGCCTGCGCCAAGGTAATCTGATCGGCGCCGCCGGCTACATCTCGATGGAAGATGGCTGCGTCGGCGGTTTTGTGCAGCGCGCGCTGCAATACAACGACGACGGCAGCGGCATCGTCATGATGGGCGGCCACGAGGCGCAATCGCAGAATTTCCGTGCCAGCGAGGCGGCGATCCGCGGCTTCTGGAAGAAATACCGCGCCCTGACCGGCGCCTGAGTAGCGTCTGATGGCTGGTAACGAAGTCGATGCGGCGGTGTGGCTCGGCATCAACGAGCTGATCGCCGCCTACGCCGATTGCATCGACGAAGACCGGCTCGAGGAATGGCCGGATTTCTTCACCGACAAGTGTCATTATCTGATCACCGATCGCGAGAGTCACCTCGCCGGGCTCCGCCACGGCGTCATTTACTGCGCGTCAAAGGGGATGCTGCACGATCGCGTCACCGCGTTGCGTCGCGTGCTGATGTTCGAGGCGCACCGCTACCGCCATATCATTGGCGCCGCTCGCATCGGCAAGATCGAGGGTGGCGTGGCCGAGACGAGCAGCAATTTCCTCGCGATGCGCATCATGCATGAGGGCGAGATGCAGGTTTTTGTCACCGGCCGCTACCTCGACCGTATCACGGTCGAGGCTCAGCCTTACCGCTTTATCGAGCGCGTCGTGGTGCTCGATAGCCAGAAGATCGACACTCTTCTCGTAATCCCGCTTTGAGAACACCCACGGCCGGCCGCACCCTCATCATTACTCTGTTTTGATGCGTCGGGGGGCCGCCTGCGTGGTTGTGAAATAAGTGAAATAACGACACCTGATGACGAAGCGTGGCTCCGCGTACGGACGTCGCCCACCGGCTCTCTCTTTCCGAGATTGTCGTTACAAAAAATCGAACAAATCATCCCTTTAACATAACATCCAGGTCTGGGTTGAGGTTACCTGGTTGCAGCTGTATGTTCTTCAAAAGATTGACTCTTGTGGCTCTAGAAAACGCAATAATTGAGTGCCCGTCAGCATCGATTCCTCTCCCCCTATCGATGTCGCGTCGTTCGAGTCCGCACTGAACGCAGGCGCTTTCGATTCCTGCCTCTCATATTTGGCCGAATCCCCGCAGTTCGGCCAACTTGAAGCCACGTTGTGTTGCCGCTTAGCCGAGGCGCTGTTTCATAACGGCAGGGAAGACACGGCAGTCGATTGTTGCCGTGCGGCCGTCGGCTTCGTCCAACTGGACGCCCAGATGCTCAACATCTGCGCCTGGATTTTTAGCAACGCCGCTCAATTCGAGGACGCTGCAGCGGTGTATTTGCGCCGCGTGGAACTTGAACCTAGCTGGACCCAGGGTTATCGGCATGCGAGCGCAATGCTTTTGGCCGCCGGTCGCAGGAAAGAGGCGCTCGCTACCGCGATCGAAGCAAGCGACGCAGAGCCGGCAAATCTGGAATTCGCGCTGCACGCGGCAAGGTTGCTGAGTGCCGCCGGGTCGGAACTCGAAGCCAGCTCATACATTGACCGTGCGACAAGCGCTGACCTTCACAACGATTTCGTCATCGATGCGGCCGAATTGCTGATGCAAATAGGCCGCCCGCAAGAAGCAACAAGGTTGCTGCGCGGCCTAGCGACGACGCAAGCCGAACCACGGCTCGATCGGGTTCTGTCTAGCGCGGAAATGCTATGCGAGCAGTGGGAGGCGGCGCTTGTCGTGATAGATCGCGCCATCGCCGCGGCGCCCGGTGTCGCCGAATATCACGTGCATCGGGCCCATCTGCTGCGACATCTCGGACGCCTTAGCGAAGCGGCGCAAGCCCTCGACCTCGCCACGGGTCTCGACCCAAACAACGGCGACGCTAAACATGCACAGCTGAGCTTCTATTTGTCATCCGGAATGGCCACCGAAGCGACGGTAGTCGGTGGCGAATTGCTCCACCGCTTTCCTGACGATCGTCGTGCGGCGGAGTCGGTACTTCACCTGCTCAATCACCGGCTCGACACGATCGACGGTGATTTCGTGGTCTTGCCGGACGGAGCCCGCCGCCAATCTCATGTCACCCGTCCGCCGCCCGATTGGGCCGATCGACTGAGGGCGCAATTCCGGGTGATCGGCGCGTTGATAATTCGTGAGACCCGTACGCGCTTCGGCGACTCCAAGCTCGGATATGGCTGGGCTTTAATCGAACCCATTCTGCATATTGCCCTGCTGTCGGCGACGTTCTCCGTGTTGATGCATGGACAACCGCCCATCGGTGAACATTTCTTTTTATTCTACTACACCGGTCTTATTCCATATCACGTTTTTGTCCATTCCAGCGGCGGTATGAGCCACGCCATTGTCGGAAACGGTCCACTGCTGGAATTGCCTTTGGTAACCACATTCGATGTCATCGCGGCGCGCGGCCTCCTCGAAGTCGCGACCGATATCACTGTTGCCATTCTGCTGCTGCTTGGCTTCGGCGCAATTGGCATCAACGCCATACCCGACGATCTGCTCAGCCCGTCGCTAGCCCTGTTAGTCACCGCTTTGCTGGGTTGTGGCGTGGGCTTTTTGAATGCGGTGTTCACCGTCGTCTTCCGTTCATGGGAAAAGGCGTTCGGCCATATAACCCGTCTTCTCTACTTCATTTCGGGTATCTTTTACGTACCAGGGATGATGCCGGATTGGACGCGCGAGATCCTGTCGTGGAATCCGCTCCTGCATGCCATCGACTGGTTCCGCGCCGGTTTCTTCGGTGTCTATCAACCACATTGGCTCGACCGCTCGTATCTCGCCATTGTCGCAGCTTTAGCACTGATGGCCGGCTTCGGGATTGAGCGCGGCTTTCGGCGACGGCTGAGCGTACCGCTATGACTATCGCGCTCGATCGAGTCAGTAAGTCTTATCCGACACCTCTTGGTCGAAGGGTTGTTCTTCACCGCACCACCACCTCATTCGCCGCTGGGCATAATTACGGAATTTTGGGCGCCAATGGCGCCGGCAAATCGACACTGATCCGACTGCTCGCGGGCTCTGAAATGCCAGATCAAGGCCGTATTCGACATGAGGCCCGTGTTTCATTTCCACTCGGCTTCGCCGGTACATTCCACGGTTCCCGCAAGGTATTGCCCGGCAATTGCGGACGGTTCAGCGACAAAAGCAGGTTACCGCCATTGTTCATAATCGCCGCGATCTTTCACACGTCAAATATCTCTATGGCATCGAACACGTCTTCGATCACCCGCTGGCGTTCTTGTCGCCCGATGACGTAGCCGCCGTTCGAGGTTCAGCCTGCCGCAGTAATTTTCCGATGCTGGACGAATTGCCGGTGAACACCGTTTTCATCGGCGTCTTCGGATTTATCAACGAATACAAAGGCATCGGAACCGCCGTACGCGCCCTGCAGTACCTGCCAGATAACTACCACCTGCTCATTTTTGGCGGCGTCCATCCGCAAGAAATCGGTATCCGGCAACCCCTCCACCCCTATATTTCGTCATTGTTTTCCGACGCGTATATGGACACAACGCTTTACGAGCGCCTGACTGCCCGACAGAGCACAGATGGAGTACCGCAACTGGTCGTCTCAGCGGACCAGGGGCTACGGGAGCTGCTAGGGGCGCACCCTCGCGATCTGTCGGAACGTCTGCACTTCATGGGTGCACTGGATGAGCCGGAATTCCTCAGCGGCATGGCGATATGTGATGCCGTCGTGTTTCCCTATTTGGAAGTGGGCCAGTCGTCCTCCGGACCAATCTCGCAGGCGCTGGAACTGGGCTGTCGCATCATCGCCTCTCGCACCCACACTTTTTTGCAATTCGCCGATTACCATAAGAACTCCGTCGAGTTCTTCGACATCGGCAACCATCTTGAATTGGCTGAACGCGTTGTCGCCCGCCCGCAATTCTCCGGGCGCAACGGGCTGCCGGAATTCAATGTGGAGACCAATAAAGCCACCTACCTCCTCGCCAACAGCCGGCTTCACGCGGGCGGCCCATTTTCGCGTAGTTCGCGCAGCCTCGTTAAGATCCGCGCCGAAGAACCGCTGCAGGTCTGACCGTCATCGATTGCGGAATTTCGGTTTGCGCTTGGCGACGAACGCCGCCATGCCTTCCTTCTGATCTTCAGTGGCAAAGGTCGAGTGAAACAACCGGCGTTCGAACCGTACCCCTTCCGCAAGCGTCGTTTCGAAGGCCCGGTTCACCGATTCCTTCACCATCATGGTAATCGGCTGTGAGAGTTGGGAGATGCGTTCGGCCACTGCCATTGCTTCTTCCATCAGCTTGTCAGCCGGCACGATGCGGCTGACAAGACCCGCGCGTTCGGCTTCCGTGGCGTCCATCATGCGGCCGGTCAGGCACAGATCCATTGCCTTCGCCTTCCCGATAAACCGTGCCATGCGTTGCGTGCCGCCGGCGCCGGGCATCGTGCCAAGATTGATCTCAGGTTGCCCGAATTTGGCAGTATCGGCGGCGATCACGATGTCACACATCATCGCGACCTCGCATCCGCCGCCGAGTGCGAAACCGGCTACGGCCGCGACAACGGGCTTACGGCACTGGGCCACCCGCTCCCAACCTTGCGTGATGAAGTCCTCGGTGTAGGCCTGCATATACGTCTTGTCGGCCATTTCCTTGATGTCGGCGCCGGCCGCGAAAGCTTTTTCGTTGCCGGTCAAAACAATCGCGCCGATTGCCGTGTCGCCTTCCAAATCGTCGAGTGCCTGACCGACCTCGCGGACCAGCGCGGCGTTGAGCGCATTGAGCGCTTGTGGCCGGTTCAGTTTGATGACGCCGATCCCGCCATGGCGCTCGACGATGATGTTGGCGTATGCCGCCATGCTCATGCTTGGCTCCATTCCGTGGTCACCCGCTATTCACTCGTTATCGCGTCGGCACCCTTGATCCGCTGTGCCAGGGCGGCGGCAAGAAAGCGGTCGAGATCGCCGTCCAGCACCGAAGCGGGATTGCCGGTTTCGACACCGGTGCGGAGATCCTTCACCATTTGGTACGGCTGCAATACGTAGGACCGGATTTGGTGGCCCCAACCGATATCAGTTTTGGTGGCGTTCATCGCGTCGGTCGCGGCCTCGCGTTTCTCCAGCTCCAGTTCGTACAAGCGGGCGCGCAGCATGGCCATCGCGTGCGCCCGGTTCTGGTGCTGCGAGCGCTCGCTCTGGCAGGCCACGACGACCGGGTCGGACCCCGGCGGCTGATAGGTGAGGCGTACCGCGCTGTCCGTCTTGTTGACGTGCTGGCCGCCTGCGCCGGACGAACGATAGGTGTCGACCCGCAGGTATTTGTCCTCGATGGCGACCTCGATCTTGTCGTCTACCACCGGGTAAATCCAGGCCGAGGCAAAGCTCGTGTGCCGGCGCGCGTTCGAGTCAAACGGCGAGATGCGCACCAGGCGATGCACGCCACTTTCGGTTTTCAGCCAGCCATAGGCGTCGCTGCCATTGACCCGCACCGTGGCTGATTTGATACCAGCGCCTTCACCCGCGCTCTCCTCGAGCCACTCGACCTTGTACTCGTGCTTTTCGGCCCAGCGCACATACATCCGCAACAACATCTCGGCCCAATCCTGCGCCTCGGTGCCGCCGGCGCCGGCATGCACTTCGAGATAGCAGTCATTGCCGTCGGCCTCGCCTGACAGCAGGCTCTCAACCTCACGCTTTTCGGCTTCGTCGCGCAGCACCGTGAGATTGGCTTCGGCCTCGGCGACGATCGACTCGTCACCTTCGGCGTCGCCGAGTTCGATCAATTCGATCGCATCGTCGAGTTCGCGTTCGATACGGCGATAGCCCTCGATCGAGCGATCCAACTTGTTGCGCTCGCGCAGAAGCTGCTGCGCCTTCTCAGAATCGTCCCAGAGTTTCGGATCTTCGGTAAGGGCATTTAGCTCGGAGAGGCGGCGGTTTGCGACATCCCAGTCAAAGATGCCTCCTCAGCAGGGCCAACGACTTCTTGATGTCGTCAACCACCGCCTGTGTTTCGGCGCGCATGATCAAAATCCTCGTGAAATCCAGACGGATAGATAGGCATCCTGCGACGCTCAGTACAGCCCGCCGGTGCCGCTCGCGGGAGCAACACGGGTAGGTAGCGCGCCGGTGTCGGTGGAGCCGGCAACCTGCTCGCCGGGTACCCCGCGCAGGCCCTTGTCGCGGTCCTTGCCGGGCTCCGTGCCGGGCTTATACCCCTCCAGAATCGACGCCTCTCCAGCACCGGCCGGTAAGCCCGTCGACGGGTTGACCCGGTACATGTGGAGGCCCGGCGGCGTCTTGAATTCCTTTGCCGGTACATCCTTCAGCGCGGCAAGCATGAAGTCGCGGAAAATCGGCGCGGCTAGGTGGCCGCCAGTCTCGTTATCACCAAGATTGATCGGCTCGTCATAACCGACGTAGACGCCAGCGGCGAGATCCGGGCTGAACCCGACAAACCACGCATCCTGCCAGTCATTGGTGGTACCGGTCTTACCGGCGATCGGCTTTCCAACGGCCTTGATCACAGTCCCGGTACCGCGCTGCACGACGCCCTCCATCATGCCGATCAGCTGATACACCGCCAGCGGGTCGGCGATCTGCTCCCGGGTGTCAGGCAGGCTCGGGACCGCGCGACGATCCCACTCGGCCGCGCTGCACGCATCACACTTCCGTTGGTCTGCGCGAAAGATGGTTTTGCCTTCACGGTCCTGGATGCGGTCGATCAGCGTTGGGGTAAGCTTTTTTCCGCCATTCGCCAGCATTGCGTAAGCGGCGGTGTGGCGCATCGGCGTGGTTTCGCCAGCCCCCAGCGACATCGCGTAATAGCGCGGCATGTGATCCATGATACCGAACCTCTCGACGGTCGCGCCGACAGCCTCGATCCCGACCATGGCGGCGAGCCGTGCCGCCACGGTGTTCAGCGACAATTCGAGTGCGACGCGCAGAGTCGTCGGGCCGCGGAATTTGTTGCTGCTGTAATTGCCGGGCGTCCAGGGCGGCATGCCTGCTCCCTGGCTGATCGACACCGGCCCATCCTCGACGAGGGTCGACGGGGTATATCCGTTTTCCAGCGCCGTCAGATAGACGAAGGGCTTGATCGATGAGCCGGGTTGTCGCTTCGCTTGGGTCGCCCGGTTGAACTGGCTGATTTCGTAACTGAACCCGCCGCTCATTGCCAATACGCGGCCTGTATGCGGGTCGATCGCAATAAAGGCGCCGGAGACTTCAGGTATCTGGCACAAATTGTACAGCACCGGACCTTGCGGCTTGCCCTTGCTGGTATCCTCGGGCAGCGGCTCGACGAGCACCAGATCGCCCGGTTTTGCCACATCAGCTGCGTTGCGCGGATATGCCCCGAGCGAGCCATCGTCACGCAGCGGCCGTGCCCAGCGCATCTGGGTGAACGGAATGCGGCCGGTCTCGCCGCTTTTGAAGCCGATTTGCGCGCCGTCATTCTCGGTACGCAAGACCACCGCGAGCTGCCAGCCGACGCTCGCGGCTCCCGGCGTCAGCGGCTCCGCAGTGAGGCGCTTCGGCCAATTCGGGCCGGGGTCGATATGCCCGACCGCGCCGCGCCAGCCCCCCAGCTTGCGGTCGTATTCGATCAAACCGGTGCGCAACGCCTTGTCCGCGGCGGCCTGCAATCGCGCATCGAGACTAGTGCGGACCGACAAACCGCCCTGATAGAGCGCCTTCTCGCCATAGCGCGCCATCAGTTCGCGCCGCACCTCCTCGGCAAAATAGGGCGCATTGACGATTTCCGTATCCTCACGACGGCGCACCGTGACCGGCCCCGACTTCGCCCAAGCGGCATCTGCCGGGGTCGCGAACCCTGCCTCGACCATTTGATCGACGACGATGTCGCGCCGCATCTTTGCCGCCTGCGGGAAACGTGTCGGGTTGTAGTTGTTCGGTGCTTTGGGCAACGCCGCCAAAAACGCCACCTCAGCCAGATTCAGCTCATCGAGCGACTTGTTGAAATAGCTCTGCGCCGCCGCAACCACCCCATAGGCGCCCGCCCCCAGGTAAATCTCATTCAGGTACAGTTCGAGGATGCGGTTCTTTGACAGGGATTCGTCGATTCGCGTCGCAAGTAAGATCTCCTTCACCTTGCGAGAGATCGACAATTCATTCGAGAGCAGCATGTTCTTCGCGACCTGCTGCGTAATTGTCGAGGCTCCCACCGGTCGCCGGTTGCTGCGGAACCGGCCGATATCGGTGATCGCTGCGCGCAGCATCGAGATTGGGTCGACACCATGGTGGCTGAAGAAATTCTTGTCCTCAGCTGCAAGGAAAGCGTTGATCACGAGCTTCGGGATCGAGCTGATCGGGACAAAAACCCGTCGCTCTGTGGCGAATTCCGCGAGCAGCCGGCCATCACCGGCCTGCACCCGGGTCGTGATGGCGGGTTCATAGTGTGCCAATTGCTGGTGATCGGGCAGGTCGCGGCCGAAATGCCAGATCGTGAGCCCTATGAAGATTCCGCCAGCGATGGCCAGAAGCACCGTCAGGAAAAACAGCACTCGAACGAGCTTGATCAAAATGCGCAACGGCGCAGGCTCCTTTAGCTCAGGAGAGGTGCCGGTACCTCACCCCCGCGCGGCGGCGCAGGTTATGCAAGAACCCTGTGGCTATTCCAAGGCGCTTATAATCGCTGACCCGCGCTTGCGGACGAAAGCATTGTAGGAAGCTCCGGCAATGGTTACATTGGCTGATGCGAATTCGCCGGCCGGGCGGTTGCCCGGGGGCGTTGCGACGCAAACCGCATCATCGGCAAGTTGCTTGCCGCCGCGCCGGGTCGCAGTGCCGGGCTTAGCATAAAACGTAATCAACCAAGCCGAGTGCATTTGCCTCCGCGACGCCGATGAAAAACCACTGCGACGCTTCTGGCGCAAATGCCGCCGGCTTCCCGCCACATAGCACCGCCGCGCCGGCCATCTCTAAGTGGCCGCGGCTGCGTGCCTGGGAGTTTCGCCAACATGGCAAAGCGCATGCTTATCGATGCCACGCACCCGGAAGAAACGCGGGTGGTGGTCACCAGCGGTAACCGCCTCGAAGAGTTCGATTTCGAATCATCTACAAAAAAGCAGGTCAAAGGAAATATTTACTTAGCGAAGGTCACACGCGTCGAACCTTCTCTGCAAGCCGCCTTTGTCGATTACGGCGGCAACCGACATGGCTTTCTCGCCTTTAGTGAAATCCATCCGGACTACTATCGGATTCCCGTCAGCGACCGCCGACACGAAGTGGAGTCCGAAACCTCGAATGGGCATTACGGCGCCGATTCTCAAGACGATGACGCCGTTCCGATTGCTGCGGCGTTGCCTGAGCAGGTGGCGGTGCCCGAAGCATCGAGCGCCGACGAGGATCTAACCGAGGAAGAATGGGTCAACTCGGCAGAAGGGACGCATGCGGAACATTCGCCCTCTGATGCACCGGAGGCCGCAGCGCCGGCTGAGGAGACCAACGGCGCGCAGAGTCCGGATCTGCAACAGGCAGCTTCAGCAGAAGAAGCTCCAGGTGAGCCTGCTTCGGTGCCTTGGCAGGTTATCGAACCGCAAGCGGAACCTGTTGCACTAACTCACTCTGATCCTGAGTACACCACTGTACCCGACGATCGGTTGCCGGCTGACCAGTCACAGCCGATACCGCCCGCCGACCACCCGCAATCTACCGAAGCGTCGCACCCGGAAGCCGATCAGTCGCAGGCAACCGACACCGCCCCCCAAACCGAAACACACGATCCGCAAGAAGGAGTTGTGGCGGCGACCGTAGAGAACACGGCCGTCGATCCCGCGGATGCTACGGAGGTACCCGCCCCCGAAGCCATGGCGCTCCGCAGCGCCGAGGAATCGGTGCTGGCGATCGAGGTCAGTGAGTTCGCCGCCGAAACTTACACGCGCAACGGGGAAGCCTATTCTTCCGAGCCGGAGCAGATCGACGTCGAGCTGGGCGAAGCGGAGACCGTCGAGACGCTGGGTGGCGATGAGGTCGAAGAGGTCGAGGAAGACGACGCTGAGCGTCGCCGCTATCACCCGCATCGCCACTACAAGATTCAGGAGGTCATCAAGCGCCGGCAGATCATGTTGGTGCAAGTCGCCAAGGAGGAGCGTGGCAACAAGGGCGCTGCGCTAACAACGTACCTCTCGCTCGCCGGCCGATATTGCGTGCTGATGCCCAACACCAATCGTGGCGGGGGCGTGTCACGCAAGATTACCAGCATTGCCGACCGTCGACGGCTGAAGGATATCCTTGAGGAACTGGAAATCCCGGAGGGCATGGGCGTAATCGTACGCACCGCAGGCGCCGAGCGGTCCAAGGCCGAGATCAAACGTGATTACGAATACCTGCTGCGACTGTGGAACGAAATTCGCGACCTGACGCTGCAATCGACCGCACCGGCGTTAATCTACGAGGAAGGCAATCTGATCAAGCGGTCCATACGCGACCTTTATGCCCGCGACATTGACGATGTGCTGGTCGAGGGCGAGGAAGGCTACAAGATCGCCAAGGGCTTCATGCGGACGCTGATGCCGAGTCACGCCAAGCGCGTGCAACCGTATCGCGATCCGCAGGTCGGGCTGTTCCACCGCTTCCAGATCGAAAGCCAGATCGACGCAGTGCACTCCCCGGTCGCGCAGCTCCGGTCCGGCGGCTATGTCGTGATCAATCAGACAGAGGCATTGGTCGCCATCGACGTCAATTCCGGCCGCTCCACGCGTGAACGCAATATCGAAGAAACGGCATTGCGTACTAATGTAGAGGCCGCCGATGAAATCGCTCGACAAGTGCGGTTGCGCGATTTGGCTGGTCTCATCGTCATTGATTTCATCGACATGGAGGAGCACCGCAACCAGGTCGCGGTTGAGCGCCGTCTGAAGGAGGCTCTGCGCAATGACCGCGCGCGCATCCAGGTTGGACGTATCAGCCCCTTCGGTCTTCTTGAGATGTCACGGCAGCGATTACGCCCCTCACTCGCCGAGGCTTCGACTCTGCCGTGCCCCCATTGCGGCGGCGCTGGTCATATCCGCTCGGTAGAATCCACTGCGTTATACGTGCTGCGTTCAGTTGAAGAAGAGGGGGCTCGCCGCCGCTCAGCGGAAATCTGCATCTATGTACCGACGAATGTTGCGCTTTATATCCTGAACCAGAAACGCGAGACGCTGGCCCAAATTGAGGCGCGGTACGCGTTGCGGATCACTGTGGCTCAGGACGATTCGCTCATCCCTCCGAACTACCGTCTCGAACGCGTGCGGCAATACGGGCTTGGCGAGGCGCCTCCGTTACCGACGATCCAGGCGCCGTCACTTCCTGATGAGCCAGAGGACGACGAGGACGAGGATATCGAGACCACCGAGATCTCGGTCGAAGCCTCAAGCGAGCAGGAGAGCGAGGAAGATCGTAGCCGCCGACGCCGACGCCGACGCCGACGCCGCCCCGATGACGGTCGCGACCCACGCCCGGATAGCGCCACTCTTGAACCGGAAGGATCTACCGAAACCCCGCAGCAGCAGCTCCAGGAGGAGGAAACGGTAGGGCGCGACGGTGACGGCGAGCGACGCAACAGACGACGCGGCCGGCGCGGACGCATCCGCATGCCGCGACAGATCGAGGAGACAGAGGACACCGACATCGAGCATGCGGCTCACCGGCAGGTCGGCGAACCGGCCTTCGGCATCTACACGGGAGGGGAACTCACGAGTGAGCGTCCCACCGCTGAACGTTCCACCGACGAAGACTTCAGCGAGCACGCGGCTGCCGAAATTGCGGCACTAGCAAGGGCCGAGTCATCAGCGGCCGAGCATTCCATCGGCGCGCACACGGTCGGCGAACACGCCTATGGCGAAGGTACGGCGGCAACCGAAGTGATCGAAGTGGTTCCGGATGCACCCGTCCTGGAAACGCCCGAAGAAGGCGCCAAGCAGGAGCGGGAATTAGCCAATTCCGCGGCAATTGCGCCAACAGAAATCGGAGCCGAAACGGCGAGTTTGGCACCGCTCGTCGGCGAAACGGTGGAACAGGCGACGGTGAAGCAAGAACCCGTTCTGCCCGATGCCATGCCGACGGCTGAGGCCGAACAAGGGGTACCATATGCCAGTGCGCCGGAACGGGCATTAGAAGCGGCTGAAGCGGCGGCCTTGGCACCTGCCACCGACTCCGCGGAGTCAGTGTCGGCACAGGCATCGCCGCCGCCTCCGTCGCGACCGAACGAGGATGTGCTGACCGTTACCGAAAAGCCGGCTAACCCGCGCCGGGGCTGGTGGCAACGGCTGATAAATTCCTGATTGGTTTGGCAGCGCGCCCAGTGGCTGCTGTTTGACTTGTTTGTAATCGCGGCCGATTCACACCTAGATCCAATTGAAAGGCGAGATAAGGTGCTCTGCGGAAGAGGCCATCGTATTCGCGCCGCGTTTATCGGCGTACTGCTAGTGACACTTCTTCAGTCTACTGGCGGTACGGTCAAAGCTGCCAATGCGATCCGCGACGCCGAAATCGAGAATGACATCCGTATCTTGTCAGCGCCGGTGTGGCGTGCCGCCGGGCTCGAGCCAAACGATGTCGGCATCTATTTAATCGACGACAAAGAATTCAATTCCTTCGTCGCCGGTGGTCAAGCGATCTTTATCAACACCGGTCTTATCCTCAAAGCTGAACAGCCAAATCAATTGATTGGTGTCATCGCTCACGAAACCGGCCACATCGTCGGCGGACATATCCTGCGGGCCAAGGAGGCAATGCGCAACGCCAGCATTGAGAGCATTTTGGCAATGGTGCTAGGTGCTGCGGCGTCGGTGGCCGGGCGCAACCCGGCACCGATGATCGGTGCCGCATCTGTTGCCGAACGGGCCTTCATCCAATTCTCCATCGCGCAGGAAGCGGCAGCCGATCACGCGGCATTGAACTACCTAGATCGAGCCTGCATTTCGGCCCGGGGATTGATGAAGTTTTTTGAAATGCTGCAAAGCACAGAATTGCTATCCGGCGATCGGAGGGATCCCTGGATGCATACCCACCCGTTGACGGCTCAGCGAATAGAATACATGCGGAGCCATGTCGCGCGCAGCCGCTGTTCGAACGTGCTCGATCCACCCGGTTCGACGGAATTGTTGCGGCTGATCAAGGCCAAGTTGCGGGCGTTTCTGGAAGCGCCCTCCCAGACGCTCGCGGCCTATCCTGACAGCGACAATTCCGTCATCGGCCGCTACGCTCGAGCCATTGCGTACTACCGCATCCCAGATCTTGGCCGGGCTCTACCCACGATTGACGCACTGATCCGCGATTATCCGAACAATCCCTACTATCGCGAACTCAAAGGACAGATGCTGTTCGAGAATGGCCGAACTAGAGATGCAATCCGCCCCTATGAGGATGCAGTACGGCTCGCACCTTCAGCGCCGTTGCTGCGTATCGCGCTTGCGCAAATTTACATCGAGAGTGGTGACCCAGGCTTGAACAAGCGGGCCATCGCCTATTTGAACGACGCGAGCCGCGAGGAAGGCCGCGACAGCCACATCTGGCATTTCCTGGCAGTCGCTTATGGACGCGACAACCAGATGGGCATGGCCGCGCTGGCACTCGCCGAACAGGCTTTTGCGAACCGCAAGAAAAAGGACGCGATACAACAAGCCACGCGAGCCAAGCAGAACCTGCCGCGGAATACCGTTGCCTACTCTCGTGCAGAGGACATCAAGAACGAAGCTGAGCGCTTAGACGATTGAGGTCGCGCCGGCCTTGGATGGAGTGTTTGGTTCATGTTTAGCCGCTCTGCTTTTCTGGCTTGGATTCTGATCATTGGACTTTCGGTAACCGCGTTTGGGACGGGCGCATGGTCAGCCCCGGCGGAGTTCACGGCTGATCAGCGGCAAGCCATCGAAGCGATCGTCAAGGATTACCTCGTCAAGAACCCTGACCTGCTGCTTGACGCACTGCAAGCCGCCGAAGACAAGATCAAAAGTGAGGCGCGCGAGAAGGCTACGGCATCGTTAAGTACCAAGAAGCGCGAGCTCTACAACGACCCCGAAAGCCCCATCGGAGGCAATCCGAACGGAGATGTCTCTATGGTGGAATTCTTCGATTACCGCTGCCCCTATTGTAAACAGGTCGTACCGGCGCTGGAAAAACTTCTTGGCGAAGACCACGGCATCCGGTTTATCTACAAGGAATTTCCGGTGCTCGGACCGGACTCGAAAACAGCCGCACGTGCCGCGCTTGCCGCACGTAAGCAGGGGAAATACGAGGCCATGCACCGCGCCTTGATGGCGCTAAAAGGCCAAATGGACGAGGATGCAATCATGAAGACCGCTGGCGCCATCGGACTTGATGTCCAGCGTCTGCGGCAGGACATGGGCGCACCGGAAATCGATCTGGCACTGAGGAATAATCTCGAACTGGCGGAGACGCTAGATGTACACGGAACTCCTGCTTTCGTGATTGGCGATGAGATTGTCCCCGGTGCCATTAGCATAACACACATGAAGCAGATGATCGAAGCAGCGCGGCGGAAGTAAAATTGAAACAATATGCGTGAGCCGCGAGACGTTGCCCTACTACTGTCGATTAGCTAGATTTGCAGCCGGTATCATTACTCGGGAGCACCAGCCATGCGTGCATTGTCCGTTTTGGCATTAGTGTTCCTGGTCACACCGCCTATTGCTCGGGCCCAGAACACCGCCACGCCAAGCTCTGGAGCACCGACGGCTTCTACCAAAAGCCGGGCGCCGGGCCCGGAAATCGGCCGGGATGAGTATATCCAGAAGGCGGTCGAACGCGCCCGGCGCAATGCGGAAAAACGGTTCGACAAGATGGACGCAAACCATGATGGTATATTGACGGCCGAAGAGCGGCGAGCCGCAAGGGCGGCCCGCCGCGTTGGCTCCGCACGCGAGCAATAATGTTGCGCTCAACTGAAGAGGACATCATGCCTGACGATGCAAACCTCGCCACTCGTTCCATGCAGACTGGAAATACCGCCCTGCGGGTCGTCGGTCTCGATCATGTGGTCCTACGCGTTGCCGATCAGGAGCGTTCGATCCAATTCTATGAGAAAGTCCTGGGTTGCCACGTGGAACGCACATTACCTGAGATCAAGCTCGTGCAGTTGCGGGCGGGTGCAGCCATGATCGATTTGGTGCCTAAGACTGACGCTGACGAGGTCGGCCGCAACATGGACCATTTCGCGGTTCGGATTGCCGAGATGAACGTCACCGCGTTAAGCGATCATCTGCGCAGTCACGGCATCGATCCCGGTGAAGTGCGGCGGCGCTATGGTGCCGAAGGCTACGGTTCGTCGATCTACATCACCGATCCGGACGGGAATACCGTTGAACTCAAAGGGCCGCCGGAGCAGAGCGCGTAGCAGCACTCGAAAGGCCGATCGAATCGACAAACCCAGCGTGTCATCTGGATAGACCGGCTCGGGAATTTCGGCGCGGTCGATGAAAGGGATCAGCGCGTTGCCGGTAACCTAGCCAAGAAACCTGTGCCCACGGCTTTAAAGCTCAAGATACCGTGACCAAAAGCTGGACAAGCTGACAGTCTTCTCCCACCATCATCTGCTTCGTTCGTACAACTCATGCCAACACAACTCGTCAGATAAAAAGCCGGAGAAGGCGGCCTTCTCCGGCTTTCTAGGAGCTATAATCGCGCGAGGTTTAGGTGCGCTCCAAGCTAAAGAGCTCGTCCTTAATTCTGAGCTTCTGACGTTTCAGATCGGTGATCGCTTCGTTGTTGGGGAGAGGCCGATGTACCTCTTCGTCGAGGGCCCGTTCGAGCGAGGCATGCTGTTCCCGAAGCGCCTCGATGCGATCTTGCACCGACATGCTGTATCCTCCTGTTCACCGTGACAGCAGCCGATCGTACCGCCGAAACAGGCCGTCGGCCAGCCCTGGAGATGGGGCGGAATTGAGGAATGCACAATGGGCGGCGCGCCCCAACATCCTCGACTTATTGTCGGCATCAGCGGCGCCTCCGGCGCGATCTACGGAGCGCGCCTGTTGGAGCTTTTACAGCCCCTGGCAATCGAGACGCATCTGGTGATGAGCCGTTCGGCCGAAGTCACGCTCGCCCTAGAAACCGATCTGAGGGCGAGCGATTTGCGGGGGCGCGCTGATGTCGTACACAGTGCTAGCGACTTCGCCGCGCCGATCTCTTCGGGCTCGTTCCGCACGATAGGGATGATCATCGCGCCCTGCTCGGTACGCAGCATGGCCGAGATCGCAACAGGAGTGACCAGCAACTTGCTGACTCGTGCCGCGGACGTCGTATTGAAGGAAAGGCGCCGCCTGGTATTGCTTGTTCGCGAAACGCCCCTGCACACAGGACATCTGCGAAACATGACAGCGCTATCGGAAATGGGAGCTGTAATCGCCCCGCCCGTCCCTGCCTTTTATGCCAAACCGCAAAATCTGGCAGAAATGATCGATCAAACCCTGGGTCGGGTGCTGGATCTGTTCGGCATCGAGACCGAGATTGTCCGGCGCTGGGGGGAGAACTAAGCGCGCCGCATGAGCAGGGCTAGTTGCCTATAGATGGTTGTCGCTTCCGGGCTATCGTGCTCGGTGCCCAGACAAACTATCAGATTTGCTTTGGCTGCTACGGCCGCATCCTCTCCGGTCGGCAGCTTATTTGCGAGGTCAACCATTAGCGCTAGCTGCAAGCGCTCGGCCGCCAACTCCGCAGCTGCAACGCGGGGCGCAAGCTTGGCAACGCAGCTACCTGGCAATCCGCGACGTAGTTGCCGCAACGGAAGGATAGCCGCTTGCCGGATCGGAGCTGTGATGGCGACGAACTGCTGGAATTCCGAGGCTGTTAACCGGTGGCCACGCACCGCGCCAAGCCAGAGGCCGAACAGAACGGTATTTACGTCCACTCCGTTTCGATCCTGCAGCGTGACCAGCGCCCGCGCGACGCCGGGCCGGGCGTACAAGGCCAGGGAAAATCGCCAAAAAGAGTTGGGGGTGCCCTCTACAGTTACGGTGACAGGCGACACATCCGGTCCTCGATGAACAATAAATAAACATGCTATAGGAAGGCGCGGCGCGCGTCCGGGCGCGCGGCCGCGTCGATCGACGCCAAAAAAGCGCGATGGCGATGGACCTTGACGTAGAAGCCCTAAAAGCAAAACTCGCTGATCTCCGAACCGAACACCGTGACCTCGATGAGGTAATCGCGCGGGTTGCGGATACCGGTTCGTTCGATCAGCTTCAAATGCAGCGCCTCAAAAAGCGCAAGCTGATGCTGAAGGATCAGATATCGAAAATCGAAAGCGAGTTGCTGCCCGATATCATTGCCTAGGCTCTTTCGGGCTCTGTGGCCTCATGGGCATGTACCGCGCGCTTCTGCTGATACATCGCGCGGTCGGCCTCCTCGATCGCATGCTGTGGGTTCTCGCGACCTGTAAACGCGTGAATACCATAGGCAGCGGATACCGGGATGATCGTATCGCCCCAGCGCAATGGTGTCTTGCTGATCGCATCGGCTAATGATGCCGCCTTTTCGTGTGCCTGGGCCTCATCGGTCTGCGCCAGAATTACGCCGAACTCGTCACCCCCAAGACGCCCCACGACATCGCTCGACCGGATATTCTCGCGTATTACATTCGCTAGATGGCGCAATGCGGCATCCCCGGCCGGGTGACCGTGCTCATCGTTGATGTGCTTCATATTATTGACGTCGAAATAGACGACGCTGGCGGGCACGCCGTAACGATGGCTGAATGCAATCATCCGCGTCAGTTGCCGCACGAACGCCCGCCGATTCGCAACCGGCGTCAGCGAATCTTCATCGGCGAGGCGCTCCAGCGCTGTAATTCGACTGCGAGCTTTTGCCAAATCGTCGTGCAGGCGGTCGCGCTCAGCGATCAGGTGGAGTATCGCATCCCGCAATTCTGGTGCCAAAGCCTCCGGAGATAAATTGGGAAGCTGCAGCACAGTAGCCAAATCGCCGGGCGTAGCCGACTGCCTGTGGGCACGCGGACGCCGGCGGCGTTCCTCCTGTGCTCCCAGCTGCCTCGACCCACGCGACGCCATAAACCGTCAGTCCCTTGCCCGACATGGGGCTATGAAGACATCGTATATATTGGACGCCCGAGCGTTTTTCGAAGCGAATTCCAGCCGCCCGAAACACAACTGTGGCAATCTGGACCACGTCTTTGCGTGCTTCCTCGCCGGGTACAATACAACGCTATAATCAGGAATTTCCGGGCAAAGGGAAACGATATGAGCAAGGCGGCCTGCGCGGTCGGCATTATCATGGGAAGCCAGTCGGACTGGGAAACGATGCGTCACGCCGCGCAGACGCTGGACCGCCTCGGTATCTCCTACGAGACGCGGATCGTCTCCGCCCACCGCACCCCCGACCGGCTCTACGAGTATGCCCGCAGCGCGAAAACTCGCGGGTTGCAAGCGATTATCGCCGGGGCGGGCGGTGCAGCGCATCTGCCCGGTATGGCCGCTGCGATGACGACAATTCCAGTGCTGGGAGTACCCGTACAGAGCCGCGCATTGCAGGGGCTGGACAGTCTGCTATCGATCGTGCAGATGCCGGCGGGGATCCCGGTTGCCACCTTTGCGATCGGACAGGCCGGTGCCACCAATGCGGCCCTGTTCGCAGCCGCCATGCTGGCGACGAGCGACGGGCAGATTGCCGAGGCGCTGGCAGCGTTGCGGCAAGCCCAGACCGATTCGATCGCGGAAAGCCCCGTCACCGCCTGATGCTCGAACCAGGCAGCACAATCGGGATACTGGGCGGCGGGCAGCTCGGTCGCATGACCGCAATGGCGGCGGCCCGACTTGGTTATCGTACGCATGTGTTCGCACAAGAGGATGACGCGCCGGCGGTGCAGGTCAGCAGCGCCGCCACAATCGCCCCGTTCGGCGATATCGGTGCGGTGGCACGCTTTGCCGCGGCCATCGATGTCGCGACCTGCGAGTTTGAGAACGTGCCGGCCGCGGCGTTGCGGCGCGTAGCGGCGCGCAAATTGGTCTCGCCCAGCCCGGCCATTCTCGAAATCACTCAGGATCGATTACGCGAAAAGAAATTTTTGCGTTCAATCGGTGTGGCCACGACCGAATTCCGCGAGATAGCTGATGTTGCTGCGCTTCAGACCGCGGCGGCCGAAATCGGCCGCCCCTCCGTCCTGAAGACGGTTCGGTTCGGTTACGACGGCAAGGGCCAAGTTCTGGTAACGCCGGAAATAGCGCTCGATGAAGCGTGGCGGCGCATGGGCGCTTCGCTGGGAATTCTCGAAGCCTTCGTGGACTACCAGTGTGAGGTGTCGGTCATCGTATCGCGGGCGGCGGATGGAGCCTGGGCCGCCTATCCCGCCGTTGAGAACCGGCACGTCAACCACATCCTGGATACAACAATCGCACCAGCCAGTGTCGCACCTGCGCTTGCCGCCGAGGCGGAGACCACCGCCCGTCATATCGCCGAAAAACTCAACCTGGTCGGCGTCCTGGCGGTCGAAATGTTCGTCACCAAAGGCGGCAGCATCCTGGTCAACGAGCTAGCGGCACGGCCGCATAATTCAGGGCATTGGACGATCGATGCCTGCCTCACGAGTCAGTTCGAGCAGCTGGTGCGGGCGATCTGCGGCTTGCCGTTGGGTTCAACCGACAGACACAGCGACGCGGTGATGACCAACCTGATCGGCCGGGAGGTCGCGAACTGGCGAAGTGCGCTCGACGATCCGCGCGCCAAGCTGCATCTCTACGGCAAGAGCTCGGTGCGGCCGGGCCGCAAGATGGGCCACATCACCCGCCTGCTGCCGCGCAGCTGACCCTCCATTCAGCGGCTCGGGCGCAGAATGCGGAGCGGATTGGGCAGCATGTCCGCCGCCGCGAGGACGCGTTCGCGCAGCCCGCCAAAGCGATGCAGATCAGCCAGGCAACGCTCGATAGAGGCTTGTGTATCGGCGAAATTGGGTGAGGCATCCTCAAGCCAGTACAGCGTCGCGGTAGCCTGCACCCCGGCCAGCGTCGCACGCTTTGTATAAAAGCTGAAATCAGTGGGATGATCGCCGACACCGTGCCAGACCGCATCCACCGTGTCGTACAGCAGCCTCAGGGCCATCGGTGCGTGCGGCGGCAATGCAAGCACGGACAGACCCCGGCGCACCGCCTCTCGCCATGGCAGCAGTATTTCGAAGCGCAGTCGCAGCGCCAAGGACACACGGCGCGCCAAGCTACCCGGCTCGGTGGTAGTCACCTTGTCGAGACGCATCAGCATCTCGCGGTCGGCCCAGCGGCTGAACACGGCGACCATGTCGACCGCGCCGCGCGGAAACAGTGCCAGTGCCTCGGCCTCCGCAATACCGACCTTGCGGGCCGCGGCCCGCAACGCTCCCCTGGTCCAGCCGTCAAACGCAACATCGGGCAGCATTGCCGTCACGAGCTGCTCACGCATGCGCTCGGCCATCGGGCTCCTCATCGCGGCGCCTCGCCGGTCAGAAACGCCTTGAGATCGACCGGGTAGCGCTGCGCTTCTTCGGCGAACATCAGCAAGCGGTGATCATTCATCCGCTGCGGATAGAGGATGCCGTCGAGATGATCGCATTCATGTTGCACGACGCGGGCGTGAAATCCGGCAGCCTCGCGCTCGATGATCCCGCCCTCCAGGGTCTGCGCACGATAGCGTATCTGCAAGGGACGCGGCACGACGCCACGCAAACCCGGCACCGACAGACATCCCTCCCAGCCAAAACCTCGTTCATGCCCGAGAGGTTCGATAACTGGGTTTATCAGGACGGTCAGCTCCTGTTCATCATCGCCCGGCAGCCCGGTCAACCGCTCGGGTCCCACTTGGAAAATCACAACCCGTCGCGATACATGCACCTGCGGCGCAGCGATGCCGGTACCGCCGGCATCCTCCATCGTTTCCATCATGTCATCGACAAGCTGGTGAACCCACGGCGCGCTCGGGTCCTCGACCGGGGCGGCCACGGCACGCAGCACCGGATGTCCCATACGAGCGATTTTCAACAGAGCCATGTCGCGAATATGTGGCGCATTGTGCGACCGGTAAAGCGGCGGCGGCAAAACTCGGCTGTCATTGCTTCACATCAATCCACTCAAGTGTTAGATAAGCGGTAACAGGCTGCATGTGCGGCCGGACCCGCTGCGACCTGAAGTGGAGAGACCAGCCCGTGCAAGTGCTCGTTCGTGATAACAACGTTGACCAGGCCCTCAGGGCTCTCAAGAAAAAAATGCAGCGCGAAGGGGTATTTCGGGAAATGAAGCTACGGCGGAACTACGAGAAACCGTCAGAGCGTCGCGCCCGCGAAAAGGCCGAAGCGGTGCGCCGTTACCGCAAATTGCTGCGCAAGCGGATGGAGCGCGAGGGCTACTAGCCTCCGCTATTCCGGCCAATTTCTGAACCATACGGCGCCTAGGCGGGTTTCCGCGTCGGCGCTCGCTGCAATGGCGTAAAGGCGCGGCCGGTTTGCCTCAAACCAAGCGCGACGCGGACGCCAGCGCGTCATCACGCACAAAAAGATATCCAGCGCCGAGAAACGGTTGCCGAGAAACCACGGCGCTCCGGCATGGTGCTCGACCTGCGCCCATAGGCGCTGCGCATAGGCATCGACGTTTTCGCGAAAGCCTTGCTGCGCTGCCTCGCCCGGTACAAAGCGGGCAGGATCGTCGGCATAGGTGAAGGTGGGATAGATGTTGGCGACCATAAAGACCAGCCAGCGGAGAAACGCGGGGCGCGCCGCCTCACCCGCCGCCGGTACTAGATCGCTGCTGCCGGTCGCATCGGCGAGATGGAGGGTGATCGCGGCGCTCTCCGTCATGATCTGCCCGTCGGGCAGCACCAGGGTCGGCACCTGGGTCAGCGGATTGGACGGGGCAAGCCGGGAGCGGGCCTCGGCCGATTGGAACAGATCGTCAAGGTCTTCGGTTTCGTAAGGCAGCGCGTACCAGGCGAGCTGCGCCTCGACAAGCGCCGAGCCCCAGCCGGGGCGCGCGTAGAGTTTGTACATTCATACATCCTCGATGAACCTTCGGGAGAGGTGACGGCCCTAATCCATCGACTTGACGATTTCCTCGCACATCTTTTTGGCGTCGCCGAACAGCATCATTGTGTTGTCGCGGAAGAACAGTTCGTTTTCGACGCCGGCGTAGCCCGAGGCCATCGAGCGCTTGACGAACAATACGGTTCGGGCGCGTTCGACATCGAGGATCGGCATGCCGTAGATCGGCGATTGCGGGTCGGTCTTGGCGGCGGGATTGGTGACGTCATTGGCGCCGATCACAAAGGCGACATCGGTTTGCGCGAAATCGTGGTTGATCTCGTCGAGTTCGGCGACCTCGTCGTAGGGCACGTTGGCCTCTGCAAGGAGCACGTTCATGTGGCCAGGCATACGGCCCGCCACCGGATGGATCGCGTAGTGCACCTTGACCCCATCCTTTTTCAGCAGGTCGGCCATCTCGCGCAGTGCGTGCTGCGCCTGCGCCACCGCCATGCCGTAGCCCGGCACGATGATGACCGAGCCGGCATTCTTCATGATAAAGGCGGCGTCTTCGGCGCTGCCGGATTTGACGAGGCGGTCGCCGACACCCGGACCGCCCGCGCCCGTGCCGCCCTCGGTGCCAAACCCGCCGAGGATCACGTTGAAGATCGAGCGGTTCATCCCCTTGCACATGACATAGCTGAGGATGGCGCCCGACGATCCGACCAGGGCCCCGGTAATGATCAACAAGCTGTTGCCCAGCGTGAAGCCGATGCCGGCGGCGGCCCAGCCGGAATATGAGTTCAGCATCGAGATGACGACCGGCATGTCGGCGCCGCCGATCGGCAGGATCAGCAGAAACCCAAAGGCCAGCGACAGCAGGACCAGCAGGGTGAAGACAAAGGCCGACTCGGTGGTCGCGAACAGCACGATCAAGAGGATCAGCGCGATACCGAGGGCGAGATTGAGAAAATGCTGTCCCGGGAAGACAAGCGGCGCCCCGGAAACGAGGCCCTGCAATTTCGCAAAGGCGACGATCGAGCCGGTAAAGGTGATGGCGCCGATCGCCAGCCCAAGCGCCATCTCGACGAGACTGGCGCCGTGGATCGCGCCGCGCACCCCGATGCCGTAGGCCTCCGGCGCGGCAAAGGCGGCGGTAGCGACGCACACCGCGGCGAGTCCGACCAGGCTGTGAAACGCGGCGACCAGTTGCGGCAATGCCGTCATCTGGATCTGGCGCGCGATATAGGTGCCGACCGCACCACCAATCAGCAACCCGATGATGATCAGCCAGAAGCTGACGACATGCGGCGAGGCCAATGTCGTGATGATCGCGATCGCCATGCCGGCGATGCCGTAGAAATTGCCGCCGCGCGCCGATTCCGGCGACGACAGCCCGCGCAACGCCATGATGAAGCAGACGGACGCGACCAGATAAAGAAAGGCCGATAGGTTTTCGCTCACCGCCGGCCTCGCTATCGCTTGCGCTGGAACATCGACAGCATGCGCTGCGTGACGATGAACCCGCCGAAAATGTTCACCGCTGCCAGGGTCACGGCGATAAAGCCCATGAACTTGGCGAAACTGAACCCAACCGGGCCGGCGGCGATCAAGGCACCGACGATGATCACGCTCGATACTGCGTTGGTGACGCTCATCAATGGCGAGTGCAACGCCGGGGTGACGCGCCAGACAACGTAATAGCCGACAAAGACGGCGAGCACGAAGACGGTCAATTCAAAGACAAACGGGGTGCCGCCATGCGCCGCCGCAACCTGTGCCGAGGTCACTGCGAGCTGGTGCTGCAACGCGTCGAGATTGTGGGCGAGGGTGCTGGCATCGCCGGAAAGCTCGCCGGCGCGCTGCGCGAGCGATGCGGGGTCGGCCATGGCGTCTCCGTCAGCTGGTCGCGGTGGGTGCCGAGGCCGCGGCTGCCGGTTGCGGCGCAGCCGGCTCGGGCGTAAGGGCAGGGTTGACGACCGCGCCGTCCTGGGTCAGCAGCGCGGCCTTGACGATCTCGTCGGCGGTGTCGATGCGGAGCTCGCCGTCCTTAACCAGAAGGGCGAGAAAGGCCTGCAGATTGCGCGAATAGAGGGCGCTGGCATCGACCGCGACCCGCGACGGCATGTTTAAATGACCGATGATCTTGACGCCGTTGGCGGTGGTGACGGTTTCGCCGGGTTTGTTGCCCTCGACATTGCCGCCGGCCTCGACCGCGAGATCGACAATGACCGAACCCGGCGCCATGCCGGCCACCATCTCCGCGGTCAGTAATACCGGGGCGCGGCGGCCCGGGATCAACGCGGTGCAGATTACGATGTCGATGCGCCGCAACGTCTCCTTGATGTGCTCGCGCTGGCGGCGCTGGAAGTCCTCGCCCATCTCGCGGGCATAGCCGCCGGCGGTCTCGGCGGCGCGCATCGCCTGCTCATCGACGGTGATAAAGGTGGCGCCGAGGCTTTCGACCTGTTCCTTCGCCGCAATCCGGACATCGGTGGCGTTGACGATCGCGCCGAGGCGGCGCGCCGTGGCGATTGCCTGCAAGCCGGCGACACCGGCACCCATCACCAGCACGCGCGCGGCTTTGATGGTGCCGGCAGCGGTCATCATCATCGGCAGGGCGCGGCCGAATTCGGAGGCGGCATCGACCACCGCTTTGTAACCGGCGAGATTGGCCTGCGACGACAAGACGTCCATGGTTTGGGCGCGGGTGATGCGCGGCACCAGCTCCATCGCAAAGGCGTCGATGCCGGCGGCGGCGTAAGCCTGTACCTCAGCCGGGTGCTGCAACGGCGCGAGCAGGCCGATCAGGGCCGCGCCGCGCTGCATCAGGTGCAGTTCGTCGGGGGCACCGGCGGCGCCGATGCCGTTGGCGGCGCCGTCGGTCGTGATGGGCCGCTGCACCTTCAACACGATGCCGGCATCGGCCAGCGCCGCCGCAGCGTCGGGAACGATCGCGGCGCCGGCGCTGCGGTAGGCGTCGTCGGTGAAATTGGCATCGATGCCGGCGCCGCTTTCGACGACCGGCTCAAGCCGCAGCCCAACCATCTGCTTGACCGCGTCGGGTGAGGCGGCAACGCGCCGCTCATGCGGGCGCCGTTCCTTGATGATGGCGACCTTCATCGCCGCTTTATTCCTCGATCTGCTGCTGATGCCGCGCGGTTAACCTGCGATCCGCTCGCGTCCGGGACAAACGGCGCGCGAGCGGTCCGCCCCAAAGTTCGTAAGCCGGCTTCGTAACGAGTTTCGCTGCTCCGCACAATGCCGTGGCGCCGCGTTCTTGTGAAGCCGATCGCGGTAAACTGCCTCTTCAACATTGGTGCCGCCGCCTCATCGCGATCTTGTGGCTGTTCGGCCACACAAAGTTCAGTCCTTCGAAGACATTCTTTAAGTAGTTGTTTTTACATTCAATTTTGACGAGTAACAGCGGCAGGAACAGCGCGAAAACAGGGGGCCGAACAGCGGAAAACAGCGACATTATCAGCGACAAATCTGCAACTATCAGCCGCCGGATCTGGGGCAATATTGCCACTATCAATCGCATCCACACATCAAGTGCCGTCCGCGGGTCGGCGGAGGAGTTGATTGTCAATGTAGCAATAATACATCTAATGTCAAGAACGAAATGGGAATGTCCGCCGGCAGCATCGCTATTTGCCCAGTACGACGGTCTGCGGTCGATGGGAACACCTCTGCTGACGTGCTAAGGTGCGGCAATGGGTCCGCAGCGAGGCGGCCAGCTGATGCGCACTATCCGACCGGGATAGAGGCGGTTTGGATCGAGGCCGCCGAAATGCTGTTCATCGCGGTCAAGGAATAATCCTTTAGGAGGCCCGTTGTCCCCCCGTTGGAATGACGCCAATGCTCCGGAGCGCCCGGCTGGACGCGTTGAACCGGCGAGCGCGCGTTTCAGCGACCAGCTCGTCGCGGCGTTGCCGCGGTTGCGCCGGTTCGCGCGCGGTCTCACCGGTACGGCCAGCGAGGCAGATGACCTCGTCCAGGCGGCGTGCGAACGAGCATTGATGCGTGAACACCAGTTTCAGGAGGGTACCCGGTTCGACAGCTGGATGTTCCGTATCGTGCAGACGATCTGGATCGATCAACTACGCGCCCGCGACGTCCGCAAGGAGGACGCCAGCGAGCTCGTGGAGGAACGGCTCGGAACGGATGCGCCGGTGCGCTGGACCGAAGCGAGGCTCGCCCTCGCGGAAGTGCGGCTCGCCGTGGAACAGCTTCCGGCTGATCACCGGTCGGTGCTGATGCTCGTGACGGTTGAAGGGCTTAGCTACAAGGAGGCGGCGGAAGTCGTGGGGGTGCCAGTCGGTACGATCATGAGCCGGCTGGCCCGCGCACGTATCGCTCTACAGCAACAGCTCGATGCCGGTGCGGGCGTCCGCAGGAGTGCGAAAGATGCAGCAGCACAGTGACGAGGCGCTGGTCGCCTATCTGGACGGAGAACTCGATCCCGGTGAACAGGGACGCATCGAAGCCTGGCTTGAGGCCGATCCGCGGGCACGCGAACGGCTGGCTGCCTTGGCTCAATCTGCCACACTGGTGCGCAGCGCCTTCGCCGAAATTGTCAACGAACCCGTACCGCACCGCCTGATCGCGACAGCCCGCGGAGAGGGTGTCGCTGCGGCTTTCCGGGATACGCACGAAGCGGAGATTGTGACGTTCCAGCCGGCGAAGAGACCGGCCACGCCTGCGTCAACTCCGCGATGGTATATCGGAATGGCGGCCGCAGCCGGGTTGTTCGGCCTGCTATGCGGCAGTGCAGCCACCTATCTCGGCTTCGGAACGCCGGCGCCGACCCCGGCAGTTGATACGAAGATGGCATCTTCGGGAGCGAACAATACCTGGCTCGACAACGCCGCGGGTTACTACAAGCTGCTGGTCAATGCCGGTGACAGCATGCCGCTCGATGTGCCGGTCAATAACGATCCGCAAGCCGCCTTGCAGAAGATCAGTCAGAACCTGGCGCAGCAGACGCGTCTGCCGGACCTGAAGCCATGGGGGTTGAACCTAAAAGGCGCCCGCCTCGTGGTGGTCGAGGGCCGGCCGGCGGCACAGCTGGTATACGCGACAGACAACAAAGCGATCGGCCCGTTGAGCCTGATTATCGGCGCCTCGAAACAGGCGGACATCAATCCGACCTTCGATCGGCGCCAGGACGTCAACATGTTGTATTGGCGGCATCATAGCCGGGCCTATGCGGTCGTCGGACAAACCGATATCGGCTACCTCTGGGGCATCGCCAACGACATCGCCTGGCAGCTCGACGCAATCTGAAGGCGGCTCTAGCGGGAGGAGCCCTGCAGCCGTGTCCCCCAGCCGAGCCGGACACGTCCCAGCGCCATAGAAACGGCTGCTTGGGTCGGCTCGACGACCGGGCGTTGCACGGCTTCCTCAAGATCGTCTCGGTAGCGCGCCATCCCGGCACAACCCATCACCAGCACGTCGGCGCCATGCCGGTCGCGCAACACCGTGCCGACCTCGATCATGCGGTCGAGCGTTGTGCGCGCGTCGGCGAGCTGGGTGACGCCGAGCCCGATCGGCAGGTCGGCCGCGAGGCGCGCGCCGACGCCCATCGCCGCGATGTAGCGCAGATGCCGCGGCACCGAACCCGCCAGGATCGAGATGACCCCAAAGCGGTGCCCCAGCGTCAGCGCGCTGAGAATGCCACATTCGGCAATGCCGAAAACCGGCTTGCGGGTCGTCTCCCGCGCCGAAAACAGGCCGGGATCGCTGAAGCAGGCGATGACAAAGGCGGCCGCGTCATTATCCTGCAGCGCGATGGTACGGCAGAGCGGCGCAATGACTGAATCTGCGTCGCGCTGACTCTCGACCCCGGGCGGGCCTTCATGCAAGGTCTGGCAGCGAATATCGGGGCCGTGTGGCTGGCGCAGCGGATTGAGCCCCTCATCCATCGCCTCGGTTACCGCCTCCGTCGAGTTCGGATTGATCACGACAATCGCATTCGGCATGCGGCAACTCCCCTCGAATTGGCGTCGGTTACGCTAGCGCAACTGCGGCGACACCCGGAAGCCTTGACGCGTACAACATTCGTGGTTATCGGCCGGTGGGAGCAGGGAAGCGCGATGGCAATGCAGCTCAGCATCACCGAGTCCGGCCAGGGCCCGCCGCTCGCAATCCTGCACGGGCTGTTCGGTTCGGCGCGGAACTGGGCCTCGATCGCCCAGCGGCTCGCCGCGAGGCACCGCGTGATCGCCTTTGACCTGCGCAACCACGGGGGCTCGCGCTGGGCTGACACGATGACCTACGCCGAAATGGCCGAGGACGTCAGCGCCACGCTGAACGCCCATCGGATATTTCGATACGCGCTGATCGGACACAGCATGGGCGGCAAAGTCGCGATGCAATTGGCGCTGACGCCCGAGACGCAGGTCGAACGGCTGGTTGTCGTCGATATCGCGCCGGTCCCCTACCCTCCCCGACACGCAGCGTATGTCCGGGCGATGCAGGCGCTCGACCTGGCTGCCATCCGCCGCCGGGCCGATGCCGACGAACAGCTCGCGGTCTATATCCAGGATGCCGCCGAACGCGGTTTCCTGCTGCAGAACCTGGTGTTCGAGACGGGGCAGAAGCCGCGCTGGCGGCTAAATCTTGCCGCGATTGCCCGGGGATTGCCGGAGCTCGGCGCCATCCCGCAGGGCGAGCCGGACTCGCCGTTCAACGGACCAGCGATATTTGTTGCCGGCGAGCAGTCGGATTACCTGTTGCCGGAGTATGAACCGGAAATCCGGCGGCTGTTTCCCGCGGCCGAGGTGCATCGCATCGCAAATGCCGGTCACTGGCTGCACGCCGAGCAGCCGCAGACCTTCCTGCAAATCGTCGAACCGTTTCTCGCCCGTGGGTAGGCCTATGGCGTGGCAATGGCCGCGACCACGGCGCGCAGGCTTGCCGCTTCGTCGAGTTGCAACAACAAGCGCTGCAGCCGTTCGACTTGCGGCATCGGCAGGGCACGCGCCGCGCAGTTCGTGAACTTGGCCGCGAGGGCTTCGGTCGGCAGCGGGTTGTCAGGGCCGCGGCCCAGCGCGCTGCCGACGCGGCGCGAGATGGTGCGGCCGTCATCGAAGGTGACGCGGACCTCGGCGCCGAGATATTCGCCGCTCTCGGCGTCCATCTCCGGATGCGGGGCGGCATGGACGCGCCGCAGCATGGTCTGCGCCGCCGGGTCGCGGAATGCCTCGTTCTCGAAATCCTCGAGCACGATGTGGCCTCGCATCAGAGCGCGGGCGACGCAGTATTGCACGCTGAACTTGGCGTCGAGATCGGTCTGCGGGTTGGGCCGGTCGGTGTGCGCCAAGCGCCTCGGGTGGGTCCAGGAATCGATGCGCACCACCTTCTCCGGCACGATTTCGTTTTCGGCGCGCAGCATCAGCATCGCATCGATTGCCGGGTGGGTGCTGCCGCAGCAAGGGTGCTGCTTGATGCCGAGACCGGGCCGGACGATGTCGTAGGGCTGGCCCCAGTCGGCGAGGATCTTGTCGGCGTCGAAATTGCCGGCGCCGTTGAACACCATCAGAAAGCCCTGCTTGTGTTCGAGTGCGCCGGGATTGGCGGTAAAACCCTCGCGCGCCATCTGCGCCGCAAAGAGCCCGCTGCGCGCCGTGTGCCCGACATGCAGCGGCTTGGTCATGGTGCCGAAATTGGCCTTGATGCCGGCCGCCAGCGACGTCGCGATCGCCAGCGCCTGGGCGGTTTTTGCCCGATCGAGGCCGAGCAGGTGGCAGCACGCGGCGGTGGCGCCGAACACCCCGAGTGTCGCCGTCGGGTGCCAACCCTTTTCGTAATGGTGGAAATGCACGCCGCGCCCGATGCGCGCCTCGGTTTCGAAGCCGGCGACATAAGCCGCGATAAAATCGCGTCCGGTGCAATCGCTGAGCTCAGCCAAAGCGAACAGAGCCGGCAGGATGGGGGCCGAGGGATGCCCGCCCAGCGAGTTGCTGACATCGTCGAAATCAAGGGCATGCGCCGCGGTGCCGTTGATCAGCGCGGCGTCGAACGGCCCGGTGCGGCGATTGGTGCCGAACAGCAGGCACTCGCCGGTGCTGCCATGGGAACCCAGCGAGAGCGCCCGCTCGGTAATCTGCGCGCAGGGCTCGCGGGCACCCGCCAAGGTGACGCCGACCGTGTCGAGGATCGCCATCTTGGCCCAGGATACCGCCTCAGCCGGCAAGCCGGCGTAGTGGATCGCGGCGATCCGCTCGGCAATGCCCTCGATGATCGTCATGTCGCGCATCTCCTTAAATCGCGAGCGCCGCGGTCGAAAAACAACCATTCCGCGGCACCATAGCCACCTCGCTCCGTTTATAGAGGCTGGTAATTCGGGTTGCGATAACTTGGCGAGCATTCCCTTACCGTCCCGCGAAACGGTTGCTGTGCTGGCACGCGCCGGCTTTGCAGCGCGCGGCATGATCTATCTGTTGATCGGCTGTTTCGCCATTGTCGCGGCGTTTCACCGGGACCAGCACCCGCGCGGCTTTACCGACGCGGCGCAGGCGGTGGTCGACAAGCCTTACGGCAACTTCGTCGTGCTGGGCATCGCCATCGGCATTGCCTGTTTTGCCGGCTGGCTGGTTGTCGAGGCGCTGGCGGCGTATTCCGGCCGCCGCGGGGGACGCCGCCGCTGGCTGCTTGCGATCGGCCGTTTCGGGGACGCGATCCTCTATGGTGGCCTGATGTTTTTGCTGCTGGGGCTGGTTTTTGGGTGGCGTGTCAACGGCGAGCATGAGCTGCATAGCTGGATGTCGTGGCTGTTCGCCAGCCCCGGCGGGCGCACCCTGGCCGGGCTCATCGGGGCGGGCTTGGTGTGCGGCGGCGTCGGCTTTGCGCTATGGGCCTGGACGCGCGATGTTGCCGCGCCGCTCGACCTCGACCCGGTAGAACGGAAAGTGGCGAGGCCGGTCAGTCGCTACGGCGTCGGCGGGCGAGGGCTGGCATTGGCGCTGATCGGCTTTTACCTGATCGGCGCCGCCATTCACGGGCAGCCTTCCGAGGCGCATGAACTCGGCGGCATGCTGCAGCAACTGCGCTACACCGCCTTTGGCTGGGTAGCGCTGCTGCTATTCGCGCTGGCCTTCGCGGCCTCGGCCTTTTTCGATTTTGCTGCAGCGCTGCGCCGCCGCATCGATACGCCTACCGGCTAGGCTGTACTCAATAAAAGCAGTCAGCCGCTTTTGCGCGGAAGCGGACTTTGGCTATGCGCGCTGAATGGCCGCTCGGCGCCGGAAGCAGCCATTCAATACCAGTTATGCGACCCTTGCAGCGACGGCGAGAATGACGGCGTTTCAACGATGCACGAGCCCGCTGGGGCGGCATTCAGCGACCCAGCGATGCGATCAGCACGCTGGCCAGCGCGTCCTGGCGGGCGGGCTCGATGGCGACGCGGCGGTTGCGCCCAGTTGCCCGCGTCTGCCGCGGTGTCACGCCGTAGCGCTGTTTGAAAAGACGGCTGAAATGAGATTCGCGCGGAAAGCCGTAGCTTGCGGCAATAGCCGCAATCGAATCATTCGGGCGCAGGTCCGAGATCAGCGACTCATAGCAGGCATGGAGTCGACACTCCCGGATATACGCCTGAATGCCGCCCTGCGTCTGGAACAGGTTGTATAACGTCGTCCGCGAGACACCGAGCGCATTGGCAATCGTACCCGGGGTGAGCGGGTTGCTACCGAGATTGCGCACGATTTCCGCCCTCGCCCGATCATAAAGGCGCAGCCGCGGAGGCGATGTCGTCATCGGTTCGCGTTGCGGCACGTGGCAGGATGCGCCGTCGGCAAGGGTAGTCAGCGCGAGAGCAGCCGCGGTCGCCTCGACCCGCGTCATCCGAGGTAACGCGGTACCAAAGCTGCGCATCATCTGGACCAGCAACTCGGTGGCGGCCCCGGCGGAAAGGACGAGGCCGCCCAAGCTCCGCCCGCGCATCGCCTCTGACATTGCCGTGCGCGGCACCGTCAGCCCTAAGGCTCGATACGCGGAAACGTCGAGTGCGAAAGGCTGGCCAAAGTCGAGAAAGCTGACATCACCCGGCTGGGCGACAAACGCCGTACCGGCCGACACCCCCACATACGTGCCTGACAGGTGCAAAGCGACGGTGACATGATCGACGCCTGTGCGCTCGATGTCCTCGGCCTTTCGCACAAAGCGAACCGCATGCGAGGTTGACACGTCGTGGAATAGGAATGGCTCAAGCGGGTAGAGCCGCGCCGCAGCAGAAAAGGCCGGCAGATCGCGCGGGTCTGCAAGATCGACGCTGCCGGCCCAGGATTGATAGCCACGCCACGCTTCGAAAGAGGCGCCGTCGGCAGACGGCGGAAGGTCCACCTCGATTTGCGGACCGCCAAGCGGGGGTTCATCGGACCCAATGCTGCGCTGGCCGCGATGTGTATCCGCGCTCCGCGCGTGATCATTGTCGGTCGACAGCGTAGATCGCGGGCCGCTGTGTTCGGGGGCTTCATTAGGGTCATCGGCGCGCAAACTTGTCTCCGCGTCCACAAAAATTTGTCTCTGCGTACAAATTGGCCGAACCCGAGCTGCGAGCTCTTGGTTCGCCCCGCGGATTAGTATTACGTCCTTTTCTACATCAGATCGATTTCTAAACGCACAGCCCTCCGCAAACGATGTCCCCGAACGGCGGCCCCGCGAGACCAGAGCAGGCTGGGTGGCGCACGTTTTGCGCTGCCTAAAGCGGGCGGGAAAGCGCGGCAGCGGCTGTGAGCTGCAGGACGCCGGTTTACGGCACCGAGAGCATAGAGGCGCGAGGAGGACATTATGACCACGACATATGCCCAGTTCACGGTTATCGGGGCATCGGGGCCCCTCACCGATGGCAACACCTCGGGCTGGACAGAGGTCGACGCCCCGAACTTCGATCAGATGCTTGCCGACAATATTGCGGCCGCGCGAGCATTGGGCGGGGGGGCGGTGCCGAGCATCGATGTGCCGCTGGTCGACTCTGGTATCGCGGTGCAAGTGCAGAATGAATTGCTGCGAGGCGATACGCTTCAGATCGAATTTGCCAGTTATGACGATCAAGGTCGCCTAACCACCGATTATGTCCTCACCAGGTCGCTGTTGTCGTCCGACACGGTGCATAGTGCGGCGGGATCTCAAACATTTTCGGCCCTGTATGCAGCCTATGAACTCAAATCGATCGCTTACGATCCTATAAGCGGGGACGCACAACCACCGTTTATAACGGGATATGATTTCGCCAGGCGACAGAGCACGTCGTCTGGCACATTCGTGGCACCGCCAAGCTCCGAATCGTTGGTGCCGGATGCAGATCCAGACAATATCGGATACGCGATAATTCTTACGGATGCATCAGGTGAAATTATCTCTACCGGATCGCAAATTGAGTTGTTTGACCTGCCTGCGGGAGCTGCATTCGAGGTACCTGATGTCGCTTACACATTAATTGCCCCGGGCGCCAATCACAGTCCCCCGAGCGCTTCGATCAGCTTTACGTTATCCGCTTCCGACGTGGTACATCCAACGCTTTTTGGAGATTTTGCCACCGCCACTCCTCTGGGCACACTTGAGGTTCTAAAGTATACAACAGTGGGTATGCCAACAAAGGTCTCCGATACCGTCTTCAATTCTCTCTTAGTTACCAGTATAAACTACACTTTGCTGCCGGACGGTAGCCAGATCACTTTTGGATTGCAGAATGGACCAACATACACAAGTGAGCATTTTAATTCCACGGGACATAAAGAAGTTGCGTCATATATCAATGGACAAACCATACTGACATCCACGCTGCCGCTCGCCGAAGGATATCCCGAGCCGAGTGGAAGCTACGAACTGAGTGTCGGCTCCCTTAAAACCGAGATTTCGTCCGCTGCGTTTTCAATGACGAATACTGGCGCTCGGGCCTTTTCGCCATTGACCGTAACTTTCTCAACTGCACCATCAGATGATGTCGAGTCCGCTCTTCAAAACATAGATATCAACCAGAACGTAACGATCGAAGTGCATAAGCCAGGCGGCCCCTTAAATGGCAAAGATGATTCAGCAGCGTTCCAGTTTCGCGGAGTATCTCTCTCCTCGGCTCCGCAAATAACGGATAATGGCGACGGCACAAGCTCTTATACATATGAATTTTCGTACCTGCAAATAATAGATAAAGCCTTTTTGTACAACTCTGATGGCTCTTTCCACTCAACACACCACGTCGGATGGGATTCAGTAACTAATCAAATTTCACAGGGGACTGAATTTGTCGCATGCTATTGCTCGGGAACTTTTGTTCTTACAGCAAAAGGTGAGGTGCTGGTCGAAAACCTGGAAATCGGTGATCGGGTAACAACCCTTTCAGGCGAGGAGAAGCCGATCCGCTGGATCGGGCGACGTGCCTATAATGGCCGTTTTATCGCCGGTAACCGCGATGTGTTGCCGATCTGCGTCCGCCGCGATGCGATCATGAAGGGCGTACCTGCCAGGGATCTACGGGTGTCGCCCGAGCACTCTCTCTATATCAATGACGTTTTGGTGCAAGCCAAGCACCTAATCAACGGTATTAGCATCGTGCAGGAGCAAACCGTCGAACTGGTGGAATATTTTCACGTCGAGCTCGACAGCCATGACGTGATCTTTGCCGACGGCGCCCCGGCGGAGACGTTTGTGGATTGCGACAACCGGCTGATGTTCGCAAACGCCGGCGAATACTTTCCAGCACATTGGGATCCTAAGCTTAGAATTCCACGTGGACAAGTTGTCGCG
>JADMIO011204598.1_pt1 | contig 97635 bp, 101 predicted proteins | sample 8958161 | NCBI WGS metagenome assembly JADMIO01 (sample SAMN16585339, study PRJNA669376) | soil metagenome | isolation source: Crop rotation soil | place: USA: Cullars Rotation, Alabama | collected 2011
GCGACAACTTGTCCACGTGGAATTCTAAGCTTAGGATCCCAATGTGCTGGAAAGAAGGTCAGATCGAGATCGAGGTCTACTGCGAGCCGGTCTTCGACTACGGCAGGACATCGGCGGCATGGGCGCTCGCAGGCGACGACGGTCGCGCGGCCGATGCCGTGGCCGCCGGCCAGAAGCTTCGCCTTCAAAGCAGCATTCGTCTCGGCATCGAGGGCGGCAGCGTGCGTGGCCGCCATACGCTGGCCAATGGCGAGGAAATGTATTGCTGCCTGTCGTGGGCCGACGGGGTCACGACGCCAGTGACGATGGACGAAGCGAACGCACGCATGGTGGCAACGACCCGCTTCTGGCGGAACTGGCTGGGACGCGCTCGGATTCCCGACCACCGTTGGCGCTACCCGATCATGCGGTCGGCCCTGGTGATCAAGGGACTCACCTACCTGCCGACAGGTGCCACGGTGGCTGCCCTGACGACCTCCCTGCCGGAGACTCCCGGAGGGGAGCGCAACTGGGACTACCGCTATTGCTGGATGCGCGATTCCACGTTCACGCTCCAGGCACTGCACTGGCTGAACCTCGATTGGGAAGCGAACGAGTTCATGGAATTCATCGCCGACCTCAAGCCCAACGACGATGGCGCCTTGCAGATCATGTATGGCATCGATGGTCGCCGCGACCTCAAAGAGTCCACGCTCGACGACCTGTCGGGCTACGCTGGCGCGCGCCCGGTACGCATCGGCAACGGGGCGTTCGACCAGCGCCAGAACGACGTCTTCGGTGCGGTCCTTGCGTCCATCCTGTTGCACACGAGGCGAAGCCAGCGACTGCCTCGGCGCCTATGGCCGATCGTCCAATCACAGGCCGAATGCGCTGCACGGGTGTGGCATGAGCCGGACCAGGGAATATGGGAAGCGCGTGGGGCGCCTCAACACTATGTCTCCTCGAAGCTGATGAGCTGGGTCGCCCTCGACCGGGCCGCGAGACTTGCAGAGATTCGGGGCGCCCCAGACTTGGCGAAGAAGTGGCGGGCAATCGCCGACGTCATCAGAGCGGACATCCTGGAGCGAGGTCTGACCGCCAAGGGAGTCCTACGTCAGCACTACGGAACCGAAGCCCTGGACGCGTCAACCCTGCTGGCGGCGATCTTCGGTTTCCTCCCCGGCAACGACGAGCGGCTGCGCAACTCGGTGCTCGCCATTGCTGACGGTCTCAGCGAGCACGGATTCGTACTGCGTTATCGCACCGAGGAGACGGATGACGGCCTGACGGGCAAGGAGGGCACGTTTCTCATCTGCTCTTTCTGGCTCGTCTCGGCGCTCACGATCATCGGCGAGCTCCAGCGCGCTCGCGACCTCATGGAACGCCTGCTACGCGTCGCGTCCCCGCTTGGGCTGTACGCCGAGGAGTTCGACGTCGCGACCGGCCAACATCTCGGGAACTTTCCACAGGCGTTCTCGCACTTGGCCCTGATCGAGGCCGCCTCGAGGATTCTTATCGCGGAGCGCCTCGAGGAATTCGCCTGACCGGTCAGAGCCCTGCAAGTGTCGCAGCATTGGCGTCTGGGAGGCTGCCGAGCAGGGCGACCAATCCGACCAAAGCTGCCGGCCACCAATCACTCAGACGAAAAAATGCCGGACTGTGGGCAGTCCTCCGCAATTCAATCTGAAGAAACATGGGAAAACTCACTAATGATCGGAACTCGTTGATCGCGCGGTAGCAAGAATGGTATGAAGAATATAAAATATCTTGCTGATATTCAAGGATATTATTTCTCTTCTTAATGTGAAAAATGAACTGAAGAAATCCAGCGTCGGAGCCGTCCGTTGCCCTCAATTTTTCGCATCGAGCTTATTCGGCCGCAGCCGATAGATTGAACTGCAGTTCGGCCAGCCGGGCATAGAGGCCATCCCGGCGGACCAGATCGGCATGGCGACCGACATCGACGACCTGGCCGCGATCGATCACGACGATCCGGTCTGCCTTCTGCACTGTTGCCAGGCGATGGGCGATCACCAGTGTCGTCCGACCTTTCATCAGCCGGTCGAGGGCCTGCTGGACCGCCAGCTCGCTTTCGGCGTCGAGCGCACTGGTCGCCTCGTCGAGCAGCAGAATGGCGGGATTGCGCAGCACGGCGCGGGCTATGGCAATGCGCTGACGTTGACCGCCGGACAAGCGGACGCCTCGTGCGCCAAGGTCGGTGGCGAAGCCCTGAGGCAAGGTTTCGATAAACCTGAGCGCCGAGGCTGTCTCGGCGGCGGCGCGCACCTCGGCATCGGTGGCGTCAGGACGACCGTAGCGGATGTTCTCGGCCACCGAGGCCGTGAACAGCACCGGTTCCTGGGGCACGATCGCCAGCGCGCTGCGCAGGTCGGCGAAGCGCAGGGCGCGAATGTCAACGCCATCCATGCGGATCGTCCCCGCCTCGGGATCGTAGAAACGCAACAGCAAGTTGAAGACGGTGGTCTTGCCAGCCCCCGACGGGCCGACAATGGCTACGGTCTCCCCCGGCGCGACATCGAGGTCGAAACCGTCGAGAGCCAGCGTCTCCTGCCGAGTCGGATAGCGGAACGACACGTTCTCGAAATGCACGCCGCCGCGCAGCGGCGCAGGCAGAAGCTGGGGGTTCGCCGCTTCGACGATCGCCGGTGGCTCGGCCGCGAGCTCCGCCAGGCGTTCAGCAGCGCCGGCAGCACGCTGCAGATCGCCGATGGTCTCGCTGATGGCACCGCCCGAACTCGCGACCAGCACGGCATAAAAGACGAAGGCCGTGAGGTCGCCGGCGCTGATGCGCCCGCTCAGCACGTCGTGACCGCCCATCCACAGCAGGAAGGCCACGGCAGCGAAGACGATGAAGATCACCAGCGTCGTCATGACCGCGCGCTGGGCGATGCGGCGGCGGGCGGCGACGAAGGCGCTCTCCGTGGCTTTGCCGAAGCGTTGCGTGGCGCGCTCCTCCTGAGCGAAGGCCTGCACGGTGCGGACCGCGTCGAGCGTCTCGCCGCCTTCCGACACCATGTCGGCCATGCGCGCCTGCGCCTCGCGCGACAGGCGGCGGACCTTGCGGCCGAACAGGATGATCGGCGCCACGACCAGCGGCACGACGGCCAGCACCAGCAAGGCGAGCTTGGGGTTGGTGATCACCAGCATCGCCACGCCGCCCACGCACATCAGCGAATTGCGGACCGCCACCGACGCCGACGAGCCTATCACCTGCTCGATGAGTTGGGCGTCGGCCGAGATGCGGCTCATGACGTCGCCGGAGCGCTTGATCTCGAACCAGGCAGGTCCCAGCCGCACGACATGGGCGAACAGGTCGCGCCGCAGGTCGCCTACGACACGCTCGCCGAGCCAGGACACTAGGTAGAAGCGCGCACCCGAGGCAATCGCCAGCACTCCCGCGACGGCGATCAGCGAGGCGAGTGCGTAGTTCAGGATGTCGGGCCTCCCCTGCGTGAAGCCGAGGTCGATCAGGGCGCGCAGGCAGACGCCAAAGGCCAGCACCGTGCCGGCCGCGACCAGGAGGGAAAAGACGGCCAGGACCGCTCGCCCGCGATAGGGCCGCAGGTAGGGTCCGAGAAGTCCCAGCAGGCCGCCGAACCGGTTCATGACACCCGCCAGTCCAGCTCCACACCCAATTCGGCCGACAGATGGCCCAAAAGATCAGGCCCACCGCGGGTGTCCTTCCACAGGCCAGAGGCCGCGTCGAAAGCGTAATGCCGGGCCCCGCTATGGGGCGAACTCAGCCACATCTGCTGGGTTGGTGCATGTTTGTTCACGACCCAGGTCCCGTCGTCGCCATCGACCGTCAGGATCCCGCCCTGCAACTCGGCATCGGCATGGTCGCCGATCCCCTCCTCGAGGGCGGCCAGAAGGCTGTCAGCCAGGCGTTCGAAGGCAGATTCGCTCATTGGCCCGGTCGGTCTACAGGACCAAATCCAGCCATGTCCACTTGTCCGTTACCGCGCTCTCGGGCCGGCATATGAACTGCATGGCTGCGGCGCGACGTCATCGATGGCGACAATGTTGACCAGCATCGAGGCGCCCCTGACGTTTGTTGCGGCGAACATCACGACTGTCATCCGCGAGGCTCTGGCCGCTCCCGCCGTGCATTCACTTCTTCGAGGTGAACTCGAATTCCTGGAAGCTGCGATTGCCGTTCTTCAACACGGCTCCAACCTCGAGCGTGTATTTGGTGCCGCCAGCCAGGAAGTTGTCGGGAATGTTGAGGGAGGTGGACTCTCCCGGCAGGGTCACCTTGAGCGTGCGTTCCTTTTCTTCGTCTTCGAGGGCAATCACGTAGGCCACTGCGTCCTTTACCGCCTGCCAGCGTATCCTGGCTCCCTTCGTCGGAATATCGCGGCGATCCTTCTCCGGGCTGGTGATGGTCGGCGCATCCGGGATGGTCGGGTCCAGGGTTGCCTCGCCCTTGAGCTTCTCGCCGCCGACCTCGGTGCCCTCGAAACGGTAGACACCCGTCGGGAAGTCCTTCTGAAGCCTGCCGTCGTTCAACAGCGGCTCGGGTGTCTCGAGATCGAAGGTGCGAATGCCGATCTTGGAGTCAGGCGCCTTGAAGTCGACGACGATGCGCCCGTCCGGCGCGGTCACGCGCAGTTCCACCAGGCCCTTTTCGTTGGCGGTAGCCAGAAATCGAACCTCGATGTCATCGTCGGCGGCATTCCGCTCGAAGTACACGGCGACCTTGTCGAACTTCGATTCGGCCAGCGCAGAAGCGGACATGAGCAACAGGGCAGAAGCGCTCATGGCAAAGGCCCGCCCGATCGCGCTGCCGGACCTGACGCGACGTGGATACCCGTTGGTCATCTTCGCTGGTCCCCAGGTAGTTACCGTCAACACCATGCACGACGCACTTCAGGAAGGCGGATACCAACTGCCGAAAGGACTTTTTCCTTCCTTTGAATCACGACGACTGAGTCTCGCTGGCGCGCGCTGATCCCAAGGTAACTGTGCCTTCCCGTCCCCACCGGGCCTCCGCGACGGTCCGCGTTGGCGACCGTAACGCACCGACTATTTCAAAGATGAGACAACCGGGCCCGCCACCGGATCCGTGACGCCGAGACCGCGGCCGAGGTCTTCGAGCGTGTCGCGGAAGGAATTGAGCGTGGCGATCATGCCGGGCCGCGCGTTGATGCACGCATCCATGTCCTGCCACTCAGCGATAAGACAGTAGGAGCGATCGCCGGTCTTGATGATGTTGGCATGCACCAGGCCAGGCCACGCTTCGGCGATATGCTGGTGAGCATCCAGGAACTGCTGGTCGTGTCCCGGCTTCACGCGGAAGCGAACAGTATTGAAGGCAGGCATCGCCGATCTCCCCATATTTCGCGAAAGAATAAGATTGGCATCCGTGGGTGTCCACGGATGTGCAAAAAAGTCTGTGATTGCTGGCGGGCTCGACCCTTGTGGCAAGCTTTCATGAGCGCATCAGGCGGCGTCGCCGTCGCCGACACGCCAGGTTGCGATGGAGCATTCGCACGAAGGCCAGCGTTTCGCGAACAGTTACGGGAGAGGCAATGTCGGCAGGATCGGCAGCAGCGACAACTTTGAGGCGCGCTCGCACAACCGCGAGCATCTCGCGCGCAAGTTGCCTTTGAGAATCCACTGAACGCATCCCTTCCCTGCCGCTGACCTTGGTCGCGGCGTCGCAACCCGTCAACCCGCGATGCTGGATGTCGGATAGGGGATTGCCCGGTTGTCCTGCGGGTCTCCGAAATTGGCGTGCCGCGACAGTCGCACAACCCGTAAGGCGCGTGCAATTCCCGGGCGCCTACCTTTGGGCGCTCAATGGCGCGGTCGAGTGTCCTGCCATCCGCAGGATGCCGGACACCGGCCCAATTGCATTGGGCAGCTATCTTGGGGCCTATCCAAGCCCATCAACAACGATGATTTCGACAGGTCTCTGATGCTTCCGGTGACCACAACGCCGATGGGTTGGACGACATCTTCTTCCAGAACACCACAAACGGTGAGGATCTCCAGCAATGGATTCGAGATTTGACAGGCGTAAGTCGGCGGTTGGATGCTCTGTCCGGGGCCGGAATACCCGGCACCAGTCAACGACCACACGCAAACAGGCGGGCGACGTAAGGCTTGAGATGCAGCACTTCAACTTCACCGCACGCCCGACTTTCTCACTAAGGTTGCCGCTCGACAAGGAAAGCCCGCACGGTCCTCGGTCGGCCAGAACGGGAATGCACAGGTGACACATGTCGAGCCACTCTGAACTGTTGCCCGGCGATCCGGCTCCGTGGTTCGTGCAGCGATCCTTTGCCAACCCGAACTATTCGTTCAGCACGGCTGCTGGCCGTTACATCGTGCTCGGGTTCTTCGGCAGTGCCGCCGACGATCAGAGCCGCTCGTCACTTGCCGCCGTGATGAACAAGAAGGACTTCTTCGACGATCAGTGCGGTTCGTTCTTCGGGGTCAGCAACGATCCAGGAGACGAACTGAAACGGCGAGTCGCCAACTCCCTTCCGGGCTATCGGTTCCTGTGGGATTTCGATGGCAAGGTCGGCAAGCTCTACGGAACTGTCGCACGCGATGCCGCCATGGAAAAAGGCGCCGTAGCCGTCCGCCGCCGTTGGGTAGTGCTCGATCCGATGCTTCGCGTGATGAAGGTCATTCCCTTTGTTCAAGGCGGGTCCGATGTGAAGGAACTCCTGTCTTACGTCGATAGCCTTCCCGCACCGGGGCTGTTCGCCGGTTTCGAAGTGCATGCACCAGTCATCGTCCTGCCCAACGTCTTCGAGGCCGATTTGTGCCAGGCGCTGATCAATGGCTACCAGGCCAATGGCGGTGAGGAATCCGGTTTCATGCGTGAAGTCGATGGCAAGACACGGCTGATGGTCGACTATCGTCACAAACGACGCCGTGACGTCCTGGTCACCGACCCGACCCTGAAGACGACCGTGCAAGCAAAAGTATTGCGGCGCATCGTGCCTGAAATCGCGAAGGCCTATCAGTTCAAGGTTACCCGAATGGAGCGCTACCTCGTCGCCTGCTATGCGGCGGAGGATGAAGCCCATTTCCAAGCTCATCGCGACAACACCACGAAGGGAACCGCACACAGGCGCTTCGCGGTAACGATCAATCTCAACGATTCCTTTGAGGGCGGTGAGCTCGGCTTCCCGGAGTATGGGCCTCGGAGCTTCAAGCCGCCGGTCGGCTGCGCCGTGGTTTTCTCATGCTCTCTCCTGCATGCGGTTTCCCCGGTCCGCAAAGGGCAACGATACGCATTTCTGCCATTCCTCTACGATGACGCGGCGGCGAGCATCAGGCAGCAGAACAACGAATTCCTCGAGGAAGGTCTCGGCCGTTACAGCTCGGAAAGAGCCTGACCACGGCGCCAACGGAAAGCTGGCGAAGTCGGCAAGGGCGATGCCCGCCCGGCGTCAGAGCAAGGAGTGACGGTAGGGCCGGGCAGGAAACCGTAGGAGAGAATAGCCGACACCTGCTCGATGCGGACCGCGGCTGTCGCCTCGCGCCACCCGTTCTTCTTCTTGAGCGCCGCCGTCAATAGGCTAACCGTTTGAAAAATAGACAAAAATCGTTAGTGACGGATAGCTCGTCCGACCGCGGACAATCGGATTCCGGCCGCACTTGTCCTCGCCTCTCACCCCTTGTATACCCGCCGGCTTGTCGCGCCGGCCGGTCGGCAATCGGCCCTTATGCGCTGGAGATAGTTCATGAAAGAGAAAACCCACCCCGACTACCACAAGATCACTGTGGTGATGACGGACGGCTCGTCCTTCGAGACCAAGTCGACCTGGGGCAAGGAAGGCGCCACCCTGCGCCTCGACATCGATCCCAAGACCCACCCGGCTTGGACCGGCGTCCGCCAGACGATCGATCGCGGCGGCCGTGTGCAGCGCTTCAAGGACCGCTTCGGCATGACCGGCGGCGTGGGTGCGGGCACCAAGTCGAGCGGCGCCAAGCCGGAAGCGACTCCAGCTAAGGCCGCCGCCAAGAAGAAGTAAGGCGAGGCTTCTTCGGAGCCTCTGTTACACTCCGTCTTCCATTTCTGGGGAGACGTATGGTGGTGTCGTCCGTTCGTGTCGTGTGTGCACACGATTGTCCCGACATGTGCTCGTTGATCGCGCATGTCGAGGAGGGCAAGGTCGTGCGCGTGGGGGGCGACCCGGACCATCCGTACACGGCTGGATTTGCCTGCGGAAAGGTCAACCGCGACGCCGACCTGGTCAACTCACCCGATCGCATCAGGACGCCGCTGAAGCGCAGCGGGCCGAAAGGCTCGGGGCAGTTCAAGGCGATCGGCTGGGACGAGGCGCTCGACGAGATCTCCGCCAAGTGGAAGGCGATCATTGCCGAAAGCGGCCCGCTGGCGCTGCTGGGCTATGCCTATTCCGCCCACCAGGGCCTGATGAACCGCGGGCTGGTGAACGGCCTGTTCCATGCGCTGGGCGCCTCGCGCCTGCAGGCCGGCACGGTGTGCGATACCTGCTGCGAAACCGCATGGGACGTCACGGTCGGTCCCATTGGCGGCGCCGATCCCGAAGACGTCGTTCACTCCGACCTGGTGATCTCCTGGGGCGCCGACCTCGCCGCCACCAACGTGCATTTCTGGGCGCTCGCCGAGGAGCGCAAGAAGAAGCACGGCGTGCCGATCGTGGTGATCGACCCGCGCCGCACGCGCAGCGCCAAGGCGGCCGACCTCTATCTGCCGATCCGCATCGGCACCGATGCCGCCCTTGCGCTGGGCATCATGCACATCCTGGTGCGCGACAAGCTCGCGAACCGGGACTACATCGCCAGACACACCCAGGGCTTCGAAAAGGTCGAGCGCGAGATCCTGCCCAAGTTCCCGCCTCGGCGCGTCGCTGAAATCACCGGTCTCGCCGTCGCCGACATCGAGAAGCTCGCAGCGCTGTACGGCAAGGCCAAGGCCGCGCTGATCCGCCTCGGCGAAGGCATGACGCGGCTGACGCACGGCGGTCAGGCGCTGCGAACCGTTGCGCTGCTGCCGGGCGTCTCGGGTCACTACGCGGTCAGAGGCGGCGGTGCGCTCCTCCTGACGGCGGCATCGTGCGATCTCAACTATGGCGCCGTTCGCAGGCCGTCAGGCCCGTCGGCGACCCGCAATGTCAACCACCTGCGTCTCGGCGAAGAGCTTTTGAACATGAAGGACCCGCCGATCCACGCGCTCTACGTGTCGGCCAACAATCCGGCGGTGACGTGCCCCGAGGTCCACAAGGTGCAGAAGGGACTTTTGCGCGAAGACCTGTTCACCGTGGTGCACGATCCATTCCTGACCGACACCGCGAAGTACGCCGACATCGTGCTGCCGGCGGCGAGCTACCTCGAGACCGACGATCTCTACCGGGCCTACGGGGCATACTGGATGCAATGGGGCCGGCAGGCCGCCAAGCCGCAGGGCGAGGCGCGGTCGAACTTCGACGTGGCCCAGGCGCTGGCCAAGCGCATGGGCCTGAGCGACCGTATCTTCACCCTCGCACCGCAGGACGCAGCCAGGGAACTGTTCAAGGGTGCGACCGGTCCCGCGGCTGCCGCCGATCCGGCGAAACTGTTCGCCGGAGAGCCGATCCATATCGCGCACGAGTTCAAGGGTCAGGTCTTCAAGACTCCGTCGGGCAAGCTCGAGTTTTACTCCGAGCAGCTCGCCGGTCAGGGCGTTTCGCCCCTGCCCGATTGGAACGAGGATCCGGTCGAAGTGGCCGAAGCCGCCAGGTGGCCGCTGCGCCTGCTGACGGCCCCGGGTTATTTCCAGGCGCATACGGCATTCTCGGCCGTGGGCTTCCTGCGCCAGCGCGAGGGCAAGCCGTTCTGCGTGCTGCATCCCGACGATGCCGGCAAGCGCGGCCTCGAGAGCGGCGACGAAGTGCGCCTGTTCAACGACCGCGGCGCGATTGGCCTCATGCTTCAGGTGAGCGACGACATCCAGCCGGGCGTCGTGCTGGTGCCCGGACAGCGGCCCACCAGCGAAGCCGTGTCGGGCACCATCAACATGCTCTGCTCCGACCGCTATACCGACATGGGCGAAGGCGCCACGTACCAGAGCACGTGGCTCGATGTCGGCAAGTGGAAGAGCTCTTAGTCTCGCATATCGCGGGGCTACGGAAGAGAGGGTCTAGACAAACCGATGCTGGGTGCGCTCGCGCTTGGCGAGCCTGGGCACCGCCTGGCCCACGATCAGTGTCTTGAAGTGATCGGTCTGCTGATGGTCGGTGAAGGCTGCCTCGTCCTTGAAGACCTCGTAGAAGAAGAACTTGTGCGGTTCGCTGGTCGACTGGTGGATCTGGAACGCCTTTACGCCGGGCTCGCGCTGGGCCTGCGGCAGAAACTGGCGGACGATCGCCTGCACGGCGTCGACCTCGTCGGGCCTCGCCTCCCAGAACGCGGTGACGACGAGACCATCCTTGAAGGTGTGAAGATCGGCCATGACTTGCTCCATCGGTTGATGATGGGACGACCATAGGCAGGGCAGTGCCGCCGTTGCTTCGGCGCCGGTCGAAGTTCTCGCGTCCCGAATTCTTCTGGATGACCGAGACTTGGTTGGATGATGATGCATCGACTGGCGGAGTTCGGACCCGACAAGGCATGGCAAACCGACTGATCCTTGATACCGACGGCGGCGTCGACGACGCCCAGGCGCTGCTGATGCTGATCGCCGCCGGTCGAGCACCCCACGCGATCACGACGGTGTATGGCAATGTCGGCCTCGAGGCGGCCACCGCGAACGTGCTGGCGGTCCTCGCCGCAGCCGGTGTGCACATCGAGGTGCACGCCGGCGCCGCCCAGCCGCTGGTGGAGACGCGCATCGACGCCCGCCACGTTCATGGCGAGGACGGGCTGGGCGGCGCGCCGCGCCCGGCGGAGACCGGCGACCTCGCCGGCTGGGACGCCGTGCAGTTCCTCACCACCACGCTGACGGCAGCGGCCGACGCCGCCGATCCTGTCGATCTCCTCATGATCGGGCCGCTCACCAACCTTGCGCTGGTGCTCAGGCGCACGCCCGGGACCGCGAGGGGCATCGGGCGCCTAACGGTCATGGGCGGCACGCTGTATGGCCGCGGCAACGTCACGCCTGCCGCCGAATTCAACATCTTCTGCGATCCCGAATCGGCGGCCATCGTGCTCGGCGCCGGCCTCGACACCACGGTCGTTCCCTGGGAGCCCTGCCTTGGTCATTTCCTGGCGGGCAGCGACCTCGATCGCATGCTCGGGGCAGCGCCCGACGGCCCCTACAAGGAATTCGTCCGGGGCCTGCTGGACCACGACCGCAGCCGGCACGTGCGCGAGGGCAAGGGTGACCGGCTGTTCCTGATCGATCCGCTGGCGGCGGCGGTCGTGGTCGAACCCTCGATCGTCACCAAGGCGCTGCGGGCGTCGATCGGCGTGTCGCTGGCGCCGGGCCTCACCCGGGGAATGACGGTCATAGACCCTTCGGGCCGGCTCGGTACCCCCACGGTCACCCTGGTCGAGGAGGTGCGGCTGGACCGTCTCGACGCGCTGGTCGCGGCCTCCCTCGTCTGGTCGCCGCCGACGGGATAATTTTTCCTATGGCTGCCGTGCAGGCGATTTTCTTTTCCCTTGGCACGAAATGCGCTTAGCTGCTGGCCAGCAGCAACTGCGGCGAGAGGCAATGGCGGGCAAGGCGAAACCGGTGGTCGGCGTTATCGGCAACGCCCAGGTCGTGAACGACCGGCACAACGTGCAACTCGTGGGGCAGCGCAACATGCGCGCCATCGCGGAGGTCGCAGGCGCCCTGCCCCTGATGTTCGCCGGTACGCCCGACATCACCGATGTCGATGCCCTGCTGGGCGCGGTCGACGGCATCCTGCTGACCGGCGCGCGCGCCAACGTCCATCCTACCTGCTTCGGCGTCGAGCCCGATCCGCGGCACGAGCCCTACGACCAGTTGCGCGACGCCATGGCGCTGTCGCTGATCAAGGCCTGCGTCGAACGCAGCATTCCATTGTTCGGCATCTGCCGCGGCCTGCAGGAGATGAACGTCGCCTTCGGTGGCACGCTCCATCCCGAAATCCGCGACATTCCCGGCCGCATGAACCATCGGATGCCGCGGCTGGCCAACGGCGATATCCATCCCGATCCGGAAGTGGTGTTCGCCGATCGCCACGAGGTGCGGCTGGCCAAGGATGGCGCCTTCGCCAGGCTGCTCGGCCGCGATTCGATCCGCGTGAACTCGCTGCATGGCCAGGGCATCCTCGAGCCTGGGGAGCGCGTCGTTGTCGAGGGCATCGCCGAGGACGGCACGATCGAGGCGATCCGCATCGCCGACGCACCCTCCTTCGCGCTCGGCGTCCAGTGGCACGCCGAATACGACCCGCAGAGCAATCCGATCAACCGTGCCCTGTTCCAGGCCTTCGGCAAGGCGCTGATGGAAAAGGTAACTTAGCTCCCGGAACTGCGACGGAGGCTTACCAGTCGCATGCCGGCGACGACGCCGCCGAGCGCCGCCAGCACGAAGCTCATGGGCACCCAGAACGCCGCTGCAGCAACGTCGGTGCGGGTCAATCCTGCCGAAAGGCCGGCGGCATTGGCGGCGAGCCCGGAAAGGGCCGCGCCCAGGGCGAAGCCGGTCTGCTGCACGGTGGCAATCGACGAGGCGGCGAGATTCTCCTCGCCTGGCCGTGCGCCGCTCATGACCCGCTGGGCGATGAATGCCCAGCACGCGCCGATGCCGGCGCCGACCAGCGCGATCGCCGGAAACACGACAGGCGCCGGCGTGAGCGGCATCAGCAGGGCGACGCCGACCAGGCCCAGTGCCATCATCAGCGGACCCGCGACCAGCAGGCGGTCGCTGCGCTGTTCCGGAGTGCCGGCGACGAGCAGCGACATGCCCGTCCAGCCGAACGAGGCACCGGCCACCATGTAGCCGGCTTCGAGCGGATCGAGCCCGTGCAGCGACTGCAGGAAGATCGCGACGAAGATCTGCAATGGGCTGTACGAGACGGCGACGAGCAGGGAAAGCCACAGGCCCATGCCCGTCAGGCTGCCAAAGGAGAAGGCATCGGTCGGCAGCAGCGGCTGCTGGGAGCGGCGATCGATCCTCAGGGTCACCACCAGGGCGCCGATGGCGCCCGCGAGCAGCAGCAGCTTGGCGGGCACGCCGGGCGCGATCGCCATCAGTGACATGGCGGCAATTGCGCCGCAGATCAGCAGCACGCGCACGCCGGGCACGCGGGCGCTGGCGCCGCGCGTGGCGCTGAGCGGCAGGGCGCGCCGCGCCACCACGACCAGGACGACGGCCATCGCCGTCACGGCGAAGAACGCACCGCGCCAGTCGCCGTAGCGCGCGAACAGGCCACCGACCAGCGGGCCGACCAGGATCGACATGCTCCAGGCGCCCGACAACAGGGCGAAGCCCCTCGCCCACAAATTCTCGGGAAAGGTGCTGCGCACCAGGACATAGGCCATGGCGGTCAAGAGGCCGCCGCCGAAGCCCTGCACGAAGCGGCCGGCCACGACCTGGCCCATGGTCGGCGCCAAGGCGCAGGTGAGCGCTCCGACGCCGAAGATCGCCGCCCCGGTGCAGAACACCGTGCGCGCGCCCAGGATCGAGGTCAGATAACCGGTGCAGGTCGCGGCCACGATCGACGAGGCGAGGAAGGCGCTCGAGGTCCAGCTCATCAGCGTGGCACCGCCGAGATTGTCGACGACGCTCGGCAGCACCGTGGCCAGCATGAGCACGTTCATGGAGTGCAGCAGAACGCCGCCCACCAGAACCGCCACCGCCGGCAGCCAGGCCGGACGCAGCAATGCGTTCCAGCCGGTCTCGACCGTTTCCTCCGACATTTCCAGGTCGACTGACCATGCCGGCGGCACGGGGTCAAACGACCACGGCTCATACCTCACCTGGGCGTGAGGTATGGGAGAACATAGAGGTCCGAAAATCGCGAGCGACGGCGCCTTCCGCGTACTAGATTCCCGACATGGAACTGCACGATCGCCGTACCTACTACCGCGCCTTCCAGAGCCACGACGCCCGCTTCGATGGCCGCGTGTTCGTCGGCGTCACCTCGACCGGCATCTACTGTCGGCCGATCTGCCCGGCGCGCCCGCCCAAGTTCGAGAACTGCCGCTTCTTCGCTTCGGCTGCCGCCGCGCAGGAGGCGGGCTTCCGCCCCTGCCTGCGGTGCCGGCCCGAGATCGCCCCCGACCTCGCCTTCTGGCGTGGTACCGCCAACACGGTGAGCCGCGCGCTGGCACTGATCGCCGACGGCGCGCTCGACGGCGAAGACAGCGACGTGGAGACGCTGGCCGAGCGGCTCGGCGTCGGCGGTCGCCAGCTGCGTCGCCTGTTCCAGCGGCATCTCGGCGCCTCGCCCATCGCCGTCGCCCAGACCCGCCGCGTGCTGTTCGCCAAGCAGCTGCTGCACGACACTCATCTGCCGATGGCGGAAGTGGCGCTCGCCTCGGGCTTCGGCAGCGTGCGTCGCTTCAACGAGACGTTCCGCGATCTGTTCGGCCGGCCGCCGAGCGCGCTGCGCCGCAAGTCCGGCATCGACAATTCGGCGCGCGAGGGCGTGACGCTGCGGCTCGCCTATCGTCCACCCTACGACTGGCCCGGCATGCTGGCGGCATTGTCGTCGCGCGCGGCGGCGGGCGTGGAATGGATCGATGGCAATACGTGGCACCGCCGCATCGATCTCGACGGCAAGCAGGGTCGCGTTTCGGTCGCGCACCTGCCATCGCGCAATTCGGTGATGGTCACCATCCATTTCCCTTGCGTAAAGGCCCTGCCCGCGATCGTCGCGCGCGTGCGCCGCGTGTTCGATCTCGGCGCCGACATCGCCACCATCGACAGCCACCTGGCGCGCGATCCCAGACTTGCCCCGCTGATCAGAAAACGCCCCGGCCTGCGTGCGCCCGGTGACTGGGAGCGCGAGACCATGGCCGTCGTGCAGGACAATGCGCCACCGGCGTGGCGGCCATGGCACGCCTACGCCAACCAGCATCTAAGGATGGCAAATCATGGTTGAGATCCTCACCCTGCTGGTCGATCGGCTGCAGACGCCGATCGGCGAACTGCTGATCGTGGCCGACCGAAACGGCAAGCTGCGCACCATCGACTGGACCGATCATGAAGCGCGCATGCGGCGATTGCTCGACCGCTACTACGGCAAGGGCGGCTACGCCTTGCAGGCGGGGCGCGATCCCGGCGGCCTGACGAGCGCCATGCGCGCCTACTTCAAGGGCGATATCGACGCCATCGATCGCCTGCCGGTCGACGAGAGTGCCGGGACGCCATTCCAGAAAAGCGTCTGGCGGGCTCTTCGCAAGATTCCCCGGGGCAAAACCATCAGCTACGCCGAGCTCGCGCGGCGCATCGGCAAGCCGAGGGCGGTACGCGCCGCAGGCCTCGCCAATGGTCAGAACCCGATCAGCATCGTCGTGCCCTGCCATCGCGTCATCGGCTCGAATGGGACGTTGACAGGCTACGGCGGTGGCTTGCCGCGCAAGCAGTGGCTGCTCGAACACGAAGGTGCCCTGGCTGCGAAGCTCTGCTGACACGGCATTCTGCCCGCTACAGAAATCCAGCCGCCGGGCCCATACTGTCGCCGTCTCCCCAGCGACAGGTGTCATTTCATGCGCTACGGCTTCTACCTCCCCACCCGCGGTCCCACCGCCACACGCGCCGACATCCTGAGGCTCGCGCGTGAAGGCGAGCGGCTTGGTTTGCATTCCGCCATGATTGCCGACCACATCGTCTTTCCGGTGGAGAGCGAGTCGCCCTATCCGTATACGCTCGACGGCAAGCATCCCGGCACCGGCGATGCCCTGGAGACCTTCTCGATCCTGGGCGTGGTGGCCGGCGCCACCGAGAAATTGCGGCTCGTCACCTCCGTGCTGGTGCTGCCCTATCGCAACCCGGTGCTGACGGCGAAGATGGTGGCATCGCTCGACGTGCTGTCCGGTGGGCGGGTCACCCTCGGCGTCGGTGTCGGCTGGCTGAAGGAGGAGTTCGAGGCGCTCGACAGTCCCGACTTCGAGCGGCGCGGCGCCGTGACCGACGAATGGATCGCGATGTTCAAGCAGCTCTGGAGCCGGTCGCCCGCGAGCTTCGACGGCAAGTTCTACAAGTACACGGACATTCGCTGCGAGCCGTTCCCGTTGCAGAAACCCCATCCGCCGATCTGGGTCGGCGGTCATTCCAAGGCCGCCCTGCGCCGCACGGCGCGGCACGGCGACGGCTGGCACCCGGTCGGCGCCATCGCCGCCTCGCCGCTGCCGCCGCAGGAGATGCGCGCGCATCTCCAGACGCTCAGGCAGATGACCGAGGCCGAGGGCCGCGACTTCTCGAGGCTCACCATCTCCTACAAGGCGCCGCTCTACGATGCGAACGTGCCGGATCGCGACGGCACCCGCCGCAGCTTCTCGGGCACACCCGACGAGATCGCCGGCGACATCCGCACGTTTGCCGCCATCGGCGTGCACGAATTGATCTTCGACTTCCGCGGCAACTCGATCGACGCCAGCATCGCGGGCCTGCAGCGCTTCGCGGCAGACGTTGTTCCGTTGGTCGACTAACGTCTTGTCGTCCACTCCTGGCCACAAAATCGTAGTCCTGAGCGAAGTCGCCCGAAGGGCGGCGCAGTCGAGGGATGGCGAACGGACAGGTCGTTGCTGATGCAGGCCACCGTCTGATCACACGATCGCCACACCTGATGCTCCGATCATGCCCGTTGCCGGGTTGACGGATGGCGCCACCGCCTTAGATAGACATCAGCGCCGTGCCGACGAACGCGATCATCGTCGGCCATCGACCACGCGCAGCGTGGGAGGCGTATCACGACCAACTTCCATATCCGCGTAACCTCCAACCAGAGGAGTGTGCGATGAAGATGAATTCCGCACAGATCCAGCAGACCCTGCACTCCCTGAATGCTGCGCAGTTGAACGCCGAAGCCATTCCGCCCGAGCATCCGATGATGTCTCAGCTCGAACGCCTGTTCGGCGACCACACTTATTTTCTAGACAGCCGCGGTCTCAATATCGTGGAGCCCGTCGAGGCCGGACAGGTCGACGGCCGGCTGGGCGTCGTCGTCAACCTCGCCAACTGGACCGACTCGAATGCCGAGAGCCTTCAGCCGCATCAGCCCGAGCCGACCGAGACGGTGGTCGATCTCACGGTGGACAGCCGCCACTGACCCCTCAAATCAAACACGGAGAGCCAACATGCGATTTACGATCGGTTTCTGCGCCATGACCCTTGCCGCGGCCGGACTCCTGCTGGCCCCTGCCGCAAATGCCCAGACCCAGACACCTTCGACGCCACCGGCGACGAAACCCGATCGGGCAGCGCCGGCCGACATTTCCGAGAAGAAGCTCGACGCTGCCGCCAAGGCGGTGAAAAACGTGTCCACCATCAGGGACAGCTACGAGCAGAAACTGAGCAAGGCGCCGGCCGAACAGAAGGCCAAGCTGGCCGACGAGGCGAGCGACGCCATGGCCACGGCCGTCAAGGAACAGGGGCTGTCGGTGGAGGAATACACGAGCATCATCGAAGTCGCGCAGAACGATCCCGTCGTACGCAACAAGCTTCTGCAGCGGCTGAAGTAGCTTTATGAGCCGGGACGCGCCACCGAGTGGCGCGTCTTCGCCTCAGGCGGCGAGCTTGATGCCGAAAGACTGCAGGCTGGGCGTGATGCGTTCGGACAGCAGCCCGACCTTGCGCAGGTTGCGGACAAGGCCGTCATGCAGGTCCCGGCGGAAGTACTTGCGGAAAGCGGTCTCGTCACCGCCGGCCGCGCGCTCGCGCCGGAACTGCTTGATCTCGTCGAGCTCGGCCTTGCCGAAGCCCATGTCCTGGTAGGCGCCCAGCGGGAAGATGCCGCCCAGCGTGCGGCTCAGCGCCCACACGGCGAAGTCCTCCATCTCGCGGTGCTCGGCCTCGGTCGCCTGGCCGACGATCTCGGGCAGCGACAGCATGGCGAAGCCCATATGGCGCGCCTCGTCCTGCAGGATGCGCCGGCAAACCTGGCGCAGCACGGGGTCCTTCGACGATTCCGCGAGCATGCGGAACAGCGACACGGCGAAAGTCTCGGCGACGAGCTGCAGGCCGATGGTCTTGAGGTACCAGGAAGAGGTGCCGAGCAGCGTGTCGAAAATCTCCTTCACGTTGCCGCCCAACCCGTAGGTCTCGCCATTCAGCCTGAGGTCGAGGTAGCGCTGCAGCACTTCGTTGTGGCGCGCCTCGTCGGCGACCTGCGTGGCCTGGAAGAGCTTCGCGTCCTGGCCCTGCACGCAGTCGACGAGCTGGCTGCACAGCAGCATGGCGCCATGCTCGCCCTGCACCAGCGTCGACAGCCGCCAGCGCGTCACGCGCCGATTGAGCTCGACGCGGTCGGCCTCCGACATCGCCGTCCAGAAGCGCGTGCCGTGGATGTCGACAAGATCGTCCGAGATCAGCCCGCCGTCGCCCTCCAGCGGCGCCGCCCAGTCGATATCGGTGGCCGCGTTCCATTGGTCGATCTTGGCCTGCTCGTAGAGCCGCCGCAGGTCGGCCTGCTCGCTGCCGTAGTCGTGGAGAAAGTGCGCGATGCTGCGCGTCTCCACCTGGTGCCCATTGGCCACGCGTTCCTCCATGTCATTCCTTGGAGGAAGGATAAACCTAAAGAGTGTTAGAAACTAGACCGCCGGATGCACATTGCGCCTGCTCAGTCGCAACAGCGAAGCGGTCGCCCGGTCGTCCTCGGCAGGCTGGTAAACCACGCTGAAAAGCGTCCTGGCCTTGGCAAGGGCCTCGCCAAATCCCTTCTGGTCGCTCTCGAAAGAGTCGAAACCGCAGCGCAGCATGAACGGGAGCTGGTCCTGCAGCACCCCGCCGGTGGCGCGGAGCTCGCCGGTGTAGCCCAGCCGCCCGCGCAGCAGGCGGGCCTGGCTGTAGGCGCGGCCGTCGCTGAACTTGGGGAAGCTGAGCACGATCAGGCGCAGGCGGCCGACATGCGGCGCCAGGTCCTCGACCGGATCGGTATTGGCGAGCGACACCGCAGGCCACGCCGGCCGCTGCTGCCAGTCGGCGAACGGCAGGGGCTCGAGGATGGTTGTGTTCCCCGTCTCGCTAAACAGTGCCATAGACTCGCTCCTTGAAGGGGTGGGCGCCGATGCGCCGATACGTGTCGACGAACCGCTCTCCCTCGCCGCGACTGTCGAGATAGGTGCGGACCAGGGCATCGACGGCCTCGACCACCTTGTCGGCGGTCACGGCCGGACCGAGGATCGTGCCGATCGCCGTCTTGCCGAAGTCGACGTCGCCACCCAGGCTCAGCTGGTAGAGCTCGACCCCGTTCTTGTCGACGCCGAGGATGCCGATGTGGCCGACGTGATGATGGCCGCAGGCATTGATGCAGCCCGAGATCTTGATCTTGAGGTCGCCGATGTCGTGCTGGCGGGCGAGCTCGGAGAAATGGTTGGAGATGCGCTGCGCCACCGGAATCGAGCGCGCATTGGCCAGCGCGCAATAATCGAGCCCCGGGCAGGCGATGATGTCGGTGATCTTGCCGACATTGGCCTCCGCAAACCCGAGCCTTCCAAGCGCACGCCATACTGCCGGCAGATCCTCGACCGCGACATGCGGCAGGATCAGATTCTGTTCGTGGCTGACGCGGATCTCGCCCAGGCTGTAGGCGTCGGCGATGTCGGCAACGCCGTCCATCTGCACGGCACTGGCGTCGCCCGGCGGCGCCCCTGCGGGCTTCAGCGACGCGGTGACGATGCGGTAGCCGGCCATGCGGTGCGGCGCCACGTTCGATTTCAGCCACAGCGCGAACTCGCGGTCGCCCAGCTTCAGCGCTTCGACTTCGGGAACCAGCGCGGAGCGGTGAGGCAAGGACGGCGGCGCGAACTGGCGGGCGATCGCCTCGATTGTGTCGATCGGCAGCTTCAGCGTGCCGTCCTTGATCGCGGCGTACTCGGCTTCGACCTCTTCACGCATCTTCTCGGCGCCGATCTCGTGCACCAGGATCTTGATGCGCGCCTTGTATAGATTGTCGCGCCGGCCGTAGCGGTTGTAGACGCGCAGCGTCGCCTCGAGATAGGCGAGAAGCTCGTCCCTCGGCAGGAACTCGCGCAGCGTCTTGCCGATCATCGGCGTGCGGCCGAGCCCACCGCCCACGATCACCTCGAACCCGACCTCGCCCGCCTCGTTCGCCCACAGCCTGAGGCCGATGTCGTGCACGCGCACGGCGGCGCGATCGTTGGGCGAGCCGGTGATGGCGATCTTGAACTTCCTGGGCAGGAAGCTGAATTCGGGATGCAGCGTCGACCACTGCCGCACGATCTCGCACCAGATGCGCGGGTCCTCGATCTCGTCGACGGCGGCACCGGCATAGTGGTCGGCAGTGACGTTACGGATGCAATTCCCCGAGGTCTGGATGGCATGCATGTCGACCTCGGCCAGGGCGGCCAGGGCGTCGGGAGCGTCCTCGAGCTTGATCCAGTTGAGCTGCAGATTCTGGCGCGTCGTGAAGTGACCGTAGCCGCGGTCGTACCTGCGGGAGATGTCCGCGAGCTTGCGCAACTGCCGCGACGACAGCGTGCCGTACGGGATTGCGATCCGCAGCATGTAGGCGTGGAGCTGCAGGTAGAGCCCATTGGTGAGGCGCAGCGGCTTGAACTGCTCCTCGGTGAGTTCGCCCGCGATGCGCCGGCGCACCTGATCACGAAACTGCTCGACGCGCTCTGCGACCAGCGCGCGGTCGTAGTCGTCGTACTGGTAGAAATGGTTGGGCCGGTAGAAATGCGTGTCAGGCATAACGCACCGCATCGGCGGCAATGGCGTCGAAGGTGAGGCCCGAGACGCGGATCTTCTCGCGCAAACTGACCGGCTCGATGCGACCGTCGTCGTCCTCGGTCACCGCCACCAGGAAGGGGTCGATCACGTCGAAGGCTTCGGCGCGGGCGCGCTCCAGCAGGATTTCGCCGGCCCGCTTGTCCCGCGCTACCGCGGCGCGCTCGAACCGTGTCGTCCAGTGCCCGGCATCGTCGAGGAACACCACGACGCCGTCGACCAGGCGGTTGGCGGAGGCGACCGAGAGGTCACCGCTGAGATTCTTGGCCATCAGGATACCTTTGCCAAAGACGGTTGGGCGACGGCAGCCAGCGCGGCCACCTCGCCGACGATGATGAGGCTGGGACCGGCATCCTTGCGCGCATGCGAGGCGGCGAGCCGCGTCAGGTCGGAAAGACGACCGGTCGAAACACGTTCGTCGGGCCGCGTGCCGTTCTCGACGATGGCGACCGGCATTGCCGGATGAGCGCCCGCGTTCAGCAGGCGATCCCGCACCGAAGCCGCCTCCGAGGCGCCCATATAGATGGCGAGCGTATGGCCCTGCACAGCCAGCGCCGGCCATGCCGCTTCCCGGTCTACCGCTTCGTTCTCCGGGGCGCTGTGACCCGAGACGAAGGTGACGGCCGAAGCGAAGCTGCGATGGGTGAGCGGAATGCCCGCCGACGCGGCGCAGGCCAGGGCCGCGGTGACGCCCGGCACGATCGCGACCGGAAGGCCTGCCGCGCGCAAGGCCTCGACCTCCTCTCCGCCGCGGCCGAAAACGAACGGATCGCCCGCCTTCAGGCGCACCACCGTCTGGCCGGCGCGCACGCGGCGGACCAGATCGGCGTTGATCTCGTCCTGCGTCCAGCGCGCAAAGCCCTTGCGCTTGCCGACGGCCAGAAACTCGGCATCGCGACGGGCGCGGGAAAGTACCGCCGGGGGCACGAGATCGTCGTGCAGGATGGCGTCGGCCTCGCGCAGGAGCTGCGCTGCCTTCAAGGTCAGGAGATCGGGGTCACCCGGGCCGGCGCCGACGATGTGGGCAATGCCGACGGGCGCCAGTCGGCGACGGGCGTCGTCGAGTTCGCCGAGCGCGGCGCGGCGGGCGGCGGCATCGTCACCGGCCATCGCCAGACGCGCCGCCGGACCCTCGACCAGCCGGCGCCAGAAGGCGCGCCGGCGGGCGGGATCGACGACCAGCGTGTTCACCTGCGTACGAAAGGTCGCCGCCAGTTTGGCAAGGCTGCCGATGCGCTCCGGAAGTACGGCCTCGATGCGACCGCGCAACGTCGCGGCCAGGGTCGGCGCGGCGCCGCCGGTCGAGATCGCCACCACGACGTCGTCACGATCGACGATCGCCGGCACTATGAAATCGCACAGCGCGGGACGGTCGGCGACGTTCACCGGCACGCCGAGCGACCTGGCGACTCGCTGGGCTACCGTGTCATGCTCGAGATCGCCGGTGGCGATGAAGACCGCGGCGGCGCCGCGAAGGTCGGCGGCACGGATGTCGCCCAGCTGGCGCACCGCGGCTCCGGCCGAGCGCGCCAGCGCCGCCCGACGGTCGGCGGCAGGCCCCTCGCCCACCACCACGACCTTGCGGCCTGAAAGATCAAAGAACAGCGGCAGGTGCTTCACAGCACGGCGACCCGCAGCAGCACGTGGAAACCCAGCAGGGCGGCCGCCTGGCTGGCGGCGAACACCCAGGGTCTTGCCCCCGGGAAACGGTCGAAAAACTGGGACATACGCGGGACTCCGGCTGATCCTTTCGATCTGGCGTGTCTTCGCACATTCGCCATGACTTGAATTACCGAAGGTCTCCGCCGGGAGAGCATTTCTTGCCGCCAGGGGGTCTGCAGAAGAAATTATTCCTCCCCTTGACGGTCGGCGGACCCTACCTAAATCAACGTCGTTCCCCGTGCCCATTCCGGGGCGGGGACGTCAAAGCACATCGCTCACTGGAGGATGATGAACATGCGAACGATTGACTATTCCCCCTTCTATCGCGCCACCGTCGGCTTCGATCGGGTCTTCGACCTTCTCGACTCGGTGGCCAGCCAGTCCGGCTCCAACGGCTATCCGCCGTACAACATCGAAAAGTCGGGCGACAACGCCTACAAGATCGTTATGGCGGTGGCGGGCTTCGCCGAGGCGGAGCTGAACGTGACCCAGAAGGAGAACGAGCTCCTGGTCACCGGCCAGACCGCGCAGAACGGCCAGGACGAGAAGCAGTATCTCTATCGCGGCATCGCCGGCCGTAACTTCGAGCGTCGTTTCCAGCTCGCCGACCATGTGAAGGTCGTGGGCGCGAAGCTGGCGAACGGCCTGCTGACGATCGAGCTGCAGCGCGAGATCCCGGAAGAGAAGAAGCCCCGTGCGATCCCCGTCGAGGCGGCCAAGCCGGCCCTGACTCACTAACCGACAGGCATCTGCCTGAGAAGGCGCTGCGGGAAACCGCAGCGCCTTTTTCGTTGCAGCCTCGCCGGACGGGCCGGACAATCACGGCATGACCCTATCCGCCCAGCTCACCCACTTCGGCATCCACACGACCGATCTCGACCGCATGGTCGACTTCTATACGCGTGTCATGGGTTTCGTGATCAGCGACCAAGGCGTCGGCCGCTCGGGCGCCCGCGTGGTGTTCATGACCCAGGACCCCGAGTGCCATCACCAGTTCGTGCTGTTCGACGGCAAGCCGATCGACCTGCCCTACAATCCCGTAAACCAGATCTCCTACCGGCTGGATTCGCTCGATACGCTGAAAGGCTATCGCCGGGCGCTGGTCGGGGAAGGCATCACCGACCATCGTGTGACCGACCACGGCAACGCCTGGGCGCTCTATTTCAAGGATCCCGAGGGCAATCCCGTCGAACTCTACGTCGATTCGCCGTTCTATACGCCGCAGCCCTGCGGCGAGCCGCTCGACCTCGATCAGTCCAACGACGAAATCCTGCGCCGCACCGAAGCCATGTGCCGCAGCCGCCCGCGCTTCATGACGCGCGCGGCGTGGATGCAGCAGATTCAGGAACGGCTGGACGCACGTGGCTGAGCACTCTTCTTCGGTCGTGCAGTTCTGGCGCGACGCCGGCCCCAAGATGTGGTTCGCCAAGGACGCCGACTTCGATCGCCGCTTCCGCGACCGCTTCCTCGAGCTGCACGAGGCCGCCGCGCGCCAGGAGTTCATGGACTGGTTGGCCACCGCAGAGGGCGCGCTGGCGCTGTTGCTCCTGCTCGATCAGTACCCGCGCAATTGCTTCCGCGACACGCCGCGCATGTATGCGACGGACGCGCTGGCATGCCAGGTCGCCGACTCGGCCATCGCTGCCGGGCACGACCGCGCCGTGGCTGTCGAACTGGCCTTGTTCTTCTATCTGCCGTTCGGACACTCCGAGACGTTGGCCGATCAGGAACGCTGCGTCGCTCTCGCGGCACGGCTCGGCGAGCCGAACCTTGGACGGGCGCAGCATCATCGCGACATCGTGCGCCGCTTCGGCCGCTTTCCCCATCGCAACGTCATTCTTGGCAGAACCACGACCGCCGAGGAGCAGCGCTATCTCGACGAGGGTGGCTACAAGGGTTGATACAATTCCCGTCATCCCGAGCGAAGCCGCCCCCAGGGCGGCGCAGTCGAGGGAGCTGTTCTTGTCGACGCATCAGCAGAACAGGTCCCTCCACTCCGCGCTTCGCGCTCCGGTCGGGATGACGACGTTGTGAGGCTCTACTTCTGTGCGTACTTGCCGCCGGTCTGCGGCGTGTGCGGGCCCTCGCCGCCCTTGTCCTTGTGCTGCGAGCGCGTCGTGCGGGCCCAGGTGCGCTTCAGCTCATCCTTCACGTTGAACTTGAGCGTACCCACCTTCTCGATGGTGAGTTCGACCTTGTCGCCGTCCATGAAGGAGTGAAGGCCGCGGTGGTTGGTGCCGGTGGCCAGGATGTCACCGGGATTGAGCGTGTGGATCGAGCTCGCCCATTCGATGGAGCGCGGAATCTGGTGCGCCATGTCGTTGGTGTTGAACTTCTGCATCACCTGCCCGTTGTTGGACAGGCTGATACCGAGGTTCTGCGGGTCGGCGATCTCGTCGGCGGTGACGATCCACGGACCGATCGGCGCGAACGTGTCGCGCGACTTCATCTGGAAGAAGACGTTGCCGGGCGGCGGCAGGCCGCGCGCAGAGCCGTCGATGAAGCAGGTGTAGCCGAAGATATGCTTCATGGCGTCGGCCTGGTTGACGCGGGTGGCGGGCTTGCCCATCACCAGTGCGAGCTCGGCCTCGCCTTCGAAGATGCTGGCCGGGACATCGGGCAGCACCATGGTATCGCCGTCGCCGATCACCGCCGAGGCAGCCTTGTGGAAGGCGTTGATCTGCGGCTTCTCCTTGAGCGTGCCGTCCTCCATGTAGTTCACCGCCATGCAGACGATGTTGCCGGGCTTCGGCACCGGCGGGCGCAGGCGCACGTCCTTCAAGGGCACGGCCGTGCCGTCGTTCGCCGCTTTCTCGACCTTCGCCTTGTAGCTGTCCCACTTGGCGATCAGGCCGATGATCAGGTCGCGGCTGTCGATGTGCGGGATGTCCTTCACCGCGTCGGTGACGTCGACGACGCTGTCGCCCTTGACGACACCGAGCCGGTAGTCGTTGAAATAGCAGATCTTCACTTCTGTTCTCCCTCGAACACTTTCTTGGCGACGTTGGCCGCCGACATGGCAACCGGCCATCCGCCGTAGAAGGCGAGATGGGTGATGAGCTCGAGCAGCTCTTCCTTCTTGACGCCGTTGTTGATGGCGCGCTGGAAGTGGCCAACCTGCTGCTCGGTACGGTTCAGCGCCACTAGGGCGGCGCAGGTGATCAGACTGCGGTCACGCTTGGAGAGGCCAGGCCTCTCCCAGACGTCGCCGAACAGCACATTGTCGGTCAGATCGACGAGCTTGGGCGCAAAGGCGCGCAGCGCATCGCGGGCAGCCGACGAATCGGCGGGTCGCTTGGACATGGTTCTTCACTCCTCTTCTACTGCAAACTTTCAGATCAGGGGCTGGCGTGGCCGATGAAGCGCTCCGGCGGCCGCTCGCCCCACTGCGACTGGAAGCCCTCCTCCACACTCAGCAGATGGCCGCCATTTGCCGCGTTGAGACGATCGGTGTCGGCCCAGCGCTCGTGGACGCGGCCCCATGGGTCGGACCAGTAGTCATAGACCTGGCTGCCCAGCAGATGCCGGCCGATACCCCACATGTGCTCGTACTTGCCGACCCCCTTGATGTGCTCATGGTCCTGGAACACCGCGTCGATGTCCTGCGCCTCGTAGGAGACGTGGTTGAGCCCCGTCTTCTCGTTGTGCACGCAGAACAGGACGTGGTGGTCGACATATTCCTCGCCGCGGTCGAGCCGGCTGAAGGCGCCGATCACGTTCTCCTTGTCGCCGGCGTAGACGTCGTCCGAGCGGATCATGCCCAGCGTCTCGCGGAACCAGGCGACAGTCTCCTTCACCTTGGGCGTCGACAGCACGCCATGACCGATGCGCTGGATCATGGTCGGCGACTTTGAAAGCCGCATCAGCCGCCCCTTGCGTCGCAGCGGATCGCCCCCGGTGTTGACCGGATCGCGCTCGACCTTGGTCGGCGGCACGGTCGACATGCCATGGATGACCTCGATCTGGTAGCCGTTGGGCTCCTTCAGCCGAACGCGCTTGCCACCGCCCGGCTCGTTCAGCGTCTCGATGCCCGAGGCGCCCGGCAGCTTGGCGAGGCGGCCAAGGTCGTCTTCGCTCGCGGCGTGGTAGGCGAAACCGATGAACCTGGTCCCGCCTTTGTGCACGGCATGCAGGTGATGATGGCCGTCCGCCCCGCGCATGTAGAGCGCGTCGGACGTGCGTTCGGCACGGACCAGACCGAAATGGGTGAGAAACTCCTCCATCTCGTCGAGGTCGGGCGCTTCCATGCGCGGGAAGGCGAATTCGGCAGCTTTGATTGCGACCATAAGTTCCTCCAGTCTCAAGCCATCGTCTTGAACTTGTCGGGCAGACGTTCCTCGTTGCCGAGCGCCACGCGGCGCACGCCATCGCTGTCGGGGCTGGCCGGGAAGCCCAGCGCGTTGCGCGGCGCGGGCACCTCGACCACCTTGTTGGAAAGACGGCCGACTCCCGTCACCTCGACGTCGATCGTATCGCCTGCCTCGAGCGGACGCGGGCGTACCGGTGAGCAAAATGTCACCGGGCAGGAAGGTCATGTGACGCGCCAGGTCGGCGATCAGATAGCCGCAGTCGAAGATCTGCTCGCTGATCGCGCCTTCCTGCACCATCTTGCCGTTCTTGTAGGATCGCAGCGTCGACTTGGTGATGTCGACGCCGGAGACCAGGCCCGGCCCGATCGGGCAGAAGCCGTCCATGCCTTTCACCCGCAGCATCGAGCCCGAGTCGGTGTCGCGGAAGTCGTGACAGCCGAAGTCGTTGGAAGGCGCGAAGCCTGCGATGCAGTCCCATGCTTCCTCGCGCGACACGTTGCGCGTCACCTTGCCGAACACGACGGCCATCTCGCCCTCGTAGTTCACGTACTTGTAACCTTTTGGCTTGATCAGCTCGCCCATGTGGGCATTGAGCGCGGTCAGCGGCTTCTGGAAGTAGGTCGGCGACCTGGGCGGCGTGCGGGTGTTGTTGAACTCGTAATAACGCGAGATGTAGTTCACGTGGACACAGATGATCTTGGTCGGCGTGCAGGGCGGCAGATGCACGACCTCGGCCTCGCGGCAACTCCGGCCGTCGGAGAACACGATGCGGTCGTCCTTGAATTCGACCCAGTACTCGCTGCCATCCTTGACCACGTGCCGCACTTCCTTGCGCGGACCTTCGAGAACACTCATCTGTTTCCTCTCTTCAAAAGACGCATGTCGGCGCGCAGCCACGGGTCGCCAGAAGAAACGGCGCGCACCGTCATCCCGCCTTCGCCTCCTGGATCGCGCGCCACACGTTCTGAGCCGTGGCCGGCATGGCCACGTCCTTGACGCCGAGCGGCGCCAGCGCATCCATGATGGCGTTCATCACCACCGGCATGGCGCCGACGGTGCCGGCCTCGCCCGCACCCTTGGCGCCCAGTGGATTGTATTGCGTCGGCACCGGATTGCTCTTGATCTCCATGCTTGGGATCATCTGGGCGGTCGGCATGGCGTAGTCGAGGAAGCTCGCGGTGAGCAGCTGTCCGCTGTCGCGGTCCCAAACGACCTGCTCGCTCAGGATCTGGCCGATGCCCTGGGCGACGCCGCCATGGATCTGGCCTTTCAGCCCGATCGGGTTCATCACCGTGCCGACATCGTCGACAACGGCGTAGCGGTCGACCGTGACGGTGCCCGTCTCGGGATCGACCTCGGCCTCGCAGATGTGGCAGCCGTTGGGAAACGTGTCCTTCTGGCCGAGGAAGGTGGCGTTCTCGTAAAGCCCGCCCTCGAAGCCTTTCGGCCACTTGGTCGGGTTGAACGCCGCCATCGCCACCTGCTTCAGCGTCACGGTCTTGTCGGTGCCCTTGACGGTGAAACTGCCTTCCTTGAATTCGATGTCCTGCTCGCCTGCTTCGAGCAGATGACCGGCGATCTTCTTGCCCTTGTCGATCACCTTGCCGGCAGCCATGAACAGCGCCGAGCCTCCCAGCACCGTCGAGCGCGATCCGTTCGTGCCCATGCCGAAGGCGACACGGTCGGTGTCGCCGTCGATGTACTGCACGTCCTTGGGGTCGATCCCGAGCCGCTCGTTCAGGATCTGCTTGAACATGGTCTCATGGCCCTGCCCCTGGGCCTTGGTGCCCATCAGCAGCGCCGCGGTGCCGCTGGGATTGAAGCGGATCTCGGCATATTCCGGCTGCGCCGTGCCGGCTGCCTGCTCGATCGCATTGACGATACCGAGGCCGCGCAGCTTGCCGCGCTTCGCCGAATCCGCCTGGCGCGCCGCAAATCCGTCCACGTCGGCGAGCTTCAGCGCCATGTCGAGATTCTTCTCGAACTGGCCGCAGTCGTAGAACGGACCAACCGGGCTCTGATAGGGCAGCGCCGATTCCGGCAGCATGTTCTTGCGCCGCAGCTCGATGCGATCGACGCCGAGCTCGCGTGCCGCATCGTCGATCAGCCGCTCGATGAGGTAGATCGCTTCCGGCCGTCCTGCGCCGCGATAGGGCGCCGTCGGATTGGTGTTCGAGAGCACGCCGACGACGTTGATGTAGGCCTTGGGGATCAGATAGACACCCAGCACCGTGCCGATCATTCCGAACGGCGACAGCAGGTTGCGGTCGGAGCCGACATAGGCACCGATGTTGGCCAGCATGTTGAGCCGCAGCGCGACGAATTTGTTGTCCTTGTCCAACGCCAGCTCGATCTCGCCGATGTTGTCGCGGCCATGCTCGTCGGCCATCACCGCTTCGCTGCGCTCGCACGTCCATTTCACCGGACGCAGCAGCTTGCGCGCCGCCCACAGGGTCAGGCGATGCTCGACATATTGCCAGCCTTTGGTGCCGAAGCCGCCGCCGACGTCCTGGGCGATCACCCGCATCTTGCTCTCGGGCACCTTGAACACGTTCTGTGCCAGCATATTGCGCACGCGATGGGGATACTGCACGTCGGCATAAAGGATCAGGCGATCCTCGCCCTGGTCGTAGACGCCGAGCGTGCCGCGCGGCTCCATGTACTGGGCGTGCACGCGCGTGATCACGTAGCGCCGCTTGATGACCCTGGCCGCGCCCTTGATCGCCTCGTCGGTGCCTGCCTTGTTGCCGCGCTCGACGTTGTTGGAGATGTTGTCGGGGCAATCGTCCCAAACGACCGGCGCGCCAGGCTTCACCGTGTCCTCGGTCGTGGTCACCGAGGGCAGTGGCTCGTAGTCGATGTTGACCAACTCGGCCGCGTCCTTCGCCTCGGCCAGCGTGTCGGCCACCACCATCACCACCGGGTCGCCGACATAGCGCACGCGATCGGTCACCAGCGGCGGGCGCTGCGGCGCGTACATCGGCTTACCGTCGGGACGCTTGCGCGGCATGTTGGCCTTGGGCATGCCGAGCCCGTCGGCTACCACGTCATGACCGGTCAGGACCGCGACGACGCCAGGCGCCTTCTTCGCGTCCTCGATGTCGATCGAATTGATCCTGGCGTGGGCGTGCGGCGAGCGCACGAACACCGCGTGGGCCTGTCCAGGCAGATTGACGTCGTTGACGAAGCGACCCTGGCCGCGCAGCAGGCGCGGATCCTCGAAGCGCAGGACAGGCTGACCGATACCGAATTTGCTCATGATTTTCCTCGTACTGCGCGCACTTTACGACTGGTTGACGACATGGGCGAGCGGCCGCCAGCGGGCCATGTCCTGCTCGACGCGGGTGCGGAATTCACTCGGTGTGCTGATCCGTGTGTCGTTGCCCAGCTCCTCGAGTTTGGCCTTGATCTCAGGCTTCGCCATCGCCTGGCGAAGCGCTTCGTTCAGACGATCGCGCAAAGCGGGCGGAAGTCCCGCCGGCGCGGTGAAGCCGAGCCACGAAACGACGTCGTAGTCCTGCACCAGCGTCTCGGCGACGGTCGGAACGTCCGGAAAGCCCGCATGGCGCTCCTTCGACGTGACGGCGAGCGCTCGAAGCTTGTCGGTCTTCAGCATGGGTTGGGCGTTGGAGAAGGTGATGACCTGCATGTCGAGCCGCCCGCCTACAAGGTCGTTGTAGGGTGCCTGCAAACCGCCTCTGTATGGCACGTGGGTCATCCTGGCGCCGGTCTGCGACAGCAGCAGTTCCATCGCCATGTGCAGGGTCGAGCCGATGCCCGAAGTCCCATAGGTGATCTCGTTCGGACGGCGCCTGGCCTCGTCGAGAAACGCCTGGACGGACTTGAAGCGCGATTCGGGCGCCACGGTGAAGACGAACGGAAAACGCGTGACGATGGCGATGTAGTCGAAGTCGCGCAGCGCGTCGTAGGATAGCGTCTTGTCCGTCGCCGAGACCACGGCCTGGCCGCCGGTCATCAGGTAGAGCACGCTGCCGTCGGACTTCATGCGTGCGACCTGGCTCGCCGCCAGCCGCTCGGCGGCGCCGGGTTTCGGTTCGATCATGATCTGCACACCGAGGATCTCGGTCAGCGGCACCGACAGGTGACGCGCGATGGTGTCGGGATTTGAGCCGGCGTCGTAGCCGTGGATGACGCGGACAGGGCTGATGGACCACGCCTGCGCCCTTACGACCGCCGGCGCGGCAATGGTTGCCGCGGCGGCGATGATCGTCCGGCGACTTATGCGTGCGCAGGTCCGTGCCCCTCCCACGACCGGTCCAGAGCCCCGCGCTCCCATTGACCATCTATCCATTACGCCCTCCGTCAGCTCTTGCGCCGCTTGGCAACGCGTATCGTGTTCATGGTGAGACCGGGCACTTCGGATGCCGCCTGTTCGACCGTGGTGCGGATGTGCTTTTCGATCAGTGCGCAGGAAAGATCGACGTCGCGCGCCAGCACCGCGTCGCGCAGTTCGAGATGCTCGTTCCGGCGGCGCGAGCGGGCGTGGATCATGGTCAGCCAGTGGTAGCGCCGCGCCTGGTCGAACAGCTCGCTGCGAAAATGGAGCGACCACGGCGAGGTGCAGGTTGCTACCAGCGAATCGTGGAAGCGCTTGTGGCGCTTGCCCCATTCGCGCTTGACGCTGACCGGATCGTTCATCTTGGGCGGGGCGAGCTTGCTCAGCAGAAAGTGGGCGCTGACGATCTCGGCCTCCCAGGCATCGGTGCCATGACGGATCGCGTCGGCCAGCGTGCGGGTCTCGAGATAAACGCGGAGCTCGCTGAGATCGAGGAAGTCGGCGAGCGAGATCGGCGCCACGCTGAACCCGCGGCCGGCTTCGGTTCGGGCGAGTCCCTCCGACACCAGATGCGACAGCGCCTCCCGCAAGGTGCCGACGGACGTATCGTAACGCTGCCGCAGCTCGCCGAAGCGCAGGCGCTGGTCGGGCTCCAGCACGCAGTCGATGATGTCCTCGCGCATACGGCGCAGGACATCGAATGTCGCGGCGTCTTCGGCCAGTACGTCTTGCGGCGCGGTGGTGGCGGCGGCGCGGTCGACGATGTCGAGAGGCATCTTCAGGATCTTGACCATGGTCGGTCCTCAAACGCCGAGATAGGCTTCGCGGATGTGGGGTTGATTCAGAAGGTCCGCCGGCAAACCGGTGCTGACGATGCGGCCCTGCTCCAGCACATAGGCGCGGTCGGCGACGTCGAGCGCCTTGAGGACGTTCTGCTCGACCAGCAGGACGGCGGCACCGTCCTGGCGCACGCGCATGATGATGTCGAACATGGCGTCGACGATGGTCGGCGCCAGGCCGAGCGACGGCTCGTCGAAAAGCACGATGCGCGGTCGTGCCATCAACGCCCTGCCGATCGCCACCATCTGCTGCTGGCCGCCGGAGAGCTCGCCGGCCGGCTGGCGTCGCTTTTCGCGCAGGATGGGGAACAGGTCGTAGACCCGGTCGAGCGATTGCCGGCGATGGGCCCGCGCAGCCGCGAGATAGCAGCCGAGCTCGAGGTTCTCTTCGACCGACATCTTGGCGAAGAGGCGCCTGCCCTCCGGAACCAACGCGATGCCGTGGCCGCAATAGTCGTGGGCGCGCACGCGCGTCATGTCGGCGCCGTCGAAGCGCAGCCCGCCGTTGCGGCAGCGCAGCAGTCCCGCCATGGCGTTGATCAAGGTGGTCTTACCGGCGCCGTTGGGGCCGATCACCGACACGATCTCGCCGGCGTCGACGTCGAGCGAGACGTCCCAGATCGCGGTAGCGTCGCCGTAGCCGACGTGGAGGTTGCGGGCTTCAAGCAGCATATGCCTTGCCCAGGTAGATGCTGACGACCCGCGGGTCGCGCATGACCTCGCGCGGCGCTCCCAGCGCAAAGAGCTTGCCCTCGTTCAGCACGGCGACACGGTCCGAAAGTTCGACGACGGCGCGCATCAGGTGCTCGACGAAGATGATGGTGGAGCCCTGCGCGCGAATCGCGCGCACCAGGCGAATGGCGTTGTCGATCTCGGCCGGATTGAGCCCCGACAGCACTTCGTCGAGCAGCAGGAGCTTGGGCCGGGCAGCGAGCGCCCTCGCCAGCTCGAGGAACTTGCGCTCGTGCAGGTTCAGGCCGGCGGGCAGCACCTCTTCCTTGCCGCCGAGGCCGGTGAAGCCGATCCAGTGCATCGCCTCGTCGCGTACCTCGGCCTTGGAGCGCGCCGGCCCACCGAAGGTGGCGCACAGCGCCACGTTGTCGAGGACGGTCATGTTCACGAAAGGCCGCGGGATCTGGTAGGTCCGCGCCACGCCGCGCCGAGCGATCTCGTGCGCCGGATCGCGGCCGATCTCGGCTCCGTCGAGGGTGATGGTGCCGCTGGTGAGCGGATAGAAACCGGAGATGACGTTGATCAGCGTGGTCTTGCCCGAGCCGTTGGGCCCGACCAGTCCGAAGATCTCGCCTTCGCGCACGTCGAGATCGACGCCGGCCAGCGCCTGCAGGCCGCCGAAGCGCTTGGTCACTCCCCTCACCTGCAGGATGGCGCGCTCGCTGATCTGCGGCTCGACCGCCGGCACGACCGGCACCACTTCCGCCCTCGTCGCCACGGGGGCCACGCGGCGGCGCTTCAGCCAGGCCTGGACGGCCGGAATGACGCCGTCGGGCAGCCATAGGATGGCGACGATCAGGATCAGGCCGACGATGGCGCGGCCCATGATGGCCTCGCCACCGCTGATGAAGGCGTAGAGCAACGCCGTGATGAAGGTGGCGCCGATCGCCGGGCCGAGCCAATGGCGCGCGCCGCCCAAGACGCTCATCAGCACCACGTAGAGCGGCACGGTGAGCTCGAACGTCCCGGCCACGGTGATGAAGCCGACATACATGGCATGCACGCCGCCGACAGCGCCGGCGATGGCGGCCGCGAGCGCGAACGCCACGATCTTGTAGCGGAAGGTGGGCACGCCCTTGGCCTCGGCGACATCCTCGTCGTCGTGGATGGCGAACAGGCCCATCCCGAGCCGCGCATGGGCGACCCACCAGGCGACGACCATGGTGAGCAGGCATAGGCCGAAGCCCAGGATATAGATCGTGCCCGTCTGCGTCGGCATGAGGTTGGGCAGCGGCACGGCGCTCATGAACACGCCGGCGCCGCCGTCGATCGGCGTGTTGAGGATGATGGTGGCGATGACGAAGGTCACGGCGAGCGTCAGCAGCGCGAACAGCTCGCCGCGCAGCCGGCGCAGGCGGAACACGATGGCGCCGATCCCCGCCGCCAGCAGCGCCGCCAATGCGGCCGCGATCGGCACGGTGACCAGGAACGGCACGCCGAAATTGGTTGTCAGCGCAGCCGTCGTATAGACGCCGACGCCGAAGAAGGCGGCATGACCCAGGCTGAAATAGCCGGCGAAGCCGCTCAGCAGCGCCCAGCTCGTCGACAGCGAGACCCAGAAGAAGATCAGGTAGATGAAGGACTCGTAGAAGGCCGGCATCTTCGCCATCGGCAGGAATGCCAGGGCGACGATGGCGAGTGCCGCCACCGCTTTCGGCAGGTCGCGGGCGGCGTTCACAGCCATTCCGGGTCCCACAGCAGGATGGCGATCAAAACCGAGAAGGACACGACGGGCGCCCAGGCGGGCGCGAAGACCGCCATGGCAATCGACTCCGAGGCGCCGATCAACATGCCGGCCAGCAGCGCACCGAGCGGATTGCCCAGGCGGCCGATGATGACGACGGCGAAGACCACGCCGAGCCACGCCCAGATCTGCGCCGGCGCCAGTGTGGCGATCAGAGCGATGAAGGTGCCGGCGATTGCGGCATAGGCGGCCCCCATGCCCGACAGGAGATAGGCGAGCTTCTTGTGGTCGACGCCGTAGGCGGCGGCGATGTCGGCATCCTCGGCGGCAGCCCGCAGCGCCTTGCCGACGTAGGTCTTGCGCAGCCACAGCCAGGTGCCCCAGGCCAGTACGCCCGCCACGAGGCAGAGCACCAACTCGAGCACGGGAATGTAGAAGGCGCCGAGCTTGATCGACATCGTCGAGTAGTGCGTCTCGAAGCGGCGGTAGTCGGCGGTCCAGTAGAGCTGGATCGCGACTTCCAGGATGACCGCGAAGCTGAACGTGATCAGCAAAGAGGCGAGCTCGTTGACCTTGAACCTGTCGAACAGCCAGTGCTGGGCGAGGCCGATCAGGAACATCGCGGGCACGACGATCATTGCCGCCCACCATGGCGCCACGTGATAGGTCGTGCCGAGCTCGTACGTCAGGTAGGCGGCGAGGAAGGCGAGCGCAAAGTGGCTGAGATTGACCAGCCGCAACAGGCCCCAGCTCAGGCTCAGTCCCAGCGCCAGCAGGCCGTACATGCCGCCGGCGAGCACTCCGGAGATGAGAGCCTGGCCGAGAAGCGTTGCGCTGGGCACTACGCGCTCACCAATCCCTCGACTGCGCCGCCCTGCGGGCGGCTTCGCTCGGGATGACGGCAAAATTGGTCATATGCGATGGTGAGGACGAAGAGTGCGGATGAATTGGAAGACATCAGGTCGCGATCAACTTCACCCCGGGCGCGGCAAACTGCTTCGGCCAGACGACCTTCCATTGCTTGTCCTGCACCTGGCGGATGAGCTGTGCCGGTTCGCCGTGATTGTAGAGGCCGTCGAACTTGGTCGGACCGTAGACCGTGGTCACGACGTTCTTCTTCAGCCACGCAGCGATCTGCTTGTCCTCGAGGCTTTTGGCTCCGTTGACGCCGGCCTCGAGAATCTGCCACGCAGCGACCATGCCGGCAGCCTGCGCATCGATGATGGGATAAGGCAGGTTGGCCTTTGTGGCGCGCTCCTTGTAGAGCTCGGCGATCTTCTTCATGCCCGGACGGCTCATGAACGGCTCGTCGGGCTCGAGGAAGGTCGAGCACCAGACGAGATTGCCATCCGGCGACAAAGCCAGCGGGCCCGGTGCCGGATAGAGATGGAAGCTGGTCTTGGGCGTGTAGTCGAGTTTGCGCAGCGCTTCGAGGATCTGGTTGCTCTCCAGTCCCAGCGAGCCCACCCACAGGAAGTCGGCATTGGCTTCCTTCACGCGCGCAGCAATGGCGCCGAAGTCGCGGTTGCCCGCCTCGTACTCGAGATACAGCGGCACCTTCACACCACGCTTTTCCGCCTCGGTGCGCATGCCCTGGGCCATGAACTGCGCCGACGGGAACTTGCTGGTGACGATCACCATGCTCTTGGGCGGCGTCGGCAGGCTCGCCATCGCGTCCAGGATCACGTTGGGATAGGTCTTGTCCGGCTCCGGCCCGAACGGCGTCGCCGGGAAGGCCATGTCGTAGGTCTGCAGCTTGGGGATGCCCATGCTGCTCTGGATCATCACCTTGCCGTAGCGCTGGGCCACGCCCATCGCCGCCAGGATCGGCGCGGTGGCGTAGGGCCCCATGATCAGGTCGACCTTGTCGACGGTGATCAGCTTCTCGTACAGGCTGCGCGCCACGTCGGGCTTGGATTGGTCATCGAGCATCACATATTCGACCGGCCGGCCCAGAAAGCCGCTCCGGCCGTTGATGTCCTCGATCATGATCTCCGCGGCGATCTTGTGGATCACCGCCGTCTGGGCGAGGAAGCCCGTCAGCGAAAGCGTGCCGCCGACCTTAACCGGCTGGCCCGAGGGCGCTGCACGCACGACGGCGGGGGCCGCAAGCGCGGCCGACGCACCGATCAATCCGCCCAACACGTGGCGACGGCGCCACGCACCCATCCCGTCGTTCATCCTGTTTCCTCCGCAGTCGGTGCATTTTTCGTGTCGAAGCACCGTTGTCCGGATGTTGGGACAACGCCGGCGCGCTGTAAACGGTCTTTCGAAAGTTTCGAGATTTTCGAAGATCGTTACCGACCGGTGACTCCCAGGAACCGTTCGAGCGGCGCCGGGTCGGCCAGCAGCGCGGGACTGTCGCTCTGATGCACGATGCGGCCGCGCTCCAGGATCAGCGCGCGGTCGGTGATGGGCAGGATCTTCTGCGCATGCTGCTCGACGATGATGGCGGCGAGCTTGTCCTCGCGGAACAGCCGCGTCAGCGCAGCCAGCAACTCCTGCACGATGATCGGCGCCAGCCCTTCGGTCGGTTCGTCGAGCAGAAGCAGGCGCGGATTGGTGGCGAGCGCGCGGCCGATCGCAAGCATCTGCTGCTCGCCGCCCGACAGCGAGGCGCCCGATTGGTGTTGCCGCTCCTGCAGCCGCGGGAAGAGGCCGAACACGCGATCGAGCGTCCACGGTCCAGGCCGCGCGACAGCCGTCAGGTTTTCCCGAACACTGAGCGAGCGGAAGATGTTGCGCTCCTGCGGCACCCAACCGATCCCCAGCCCCGCGCGCGTCTCCGGCGCCAACGTGCCGACCTCGCGGCCGCCGAACTCGATCGTACCGGAGAATCGCCGGGTCACCCCGACCAGCGTATCCACCAATGTCGTCTTGCCGACACCGTTGCGACCCAGCACTGCCAGCGCCTCGCCCTCGCCCAGGCGCAGCGCGACGTCGGTCAGCACGACGGCGCGGCCGTAACCGGCGGACAGGTTTTCGACGGAGAGCAGGTCAGCGATCGCGGCTCTCCCCGAGATAGACGGCGCGTACGCGGGCGTCGGCGGCGATGGCGGACGGGTCGCCCTCGGCCATAAGTGCCCCATCGACCAGCACCGAAATGCGGCGCGCGAAACTGAACACCAGGTCCATGTCGTGCTCGATCAACAACACCGAGACGTCGTCCGGCAGGGCTGCGATGGCGTTCAGGATGTCGCGTCGCTCGGCTTCGGGAACGCCGGCAGCCGGCTCGTCGAGCAACAACACTTTCGGAGCGCAGGCGAAGGCGGTGGCGATCTCCAGCAGGCGCTGTTTCCCGTATGGCAAGGTGTCGGTGCGCAGTTCGAGCACGTCGGCCAATCCGAAGCGCTCGGCCACCTTCATGATCTCCGCGCTCACCGCCTCGTCCGCGCCGACGCGCCGACGCCAGTCGCGGCCGAGTCGGCGACGCTCGCCCACGGCCACAGCCAGCGTCTCGAGCGGCGTGAGGTCGCCGAACAGCTGGTTGATCTGGAACGTTCGCACCAGGCCGCGGCGGACGCGCGCCTCGGGCTTGAGCCAGGTGACGTCCTCGCCGCCGAGCATCACGCGCCCGGACGATGGCGCCAATACGCCGGTCAGGAGGTTGACGAAAGTGGTCTTGCCCGCGCCGTTCGGACCGATCAGCGCGTGCCGCGCCCCCTGCTCCAGCCGAAACGTGACGTCCTTGGTCGGCACGATGCCGCCAAAGGTCTTCATCAGGCCAAGGGTCTCGAGCGCAGTTTCCATCACCGCCTCAGCCGCGCCAGCAGGCCGCGCACGCCACCGCCGATGCCGAGACCGAGCCGCTCGCGGCCGACCAGGGCCAGCACCACGAGGAAGAGGCCCATCCAGAACATCCAGAATTGCGGCGAATTCGACGACAGCGTGTCCTGCAGGATCTTGAACACGATGGCACCCGCGATACCACCGTAGAGCCAACCCGTGCCGCCGATGATCAGGGTCAGCAGCACGTCGGCCGATCGCTGGAACTCCAGCACCTCGAGCGAGACGTAGGCCGTGGTCTGGGCAAGCAATGCTCCCGCGGCGCCGGCATAGGCGGCGGCCAGCGTGTAGACGGCGATCAGCCGGCGATTGACCGGAACGCCGAGCGCGCCGGCCCGCAAGGGGTTGCGCCGTATCGCCATCAACGACAGGCCGAACGGCGAGTGCACGATGCGGCGCGCCAGCAGAAAAAGCACGAACAGCGTAGCGAGGCTGTAGGCATAGGCGGTGCGGCCATAGAGGTCGAACTCGAAGTGGCCGAGCAGCGGTCCGACCGCCATTCCCTGCAGGCCGTCGGCACCGCCGGTCCATTGCGGCAGCGCATTGGCGACCTCGTGCAGCACCAGGGCCACGCCGAGCGTCACCATCAGGCGCGTGAGGTCGGTACCGCGCAACACCAGGAAGCTGGTGACGAAGCCCATCATTGCGGCGGCAACGACGGCGGCGGCGAGGCCGGCCAGCGGATCGGGCGTCACCATCCTGCACAGGATACCGGCGGCATAGGCGCCGGTGCCGAAGAAGGCGGCATGGCCGAGCGAGATGATGCCGGCGTAGCCCAGGATCAGGTCGAGCGACAACGCGAACAGAGCGAGGATCGCAACCTCGTTCAGCAGCAGGTGCTTGCCCGGCGGCAGGAAGACTGCCGCGCCGGCCAGAGCCCAGAAGATGATCTCCGCTTTTCGCCAGCGGGCGCGACGTGACAAGCCCTCTGCCGCACTCATCGGGCACCTCTCATCGCGCCCTGGCGAACAGGCCGTTGGGCCTGAGCACCAGCACGACGATCAGCACGACATAGATGACGAAGCCGCCCAACGCCGAGGAGAGGTAGTACTTGCCCGCCACGTCGGCGACGCCGAGCAGCATCGAGGCGACGAACGGCCCCATGATTCCCGACGTGCCGCCGACCGTGACCACGATCAGAAAGTAGATCATGAACTTCAACGGAAAATACGGATCGAGGCCCAGCAGCTCGACCCCGAGCGCGCCGCCCAGCCCCGCCAGCCCGGAACCGGCCGCGAAGGTCGTGGCGAATACGAGGCTGACCGGGATACCGAGGCCCCGCGCCACGCGGGGGTCGTCGACGGCGGCGCGCAGGCGACTGCCGAAGCGGGTTCGCATCAGCCCGGTCTGCAGTCCGATCGCCAGGATGCCGCACACCACGATCAGGAACGAGCGGTAGAGCCCGACATTGACGCCCAGGATTTCGCGCCGGCCTTGCAGCCATTCGGGCAGCTTGATGTTGCGCTGGCTTGAGCCCATCAGGAAATCGGTGATGGCGACCGCCATGAAGACCAGCCCGATCGAGAACAGTACCTGGTCGAGATGCGAGCGGCCGTACATGTGGCGATACAGCGTGCGCTCGAGCACCAGTCCGAGCGCCGCCGCCACGACGAAGGCGGCCGGCAGGCAGGCCAGGAACGGCCAGCCGGCACGATCCATCAACACCACGGTGACGTAGCCGCCCGCCATGGCGAAAGCGCCATGGGCCAGGTTGACGAAGTTCATCAGCCCCAGCGTCACGGCAAGCCCACAGGCAAGCACGAACAGCAGCATACCGTAGGCCACGCCGTCGAAGACTATGGTTGCCACGGTCGGCGCCTATTCCGCCACGTCAGGAACCCGAGCGCACGAGTCAGGACGACAGGACTACTTCTTCGCCGCCTTCACCGGGTCCTTGACGTTCGGGATCGTCGCGAACTCGACGTTGTAAAGCTCGCCGCCCACCTTATCGACCTTGCGGATGTAGATGTTCTGGATGATGTCGCGGGTGTCGGCATCGATCGAGATCGGACCGCGCGGGCTTTCCCAGGCCATGCCCTTCATGGCTGCGATCAGTTTCTCGCCGTCGGTCGCGCCGCTGGTCTTCTTGAGCGCGCCGTAGATCAGCGCCATACCGTCGTAGCCGCCGACCGACATGAAGTTCGGCCTGAGCCCGTTGTTGGCCTTCTTGAATGCCTCGACATAGGCCTTGTTCAGGGCGCTGTCGTGGTTGGCCGAGTAGTTGTGCGCGTTGATCACGCCTACTACGACGTCACCCATGCCGTTCAGTTGGTCATCGTCGGTGACGTCGCCTGTGGCGATCAGCTTCATGCCCGACTTGTCGAGACCGCGCTCGACGAACTGTTTTACGAACTGCGCGCCGGAACCTGACGGCACGAAGACGAACAGCGCATCCGCCTTGGCGTCGGCTGCCTTCTGCAGGACCGGCGCGAAGTCCGGGCTGCGCAGCGGAACGCGCAGGTTCTCGACGATGGTGCCGCCGTCGGCCTTGAACTTCTCGCTGAACGACTTCTCGGCGTCGAGTCCCGGGCCGTAGTCGCTGACCATGGTCACGACCTTCTTGATACCGTTCTTGAAGGCCCACTCGGCCATCGGCACCGACGATTGCGCCAGCGTGAAGCTGGTGCGAACGATGAAAGGCGAGGCCTCGGTAATCGACGAGGTACCGGCCGCCATCACCACCTCCGGCACCTTGGCCTGGGTGGCGATCGGCGCGGTCGCCATGGCCGAGGGCGTTATACCGAAGCCCGCGAGGATCGAGACCTTGTCGTTGACCACCAGTTCCTGCGCCAGCCGCTTGGTGACGTCGGGCACGCTGGTGTCATCCTTCAGGATGACCTCGACTTTCTTGCCGGCGACCGTGTTGCCGTGCTGCGCCATGTAGAGCTTCACCGCTGCGTCGATCTGCTTGCCGGTCGAGGCCTGCTGGCCGGTCATGGGCAGGATCAAACCGATCTTCACCGTGTCCTGGGCGAAGGCGGCCGAGGAGATCACCGAGAATGCCGCCGCGATCAGAATTCCACGTCTGCGCATTTGTTTGTCCTCCCAACAATCTCTTTTCGAACCACTAGCACAAAAATCTACGGGATGCTTTATGCTCCCGCCACAAAACACGGGAGCAAGCCATGAAGAGCTACAAGGTCGTCGAGTTCGGCCAGCCGTTGCAGAAGGTCGAGGAGGCCAACCCTGCTCCGCAGGGCACCGAGGTGCTGGTGCGCATCACGGCGGCTGGCGTCTGCCACAGCGACGTTCATCTGTGGGAAGGCTACTTCGACATGGGCGGCGGCAACAAGGTTTCGACGCAGAAGACCATGAACCCGCCGCGCACCATGGGCCATGAGATCGTGGGCGAGGTGGTGGCGCTTGGCCCGGATGCGAAGGGTGCCAAGGTCGGCGACAAGGCAGTCGTCTATCCCTGGATCGGCTGCGGCAAGTGCTGGTACTGCAACAACGGCATCGAACACCTGTGCCCCACCCCGCGCGCGCTCGGCGTCAACAACGACGGCGGCTACGCCGACCATGTTCTCGTGCCGCATGCAAAATATCTCTATCCCTACGGCAACCTGCCGGTCGAACTCGCCTGCCTCTATGCCTGCTCGGGCATCACCGCGTTTGGCGCGGTCAAGAAGGCGGTCGGCCAGGATGGCGGCAAACCCATCCTCGTGATCGGTGCCGGTGGCGTCGGCCTGATGGGCGTACGCTTTGCGAAATCGGTCTTGGGTCGTGAACCGATCGTGGCCGACATCGACGAGAACAAGCGCAAGCTCGCCCTCGAGAACGGCGCGGTCGCGGCGATCGATCCGCGCGACAAGGACGCGCGCAAGCAGGTGCAGGAGCTGACCGGCGGCACCGGCGTGGGTGCCGCCATCGATTTCGTCGGCGCCGAAGCCAGCGCACAGTTCGGCCTGCGCGCGCTCGGTCGCGGCGGACGGCTGGTCATCGTTGGCCTGTTCGGCGGCACCTTCTCGATACCGCTGCCGATGTTCGCCTTCACGGGCTGCCAGATCGTGGGCTCGGTGACCGGCAGTCCGGCCGAGATGAAGGAGATGATGGACCTAGTCACCGGAGGCAAGGTGACCCCAGTGCCGGTCATCAAGCGCAAGCTCGACGAGGCCGACGCCACGCTGCAGGAGCTGCGCAAGGGCCTGATCATGGGGCGGGCCGTCCTGGTGCCATGAGGCAAGCGGCGCGCGCCCTCGTCCATGCCTTCGAGACGGGGGCGCTCAAGCCGCAACGGGCGTTCTTCCTGCGCGCCGAGCTCAGCGCCTTTCGCGACGTCGACGCCGAGCAATCGTTCCGACCGGAATATCTGCGCCTGAAAAACGCCGGCTGGTCGGTCACACCGCGCATCGAGAGCGGCGCCTACCCGCTCGGCCAGCTCCTGCTGACCAAGCACAAGGAGGAGAACTTCGCCAACATCGCGCGCGCATGGTCTCTGCTGGCGACGGACGGCGTTCTCGTCTGCTCGGGCTCCAATGACGACGGCGCCGCCAGCCTCGAGAAGCAGGTCGGCAAGGCGCTGGGCCTGGACGGCCGGCTCTCCAAGTTCCACTGCCGCGTCTTCTGGCTGACGCGCAGCGACAAGAGCCCGCCCGAGTACTGGCGCGAACTCGCTTCGCTGCGGCGGGTCGGTGACGGCTCGTGGCTCAGCCAGCCCGGCATCTTTTCCTGGGACCGCATCGACGACGGCTCCGCACTGCTCGCCGCACACCTGCCCGACGATATCGCAGGCCAAGTCGCCGATTTCGGTTGCGGCTGGGGCTACCTGACGCGCGAAGTTCTCGGCCGCTGCCGAAGCATCTCGAAGATCGACCTGATAGATGCCGAGCATCGCGCCATCGAGACGGCCCGAGCCAACATCACCGACGCTCGCACCTCGTTTCACTGGCTCGATCTCACGCGGGAGCCGGCGCCGGCGACCTACGATGCGATCCTGTGCAACCCGCCCTTCCACGCCGGGCGCGCCGCCGAACCGGGCCTTGGTCAGAACTTCATCGCCGCTGCGGCGCATTCGTTGCGGCCCGGTGGCGTCCTGTACATGGTCGCCAATCGCGGCTTGCCCTATGAGCACGTTCTCGAGGCCAACTTCACGTCGTTCGACACATTGGCCGACAACAACAAGTTCAGGGTGAGCCGGGCCGTGCGATGATCCGTGCCGTCCTCCTGCGATCAGGATGACAAGACGCCGGCGATCAGGAATTCCTTGTTCCCCTCGGCTCCTTCGATCGGACTCTCCGTGACGCCCAGCACGCTCCAGCCAGGCTGGCCGGCCAGCCAGTCCGCGATCGTCTTGCAGACCTCCTCATGCAGCGCCGGATTGCGCACGATGCCGCCCTTCCCCACCCGGCCCTTGCCGACCTCGAACTGGGGCTTGATCAGCGCCACGAGATGGGCACCTGGCCCAGCCAGCGCCAATGCCGCGGGCAGCGCCGTCCTCAGTCCGATGAACGAGGCATCGCAGACGATCAGATCGATCGGCTCGGGCACCTGCTCGCGCGTGATCTCGCGGATATTGGTTTTCTCCATCGAGATCACGCGTGGGTCGCTGCGCAGCTTCCAGGCGAGCTGGTTGGTGCCGACGTCGACGGCATACACCCTGGTGGCGCCGCGCTGCAGGAGCAGGTCGGTAAAGCCGCCCGTCGAGGCGCCGACATCGAGGGCGATCCGGCCGGCGACGGAAATCGCAAAGTGATCAAGTCCCTTCTCGAGCTTCAGCCCGCCGCGCGAGACATAGGGATGCGGCTGGCCACGCACTTCGATCGGCGTATCTGAGGCGATGGGATGGCCGGGCTTGTCGAGCCGGCGCTCGCCGGTGAAAACCAGCCCGGCCATGACCATGCGCTGCGCAGCAGCGCGCGTCTCCGCGAGCCCGCGTTCGACAAGCGCCACGTCGAGCCGAGTCCTGGCCATCAGACTTGCGGCTGCGGTGCGCGCCGATCCATCTTCGCGCGCCTGTCGGCGCTGAAACCCACGACCACACGGCCGGCGAGGTCTTTGCGAGAAAGGCCCGGGTTCATCGCGCTATTCGTCCGCCTCCGTTCGCGCTTGTAGCCACTCACTTGATCCCGAAGCTCAATTTTATCGCGGTGATCAAGCCGGTCACCGCGATGCTCGCCAGGACCAGTCCGGAGACGCGGCTGATGACCTCGATTCCCGCCTGCCCGATCAGGCGAAGGATCTGCCGGGATAGAACCAGAACGCAGAAGACGACAACCAGGGCGATCGCCACTCGGACCGTCGTCAGCGCCTGCTCGGCGAGCGATCGCGTGTTGTTGTCGGTCAGCAGCACCACCGTCAGCATCGACCCGGTGCCGGCAATTGTCGGGATGGCCAGCGGATAGATCGCCCGCTGCGCCATTGTGGCGGTCGCTGGCATCGCGGCGATCTCCGCGGTGACCTGGCCCAGCACCAGCTTCACGCCGAACAGCAACAGGACGATGGATCCGGCCAGCTGAAAGGACGCCATCTGGATATGAAGCGCTTCGAGCAGATGCTGGCCTGCGCATATGAAGAAGAACAGCACGAGGAAGGCCGCGCCCACCGCATAGCCCGCCACCAGCAAAGACTGACGCCAGGAGAATCCCGCAGTGGCGGCGAGGAAGACCGGAATGGCCGCCGTCGGATCGAGCACGGCCAGCAGCGTGACGAGTTCGTAGACGAAGTGTGTGTTGAACGCCGGTTCCAATCGATCCCTCCACGCGGCTCGTCGGGGTACCCGCACGCTCACCCAGGTAGCGGACGGGGTCATGGCCTCCGACTGCGCTTCCCCCGCAGAACGGCCAACACCTAACCATGCCTTGATTGGGGGCCACGCAGCACCGCGTGTGAAGGGAATAATTGTCGCCCGAGGCTCGGCTTGAGGACAAGCCCCAAGGGACCGACAACTGGGCTGGCAGAAGCCCGCAGATTATGCTTGCCGGACATCGACGCTTACAATGTTCAGCCGATTGAGCGTCGGCCGCGTCCGGTCCATGGCGCACTCGATGACGAGGGGGGAAGAAACACTCAGCATGAGCACCAAGCTTCTGGAGGGCGAACGCGCCCTGGTCACCGGCTGCGCCGGCGGCATCGGCCGCGGCATCGCCAAGGCGCTCTTGGCCGAGGGCGCCGCGGTGCTGGGCAGTGACATTGCGGCACCGCCGGCCGATGACGGCATCGACTTCCTGGCGGCCGACCTCGGCAAGCGCGACGGCTGGAAAAGCCTGCTCCAGGACGCGCTGAAGAGATTGGGGACGATCTCGCTGTTCGTCCATTGCGCCAGCCCGCGGCGGCTGGAAGCCGACACGCCGCTCGCGGTCTCCGAGGCGGCCTGGGACGCCATGACCGACATCAACCTGCGCACGGGTTTCTTCTTGTCGCGCGAGATCGGCCGTCACATGAAGGACGGCGGGATCAGGGGTCGTATCCTGCTCATCACCTCGCAGCATCGCGAGACGCCGAGAAATCTGCCGCACTACAGCGCAGCGAAGGCCGGCATGACCATGGTGATGAAGGAACTGGCGCGCACGCTCGCACCCGACGGCATCCGGGTGAATGCCATCGCCCCCGGCGCGATCCCGGGCGGCGGCTTCGTCGCTGACGACCTCGGCGCCCTGGTGGCGCAGATCCCGATCGGCCGGCCGGGTACGCCCGACGACATTGCCCAGGTGGCTGTCGCGGTCTTGTCAGAAAGATTTGGTCGTTATGTCGTGGGCACTACAGTAGAAGTCGATGGTGGCATCGGCCTGATAAGCTGGATTCCTCCCAAGGCTTGACCGACGGCCCTGGAAGTCCGATTTACCCATCCAGTATAAAGCTTTTTCACAACGGGGGTTCACCATGACGCTTCGCATCAACTCAACCGCGCCTGATTTCACTGCCGAAACCACCCAGGGTCCGATCGAGTTCCACAAGTGGATCGGCGACGGCTGGGCGATCCTGTTCTCGCATCCCAAGGACTTCACGCCGGTCTGCACGACCGAGCTCGGCTACATGGCAGGCCTCAAGCCCGAGTTCGACAAGCGCAACACCAAGATCCTCGGCCTGTCGGTCGACCCTGTCGGCAATCACGAGAAGTGGTCGAAGGATATCGAGGAGACGCAGGGCCACAAGGTCACCTACCCGATGATCGGCGATCCCGAGCTCAAGGTCGCGACCGCCTACGACATGCTGCCGGAAGGCGCCGGCACGACGTCGGAGGGCCGCACCGCCGCCGACAACGCCACCGTGCGCTCGGTGTTCATCATCGGCCCGGACAAGAAGATCAAGGCGATGCTCACCTATCCGATGAGCACCGGCCGCAACTTCGACGAGGTCCTGCGCCTGCTGGAATCCTGCCAGCTCACGGCCAAGCACCAGGTCGCGACACCGGTGAACTGGAAGAACGGTGAGGACGTGATCATCGTTCCGGCCGTCTCCGACGAGCAGGCCAAAGCCAAGTTCCCCAACGGCTGGAAATCGCCGAAGCCCTACCTGCGCATCGTGCCTCAGCCGAAGTGAAGTAAGGACTGTCGAGTTCTTGCAACGGGGCGCGCCACGCAGGTGGCGCGCCTTTTTGCTGAGACAGTGTCGCTCTCAGCGAGAAATCGAGATCAACCTCGGGCTCTCTCGGCCTGCTGGCCGAGCGCGGCGAGCGCAGTGGCGACGATCCCCTTCGCATCGAGACCGGCCTGTTCATACTGGCGGGCAGGCGAGGCATGGTCGATGAAGCGGTCGGGCAGGATCATCGGCCGAACCTTCAGGCCGTGATCGAGCAGCCCCGCCGTCGCCAGATACTGCATCGTGTGGCTGGCGAAGCCGCCGACCGCGCCTTCCTCGATGGTGATCAGAACCTCGTGCTCACGCGCCAGCCGGCGCACCAGATCGGTGTCGAGCGGCTTGGCGAAGCGGGCGTCGGCGACGGTGGTGCCGAGACCCTTGGCGGCAAGATCCTCGGCGGCGACAAGGCACTCGGCGAGGCGCGTGCCAAAACTCAGGATCGCGATCTTGCTGCCTTCGCGCAGCACGCGGCCCTTGCCTATCTCCAATGGCGTGCCGCGCGCCGGCAGCTCGATGCCGACGCCCTCGCCCCGCGGATAGCGGAAGGCCGAGGGTCTGTCATCGATCTGCGCCGCCGTGGCGACCATGTGCATCAACTCGAGCTCGTCAGCCGCCGCCATGACGACGAAGTCCGGCAGGCAGGCGAGATAGGCCACATCGAACGAGCCGGCGTGCGTCGCTCCATCGGCGCCGACCAGCCCGGCGCGATCGATGGCGAAGCGCACCGGAAGCTTCTGGATGGCGACGTCGTGCACGACCTGATCGTAGCCGCGTTGCAGGAACGTCGAGTAGATGGCGCAGAACGGCTTGAAGCCTTCGGTGGCAAGGCCGGCAGCGAAGGTGACGCCGTGCTGCTCGGCAATGCCGACATCGAAACAGCGCTCGGGGAAGCGCTCGGCGAACTTGTCGAGGCTGGTGCCCGAGGGCATGGCCGCGGTGACGGCGACAATCTTCTTGTCGGCCTCGGCCTCGGCGATCAGCGCCTTGGCAAACACCGCCTGGTAGGCCGGCGCATTGGCGACCGGCTTGGATTGCTTGCCGGTGATGACGTCGAACTTCACCACGCCGTGGTACTTGTCGGCGCTGTTCTCGGCCGGCGGATAGCCCTTGCCCTTCTTGGTGACGGCATGGACCAGAATCGGCTTGTCGAGCCGGCTGTCGCGCGCGTTCTTCAGCACCGGCAGCAGATGGTCGAGATTGTGACCATCGACCGGGCCGACATAGTAGAAGCCGAGTTCGTCGAACAACGTGCCGCCGGCAACGAAGCCGCGCGCGAACTCCTCGGCGCGGCGCGCCGCCAACTCGAGCGGCTTGGGCAGCGCCTCGGCCACCGAGCGGCCGAGATTGCGCAGGCTGACATAGGGCCGGCCCGACAGCAGGCGCGAAAGATGGGCCGACATGGCGCCGACCGGAGGAGCGATCGACATGTCGTTGTCGTTCAGCACCACGATCAGCCGGCTGCGCAGGGCGCCTGCGTTGTTCATCGCCTCGTAGGCCATGCCGGCGCTCATGGCGCCGTCGCCGATCACCGCCACGACATGGTTGCTGCCGCCGGCGAGATCGCGCGCCACGGCCATGCCGAGGCCCGCCGAGATCGAGGTCGAGGAGTGCGCCGCGCCGAACGGGTCGTACTCGCTCTCGGCACGCCGCGTGAACCCCGAAAGACCGCCTTCCTGGCGCAGGGTGCGGATGCGGCTGCGGCGGCCGGTGACGATCTTGTGCGGATAGGCCTGGTGGCCGACGTCCCAGATCAACCGGTCGCGCGGCGTGTCGAACACGTAGTGCAGCGCCACGGTGAGTTCGACCACGCCCAGCCCTGCGCCGAGATGGCCGCCGGTGACCGACACGGCGGAGATCGTCTCCTGCCGCAGTTCGTCGGCAAGTTGGCGCAACTGCTCCGCCTTCAGCCGACGGATATCGGCCGGTACGTCGACAGTATCGAGAAGCGGCGTCTGGCCGGTCATGATTCCATCATACTCCCGCGCGGCTGCCTACGCGCGCCGTGCGACAACGAAGTTCGCCGCCTGCCTTAGCAAATCTGCAGCGTCACCGAAGGGTTCCAGGTGGGCGGCAGCCTGTCGCGCCAGCAGGTCGGCCTGGGCCCGAGCGCGCTCGCTGCCCAGGATCGACACGAAGGTGGCCTTGCCCGCCGCTGCGTCCTTGCCCGGCGTCTTGCCGAGCTCGGCCGCGCTGCCTTCGATGTCCAGGAGGTCGTCGACGATCTGGAACGCCAGGCCCAGGTCGTGGGCATAGGCCGAGAGCGCCATACGCGGCGGATCGCTGGCCTTGCCCAGGATCGCCCCGGCGGTGCAGGAGAACGAAATGAGCGCCCCGGTTTTCAGGCGCTGCAGACGGGTGATGGCGCCGATCGAGAGGTCCGGCCTGCTTTCCGCCAGCAGGTCGAGCATCTGGCCGCCGACCATGCCGTGCGCGCCTGCGGCCCTGGCGAGGTCGCCGACGAGATGAGCGCGCACCCCCGCGTCGCCGTGCGTATCCTCATGCGCCAGCACCTCGAAGGCCAGCGCCTGCAGCGCATCGCCGGCCAGGATGGCCGTCGCCTCGTCGAACTGCTTGTGGCAGGAGGGCTTGCCGCGCCGGAGATCGTCGTCGTCCATGGCCGGCAGGTCATCATGGATCAGCGAATAGGCATGGACGAATTCGATGGCGCTTGCGGTCCTGAGCGCCGCCAACGCGGAGACTTTGAACAACGTTGCGCTGGCCAGCACGAAAAACGCCCGCAGACGCTTGCCGCCATCCAGGCTCGAATAGCGCATCGCCTCGAAGACGCGCGCTTCGTCGCTGTCGCCCTTCGGCAACAGGCGATCCATGGTGTGTTCGACCGACGAGGCAGCAAATGCCAGCGCGGCGGCGAAGTCGCGATGCGACGACAGTGGCATGTCGCGAGCTAGCTGAGGTCAGCGGGCGTGGTGCCGACCGAGCCGTCGGCCGAGAACACGATCTTCTCGACCTTCATCTTGGCCTCGGCCAGCTTCTGCTCGCAGTGCTTCTTGAGCAGCGCGCCGCGCTCATAGGCGGTGATTGCCTCGTCGAGCTTGACCTGCCCGCGCTCGAGCTGCTGGACGATGGTTTCCAGCTCCTTCAGCGCGTCCTCGAAGGACAGGCCGACGATATCCTTAGGAAGTACGGGTTCTTTTGCCAATCTCGCCTCGCAGGGGGTGAAAGTGATCGTAGCCGCCGGCGGCGCCGCAGTCATCCAGTGCGAGGCTGTGAAAAATGCCCATTCCGCGCGGACTTTCGAGCTTTCTCAACTATCGATAGCGAATCACGCATCTGTGACATGGTAGCTTTGCATGTTCGCATGCCAAAACCCCCGCGCGCGCATTGCGACAGTTGAAGAGCAATGGCACGTTCCGCCCCGCAACGAAATAAACATCCATTCATAGGAGTAAAACGCGCATGGGCAACGTCAGTCATCTCGTCACGCGAACGGCGGCCTTCGAAAGCTCGGTTGAGAACGGTCTAGCCGAAGCCAGCAGCGGCAAGGACCGCCAGTTCGTCACCGCCCTCGCCCGCGGCCTCGACATCCTGCGCGCCTTCCATGCCGGCGAAGGCATGCTGGGCAACCAGGAGATCGCCCATCGCACCGGGCTGCCGAAGCCGACCGTGGCCCGCCTCACCCATACCCTGACCGAGCTGGGCTACCTCAACTACATCCGCCGTTTCCGCAAGTACGAGCTCGGCGCCTCGGTGCTGGCACTGGGTTACGCCGCGATCTCCAGCATGGATGTGCGTCGCGCCTCGCGTCAGCCGCTCGAGCAGCTTGCGCACTCGTTGAACGCCTCGACGGCGCTGGGCGGTCGCGACCGTCATTCGATGATCTATCTCGAAGCCTGCCGCGGCCCGTCGGTCGTGGCGATCACGCACGATGTCGGCACGCGCGTGCCGATGGCCAGCACGGCGATGGGCCGCGCCTATCTGTTCTCGCTGCCCGACGTCGACCGCAACAAGCAGATCGATGCCATCCGCCGCCGCTGGCGCGACGACTGGACCAAGGTGAAGACCGGCCTCGAGCGCTCGTTCAAGGAGCTCGCGGATCGAGGCTTCTGCGTCACCTGGGGCGAGTGGCTGCCCGAGCTCTGCGGCGTCGGCGCGCCGCTGCGCAACTCCGACGGCACGGCTGCCTACGCCATCAACGCTTCGGCGCCGATCTACCAGATCAGCCGCGACCGCCTCGAAGCCGATTGGGGGCCGCGCCTGGTGAAGATCGCCCGCGACATCCGCACCGGCATGGCGGCGCAGCCCTCGTCGACGACGACGGCGCCGTCGGCAATGCGTCCCGCCACCAACGGGCATCGCCCGCCGATGTCGGCGATGGTGCGCCGCTAGGCGCACCTTCTCCACCGAGTTCAAGCGTATGCCTATCCAACGACCGGCCGATGCGCGGCCGGTCGCCGCCCACGAGTTTCGGGGTTTCAACGGGCTCATCGGCCACGAGGTGGTGGCCTGGCGGCCGGGTTTCGTCGAGATGACCCTCAAGGTCCGTCGAGAGCTCTGCAACGCCAACGGTCTCCTGCACGGCGGCGTTCTGATGACCCTCCTCGATTCGGCGAGCGGCTTTGCCTGCACATTCAACGAGACCGCGACGGCGCGGCGCCTCAGCGTCACGCTCGCCTTCACCACGCAATTCATCAAGGCGGCGCGCGACGGCGACCAGCTCACCATCTTCGGCGCCTGGCGCCCGTCGACCAGCCAGAGCACCTTCGCCGCCGAGACCGAGATCTACGACCAGAAAGGCGACCTCGTAGCCACCGGAACCGGCACCTTCCGCTATCTGAAGGGCGAGCGCAGCGACGGTGTCCTCACTTTTCTCGACCAGAAGGCGGCGGATTAACGCCTGCAAGCGTAACGGCGTGGCTTCGGCTCTCGTCTCCTCGACCGGAACAGGAGACCGCCATGACCGTGATCTACGCAATCGTAGCCGTGATTCTTGCCCTCTCTTCCCCAGGAGAGCGCAAGGCGCCCATCGATGGCGTTGCCACCCCGGCCGCCAAAACGCACCACGCAGGCTATGGCCTGCCGAGGCTGCCCAGCCTGCCGCGCCTTCCAAGTCTGCCGCGCCTGCCGAAGCCCAGGTGGTCGTGAGTCAGGCCAGCAGCGCGTAGAGATCGGTCTCGAGCTTGGCGGGATCGACACCCTCCCAGGGCATGTAGATTTCCCAATTGATGCCGGCGAGTTCGAGCTTCTCGGCCTCGCACCATGCGAACAGCGTCTGCCAGGCCCCCGGCATGCCGTCGAACGACCCCTCGAGCCGGTAGTGCGCAGCTCGGCCTGCCGGCAAATCCGAGAGCACGATCTCGCCGCGGCCCGCAAAGCTGCGCCCGACGATGGTACCGATTTCCATGTCGAGTGAATCCTTGGCTGGCGTGCGAAACCGCGTCAGCGGCCGGCCGAGCGGGCTGGCGTCGAGCGACGGCAGCGCCGCATCGAGCGCAGCGCGTGCCGAGCGCTGGGCATTCGGTATCTCCGGGAACGGCACCTTGGCCTTGACCACCGCCGTCAGGTGGCGATCGACCGTCACGATTGAACACGTCATTGGTTGCCGCCCTTATCAGTTAACTTATTGGTTAAGTGATAGGGACCCTGGCCGCCGCCGTCAACAGGCAAGGCATCGCGTGTAACGACCGAACTGGACGGCTCGTCACCTCGACAAGACTACGAAGGGGGGACGATGAAACGACTCTTGGCAGCGTTGTCGTTGGCCATGGCCTTGGTGGGGCTGGGCACATACGTCGCGGCACTCGAAATCGCCTGGAGCGGAGCGGCGAGCGATGCCGCAGTTGCCGGTGACTGGCGACTCCAATCCTCTACCCAGACAGACGAGCTCCGACGGCCGATCTGCCGCCGCAACAACTTCACCGATCTCGAACGTGCGCTCGTCAGGGCGGGCCAGAATTGCCTGTGACGGATTGCTCTATCTGACCGTGATCTCCGTGCCGCCCAAGCCGACGAACTCGGTCTTGGCCTTGCCCGGGCCCGGCAGGAACACCGGGGGATGGACCGAGCCGGTAAGGATGACGTCGCCCGCCTTCAGGTGCTTACCGTGCTCCAGAAGCTTGTTGGCGAGCCAGGCGAGCGAGATGAGGGCGCTGCCCATGACGTTTGTGCCAGGGCCGGCGCCGATCTCCTTGCCCTCGAACTCCGAGCGGCCTTTCAGGCCGGCGAAATCCACCTTCTGCCAGTCCTTCACTTCGGTGCCGACGATGCAGGCGGCTTGCAGAACGTCATCGGCGATGCGGCCGGGGCCGCTCACCTTGGTAACGTCGGCATAGCGATTCTCGACGACCTCCGCGCCGCAGTGGAAGCTGGCGACATGGGCCTTGATGCTGTCGGCGGTATAGCCGCCGGCCGTCGCGTCCTTGGAAATGCGCGCCACCATTTCACATTCGATGCCGGCCTTGATCGGCCAGCCCTTCTCGAACACCGCGCCGGTAGGCCGCACGCCGCTCTTGTAGATGCCGGCGAACACCGGACCTGAGAGTTTCATCGGCTCATATTGCGAAGGCAGAGTCAGTGCCACCTTCCAGCCGGCCATGGCGTCCTTGCCGTCGGCGGTCAGACGGTCGTGCACGGCGAACTGGACCTTGTAGGAATCTGCCTCCGACAGGTTCGCCGTGTCGGCGGCGAGGAATTCCATCACCTGCCGACTGCGACGGCCCGCGGCGATGCGGTCAGCGAGAGCGGCGATTTCCTTGTCGTTCACGGCAATGTCCTCCGATGTCGGTCGGAAGACATAGTGGCGCATAAACCAGGACTAAGAAACCGCCGACACTCGCCTTAGCTTGACTCGCGATGGCAGCACGCCCTCCCGCTACGCCGCCTTCGCCGGATGATAATTGCCATAGAAGCTCTGTCCCTTGGCGGCCATGTCGCGCAGCAGCTTCGGCACCTCGAACTGCGGGCCGTAGCTCTTGGCGAACGCGTCGCACTCGGCGACGAATTTCTTGACGCCGACCTGGTCGATCAGGCTGACGGCACCGCCGGTCTGCGGCGCGAAGCCCAGCCCCATGATCGACCCGACGTCGCCGTCCTGCGGGTTGGTCAGAACGTTGGCTTCCAGGCAGCGCACGGTGTCAACGGCCTGCACGTAGAGCAGACGCTTCTTGATCTCGTCCTCCTTGGCGCGCTTCTCCTCGCCCTCGCCGTAGAGCAGCCTGGGATCGGCCGGGAAGTGCTTTTGCAGCTCCGGCCACAGCCGCTTCTTGCCGTCGGCCGGATACTCGTAGAAGCCCTTGCCGTTCTTGCGGCCGAAGCGCTCGAGCTTCTTGACCATCAGCTCGAGGATGTCCTCGGTGCCCGAGCCCTCGTACTTGTGGCCGGCAGCCTCGGCGTCGCGCCGCGCCTGGTCCATGATCTTCCACGAGAGGTCGATCGCGACCTCGTCGTTGAGCGCGAGCGGTCCGACCGGCATGCCGGCGAAGCGCGCGCAGTTCTCGATCATGGCGGCCGGCACGCCCTCCTTCAGGAGGCGATGGCCCTCGCTGATGAAAGCGCCGCAGACGCGGGAGGTGAAGAAGCCGCGGCTGTCGTTGACGACGATCGGCGTCTTGCGGATCTTCTGCACGAAGTCCATGGCGCGCGCCAACGTCTCCTGCGACGTCTTCTTGCCGACGATGATCTCGACCAGCGGCATCTTCTCGACCGGCGAGAAGAAGTGCAGGCCGATGAAGTGCTCCGGCTTCGACGATGCTTCGGCCAGGCCCGTGATAGGCAGCGTCGAGGTGTTCGACGCGAATACCGCTTCCTTGGGCAGAGCTGCCTCGGCCTTCCTGGTGGCCTCGGCCTTGACCTCGCGGTTTTCGAACACCGCCTCGATGACGAGTTGGACGTCCTTGAGCGCCCCGAAGTCCGGCGTCGCCGTCACCTTGGCCAGAAGCTCGTCGCGCGCGCCCTGGTTCAGCCGGCCGCGCTTGATGAGCTTGTCGAGCTCGGCGGCGATGTGGGCCTTGCCATTGTCGGCGGCAGCCTGGTCACGATCGATCAGCACGACGTCGAGGCCCGCCTGCACCGACACGGTGGCGATGCCCGAGCCCATCAGGCCGGCACCCAGGATGCCGATCTTCGTGTACTTCTGCTTCTCTACACCCTTGGGCCTGCGCGCGAGCTTGTTCGCCTCCTGCAGGCCGAAGAACAACGTGCGGATCATGCTCTTGGCGACCGGATTGCGCAGCAGCGAGACGAAGTAGCGGGTTTCGACGCGCAACGCCGTATCGAACGGAAGCTGCAGCCCCTCGTAGACGCAGCTCATGATCGCCTTGGGCGCGGGATAGACGCCGTTGGTCTTGCCCGCGATCATGGCGTTGCCGCCGATGAAGGTCTGCACGCCCGGCGGGCTCCACACCGCGCCGCCCGGGAAGCCCGGGGTCTTGAAGCCCTTGCGATCCCACGGCTGCACGGCGCGGCCGTCGATCGGCTTGGCGCCCTTGCCGGCGTATTCCGGCACGACCTGTTCGCCCGCCGGCGCCGTCAGCCAGGCCTTGGCCTTCGCCAGCAATTCGTTCGCCGGCACGACGTCGTGGATGAGACCGAGGCCCTTGGCAGCTTCGACCGTGAGGTCCTTGCCCTCGAGCAGGATGGGCGCCGCGTTCATCACGCCGATCAGGCGCGGGATGCGCTGCGTGCCGCCGCCGCCCGGCAGCAGGCCGATCTTGACCTCGGGCTGCCCGACCTTGGCCTTCGGGTTGGCCGCGGCGATGCGATGGTGGCAGGCGAGACAGATCTCGAAGCCGCCGCCCAATGCGGTGCCGTTGATCGCTGCCACGATCGGCTTGCCGCCGGTTTCCTGGCGGCGAAAGATCTTCTGCAATTGGCTGAACTGGTCCATCAGCCTGGCGGCGTCGGACGTATCGGTGCCCAAAAGCATCTCGAGATCGGCGCCGGCAATGAAGTCGGCCTTGGCCGAGGTCAGGATGATGCCCTTGACCTTGTCGTCCTTGAGCGCGTCTTCGAGTGCGCCGGTGTAGGCCGTGAGCGACGCCTCGTTCAGCACGTTCATCGTGCGGCCCGGCATGTCCCAGGTGATGGTGGCGATGCCGTCGTTGTCGACGTTGTAGTTGATCATGATCGTGTTCCCTCAGACGCGCTCGATGATGGTGGCGGTGCCCATGCCGGCACCGACGCAGAGCGTGGCGAGACCGGTCGACAGGTTGCGCCGTTCCATCTCGTCGAGCAGCGTTCCCAGGATCATGGCGCCGGTGGCGCCCAGCGGATGGCCCATGGCGATGGCGCCGCCGTTCACGTTGATCTTGTCGTGCGGCATCTTGAGGATCTGCAGGTAGCGCAGCACGACGGCGGCAAAAGCCTCGTTCAGCTCCCAGAGGTCGATGTCCTTCACCGTCATGCCGGCCCGCTTCAGCGCCTTCTCCGACGCCGGCGCCGGGCCGGTCAGCATGATGGCGGGCTCCGAGCCGATCGAGGCGAAGGAACGGATCCTTGCACGCGGCTTCAGGCCGGCCTTTTCGCCGAACTCCTTGGTGCCGATCAGGATGGCGGCCGCACCATCGACGATGCCTGACGAATTGCCGGCATGGTGAACGTGGTTGATCTTCTCGACCTCGGGATAGCGCTGCATGGCCACCGCATTGAAGCCCGGCATCATCTCACCCTGCATCTTGAAGCTGGGCTCGAGTGCCGCCAGCGTCTGCATGGTGGTGTTCGGACGCATCAGCTCGTCGTGCGCCAGCAGCTCGACGCCGTTCTGGTCCTTCACCGGCACGATCGACTTCTTGAAATGGCCGGCGTCCCAGGCGGCCTTGGCGCGCTTCTGCGATTCGACGGCGTAGGAGTCGACGTCGTCACGGCTGAGACCGTACTTGGTGGCGATCAGGTCGGCCGACACGCCCTGAGGCACGAAGTACATCGGGATGGCGACCGCGGGATCGGTCGGCCAGGCGCCGCCGTCGGAGCCCATGGGCACTCGCGACATCGATTCGACGCCGCCACCGATCGCGGCCTGGCTCTGGCCCGACATGACCTGCGCCGCCGCCATGTTGGTCGCTTCGAGCCCCGAGGCGCAGAAGCGGTTGACCTGCACGCCCGACACGGTCTCGGCATAGCCCGCGACGACCGAGGCGGTACGGGCGATGTCCGCCCCCTGCTCGCCGATCGGCATGACGCAACCCAGCACGACGTCATCGACCAGGTGGGTGTCGAGCTTGTTGCGGTCGCGGATCGCCTGCAGGGCGGTGACGGCCAGCCGCACCGGGGTCACTTCGTGCAGCGAGCCATCCTTGCGGCCCTTGCCGCGCGGGGTACGGACGGCGTCGTAGATGAATGCGTCGGTCATGGTCGGTCTCCTGTTTCCTGTCGTCCCGAGCGAAGGACCTGATCGTCGCATGCGCCGGCATGAGATCGTTCGCTCCGCTCAGGATGCCTGTGCTGCTGCTCGCTGCGTCGTAGCTAAAGCGTCCTTCCGATCAGTTCCTTCATGATCTCGTTGGTGCCGCCGTAGATCTTCTGCACGCGCGCGTCGGCATAGAGACGCGCGATCGGGTATTCCCACATGTAACCGTAGCCGCCGAAGAACTGCAGGCACTGGTCTATCAGCTCGCACTGCAGGTCGGTGGTGTAGTACTTGGCCATCGCCGCGGTGGCGACGTCGAGTTCGCCCTTCAGATGCCGGGCGACACAATCGTCGACGAACACCCGCGCGACCTGCGCCTTGGTCTTGAGCTCGGCCAGCTTGAAGCGGGTGTTCTGGAAATCGATGATCGGCTTGCCGAAGGCCTTGCGCTCCTTCACGTAAGCAACCGTGTGCTCCATCGCCGCCTCGATGGCGGCAATGGCCTGGATGGCAATGACCAGCCGCTCCTGCGGCAGTTGCTGCATCAGCTGGATGAAGCCCATGCCGGATCCGCCCAGCAGATGGTCGGCCGGCACGCGCACATCGTCGAAGAAGAGTTCGGAGGTGTCCTGCGCCTTCATGCCGATCTTCTCGAGATTGCGGCCGCGCTTGAAGCCTTCGGTCTTGGTCTCGACGGCGATCAGCGACGTGCCCTTGGCGCCGAGCTTGGGATCGGTCTTGGCGACCACGATCACGAGGTCGGCGAGCTGGCCGTTGCTGATGAAGGTCTTCGATCCGTTGATCACCCAGTGATTGCCGTCCATCACCGCGTTGGTCTTGACCGCCTGCAGGTCCGAGCCGGTGCCGGGCTCGGTCATGGCGATGGCGGTCACCAGTTCACCGGAGCACGCCTTGGGGATCCATTTCTTCTTCTGCTCTTCCGTACCGTAGTGCAGCAGGTAGGGCACGACGATGTCGTTGTGCAGCGAGAAGGCCGGACCCGAAGCGAGCGCCCGGCCCTGCTCCTCGATCAGGATGGCGCTGTACAAGAAGTCGGCGCCGGCGCCTCCGTACTCCTCGGGCATGGTCATGCCGAGGAGCCCCTGCTCACCGGCTTTGCGCCACAGCGCGCGCGGGACGATGCCTTCTTCCTCCCACTTCATGTGGAAGGGCGTGACCTCTTTCTCGAAGAACCGCCGGCAGGTGTCGCGGAACATCTGATGTTCGGGCGTGAAATGCGCGGCCAAGGCGGTCACGTTGCGGTCCTCCGACGGTCGTTCGAGCATGCTTCTTGGCGGGACTTTGATCTGCCGGCCGCCCGCGCGCCAGTACCGGGGATGTAGTTTACCTTTACGTAAACGTCAACCTGTGTCGGCCGCAGAGCGGGCCAGGGAAACGCCACGTTCGGTCAATCACACCGAGGCGAGAGGCTACTTGGCGAACTGGATCGTCACCTTGCCGAGCGCCTCACCAAAATCGGCGACGACGGTGCTGCCCGGCGCCACGATATGGAGACCGGTACAGGTGCCTGCCGCAATCAGTTCACCGGCCCGCAGGCCCGTCGCCAGCCTCGACATCTCGTTGGCGAGCCAAGTGAGCGCTGTCAGCGGATGGCCGAGCACGAGTGCGCCGGTACCTGCACCCTTCTGCTCGCCGTCGACCGACAGGATGACCTCGTGGCTCGCAAGATCGAGGTCATGCCAGGCCTCGAACGGCTGCCCGGTGACGACTCCGCCGTTGAAGGCGTTGTCGGCGGTGATCTCCTCGATCCGGCGCATCCGCCATTCAGAAAGGCGTGTGTCGCAGATCTCGATGAGCGGCACGACGGCGTCGACCGCGGCGCTCACCTCGTCGCGCTCGTAGGTTGCCGTCCGAGCCGGCAGGTCCTTACCCAGACGAAAACCAAACTCCGCCTCGACGCCGACGACGAAGAAGCTGGCAGCCGGGATCGCGGCCGGTTGCTGCCAGTGCGCGTCACGGAACAGCACGCCTGCGATCGGTCCCGGGGAATTGACCAGCCTCTGCGACTGCTCGGAGGAGCAACCGACCTTGTGGCCGATGACGGCATCGCCCCAGAGTGCTCCAAAAGCGGCCTGGACGGCATAGGCGTCGTCAAACGTCCTCACCTGCGGCAGCCCCGGCACCGGCTCGCGAGCACGACGGCTGGCCGCCAGAAGACGTGCCGCATCAACGGCCCACCGCCCAGGAAGACGATTGCGCCGACGATGTTGGTGAGGAAGAAGGCGAAGGCGACCGGCAGGCCGATCAGCATCGCCAGACAAACGAGGCCCAGCATGAGGGCCAGGGCGACGGGCCAAGCCATCACAAGGTCGCTCGATCGGTGACGTCATACGAGTCGCGCACCACGCCCTGGACCCGCATGAAACGCAGGGCGAACTCGATCGCCAGCATCAGGGCGCTGACCGGAATCGCGAGGAACAGCAACCATTCCGGCACATTCCAGGTCTTGTAGGCGACCATGGCGTTGCGCCAGGCGTCGTTCACGACGGCGCTGCCGTAGTAGAGCAGCACGAGGCTGATGCCGAAGCCGACCAGATCGACGAGCTGCTCGAGCCGGACCGCCAGCCGCTTCGGCAAGGCGACGAACAGCATGTCGACCCGGACATGGTTGCCCCGGCGCAGAACCCAGGGCGCTGCCAGGAAGGTGCCGGCGTACATCAGGTACTCGCTGAGCTCGATCAGCCACGGCAACGAGCCGAGCCCGAAGTCGCGCAAGGCGACGTCGATGCAGATCAGCGCGATGATCAGCCCGATCACAAGGCCGAACAGGACACCGAAGAAGCCGATCAGCTTCTCGAATAGGCGAAGCGCGATGGGCACAGGACGGGTCCGCTCGCTACTCCTTGGTGAAGTAGCCGCGCAACTTCGGACCGTTCTCGGGGCTGATCTTGTTGACCACCGCCCAGCCCGCCTCGCGCGACTCCTTCACATAGCGCTGCTCATCGGCCGTCGAGAAGCGGATCACCTTGATGCCGGCTTCCTCCTGCTTCTTGCGCTCGGCGTCGATCAGGGCGATATCCGACGTGCTGTTCTCGATCTCCATCGCGAGGTCGAGCAGCAGCTTGCGCTGGGCATCGTTCAGCTTCCTGGTCCAGGTGTCGTGGTTGGCCAGCAGCGTGATGTCGGGATGATAGAAACCCGGATCGACGCGGAATTTCGTCACCTTCTGCCACGAATAGTCGAAGATGCCGCGGGTTGCCCAGCCATAGCCGTCGACGGTATTGCGCTCGAGCATGGTGTAGACCTCGGGCGGCGTCGAATTGATGCCGGTGCCGCCGAGCTTTTCCACCATCGGCCGGTACATCGGCGTGACGCGGATTTTGAGTCCGGAGAAATCGGGCTTGGCGATCTCCTTGTTGAGGAAGATGTGCGCCCGTTCGTAGTTGTAGAAGCGGGCGAGGAACTCTGTGTTGGCTTTCTCGACATGCAGCTTGTTGAGGAAGGCGAGTCCGCCGTTGCTGCGCAGTTCCGCCATCGGCACCTCGATCAACTTCATCGCCTCGGCTTCGGGCAACACGTTGCCGTAGTACGCGCTCGATGTCGTGACGATGTCGACGACTCCATCCTTCAGGTTCTTGCCGACATCGAACAGCGGCATGACCTTGGGCGCCCCGCCGAGATACTGGATGCGGATCTGGCCTTTGCCCTTCTCGTTGACCGTCTTGACGTACTGCTCGAATTTCTGGGCGTAGATCGACCCTTCCTGGAACGCCGCAACGCCCTTGAGCACGACTTCCTGCGCTGCGGCCGGAATCGACAGGCTCACCATCACGCAGCCCAGAGCCATGGTTACTCCGAGCCGCCACCGCATCTTCAATCCCGACATGGTCATCCTCCCTCCTTCATGGTGCAGCATACAACCGGCGTTCAAGCCGCATTCCCTGCAATGCTGGCCGCGGCATGGGCGACCCGCGGACCGACATCCGCCATCGCACGCTCCTCGGAAATCTCGAAGGGCGGCCCGCCGCAATTCACGGCCAGCACGACACCGTCGGCGGTGACGACCGGCGCCCCGACACCGACGACATCGGCGCGCCATTCGCCGGCCGAAATGCAGAAACCACTGCGCTCGAGCATTTCGAAGCCATTGTCGATGCCCGCACGAATGGTACGCCACTCGCGGCCAGCGTCGCGCCGGATCCGGTCGAGCAGGCCGCGACGCTCGGACTCTGGCACGGCAAACAGGTAGGCCCGTCCCATCGCTGTCGTGGCCAAGGGGATACGGGCGCCGAGATCGAAGCGCGCAGGCGGCGCATTGTCGTGGCGTACCGTATCGATGTTGATCATGTGCAGCTGGTCGCGCGCTCCCAGCGACACCGGCAGCCGCGTCGCTTCGGCGACTTCGCGCAGGAACGGATGCGCCGCGATCCTGTACGGCATTCCGGAGAGCAGGGAATGGCACAACGAGGCGATCGCGGCGCCCAGCGTATAGCGGCCAAGCTGGGGCATGTAGGCAAGATAGCCCAGCGCCGTCAGGGTCTGGGTCAGGCGCGAGACCGTCGGACGGGAGAGCCCGGTGCGGGCGGCGATCTCGGCATTGCTCAGCGCGCTCTCGCCGGGCCGGAAGGCCCTCAGCACGGAGAGGCCACGCGCCAGCCCCTGGACAGCGAGAGGTTCCTCCCCGGCCAGGAGGTCGGTCTCAGCCTTTCGCTGCAGCGGCGACAAGCGACCCATGATGAAAATTGCAATAGGTGAAATTGAATTGTCAAACGGATCGACGGTCTGCCGACGTGGCCTCTCGCTCGCGTTGCGGTCTTGCCCGGCAAAATTGTGCCGGCATTGCGGCGATTCCCGTGGAAAGCGGCCGATCAGTCAATCGATCCGGACTCCCGGTCACGGCCGCCGGACTAGAAGAACCCTGGGTGGATGCTTCGTTTTTTGGAGAAGTGTCGTGATTCTCGGGATGTCTCTGTCGACTTTCACAGTCTTGCATGTGGTGCTCAGCCTGGTCGGCATCGCCTCGGGCGTGCTCGTCCTGCTGCGCCCGTCCGCGTCGCCCAAGGCGTGGGGACTGACGACGTTGTTCCTCGTGACCACGCTCGCCGCCAGCGTCACGGGGCTGCTCTACGTTCTGGCGCTGCTCCGCTTCCGCATGGGACACGGCATCGCCATCGCTTCGCTGGCGGTCTTCGTGCCGACCCTGATGGCACTGTGGCGTCATCGGCTGGCTGGACCGTGGCGGGCGATCTATGTCACCGGCGCTGCGACGCTGTTCTATCTCAACGCCTTCATCACCGTGATGCAGGCCTTCGGCAAGATCGACTTCCTGCGCGGGTTGCCGCCTACGAGCCTGGGTTCGCCGCTGTTGCTCGCCCATCTGCTGGTGCTGGCGATCTCGGTGTGGCTCGCCATCCACGCCTTCACTGCCCTTCAGCCCGGCGGCGCGCCGCGGCGCGTTCGCAGGCCCCGCCCGCTGCGCGTCGCGGATCGCTGGAACTAGACTTAGACCAGCGGGCTCCTACTCGATCGTCGTCGCGCTCAGGCCAAGCTGAGCGCGCCGCCGTAGCCACTGGCTCGGGCGATAGCGATCGTCGCCCGTGATGGCCTGCAACTGCACCAGGATCTCGTGGCAGTCCTTGACGCCGAGCCAGTCGGCCAGCGCCAGCGGCCCACGCGGATAGTTGAGCCCGAGCGTCATGGCGGTGTCGACGTCGGCCGCCGACGCGATGCCGATCATGGCCATCTCGCAGCCGAGGTTGGCAATCATGGCGCACATGCGCTGGGCGATGAAGCCGGGCGAGTCCTTGATCAGCGTCACCTTGGCGCCGCTGCGCGCCAGGATGGCGGCGGCGGCATCGCGCACCAGGTCGTCGGCGCCGGGCGCGGTCATGATGGTGAGACGCCTGGCGACGTCACCGGTAAGGTCGACCGCCACGGTGCGTCGGGGATCGAGCCCGCGCTCGACCACTGTCGTGGTGCAGTCCTTGCCGATCGGCGCTACCAGGATGGGGCTCTTGCCGTCGTCGGCGGCCAGCGCCTGTGCGCCCGCCGCCAGGACCAGGCCGACCAGCTTCTCGTTATGGGTGTCCATCACCACGACGCGTGCCGCCGGCACGACCGACGGCAGGTGATCTGCGCCGGGATCCACCTTGGCGCCCTTGGCATCGTAGCCATACCAGCCGCCGCCGGTCTTGCGGCCGAGCCGACCCGCCGCGTAGAGGCTCTCGTGGTAGGGGCTGGGCGTCATGCGCCGATCGTGGAAGAAGCCCTCGTAGATGATCTTGCGCGCCGGAAAATTCACGTCGATGCCCGTGAGATCCATCAATTCGAACGGCCCCATGCGGAAGCCGCAGCTGTCGCGCATGACGGCGTCGACCTGGGACGGCGCGGCCCTGCCCTCCTGCATGATGCGCAGGCCTTCGGTGCCGATGGCGGTGCCGCCGAGATTGACCAGAAAGCCCGGCGTGTCGCCCACCACCACGGGCACGCGCGTCTGGCGCTTGCCCAGCGCGACCATGGCGTCGGTCACCCATTGCGCAGTATCGGCGGCGCGGATCACCTCGACGAGCTTCATCAACGGTACGGGATTGAAATAGTGCATCCCGCAGACGCGATCACGATGCTTCAGCGAGCGCGCGATCGAGGCAATGCGGATCGATGAGGTGTTGGAGGCAAGGATGGTCTCGGGCGAGACCACGGCTTCGAGTTCGCCGAACAGCTTCTGCTTGACCTCGAGGTTCTCGAACACAGCCTCGACGATGACGTGGCAGCTCTTGAGGTCCTCGAGCTTGTCGGCGACGGCGAGATTGGCATCCGTCTTGGCGACATCCGCGTCGGTCAGCCGCCCCTTGGCGGCAAGGCCCTTCAGGGTTTCGAGGATCGCAGCCTTAGCCTTCTCGGCACCGCCGGCCGCGGCGTCGAACATGACGGCCTTCATGCCACCCTGCGCCGTCACCTGTGCAATGCCGCGCCCCATGGCGCCAGTTCCGACCACGCCCACGACCAGATCGGAGCGGTTCACATCGAGAGCCATACCCTTGTCCTTCCTTTCAGCTGCGGTAGCGCGAGCCGAAGGCCCCCGCTTCCACTAACCCTTTGCCGCATACCCCACCGTCTTCAGCCCTCCGGTGATCTCGTCGAGGGCTGCGGGGTCTTCGATCGTGGCCGGCATCTTCCATGGCTCGCCATCGGCGATCTTCTGCATGGTGCCGCGCAGGATCTTGCCCGAGCGTGTCTTGGGCAGGCGCGGCACGACGATGGCAGTCTTGAAAAAGGCGACGGGACCGATGCGGTCGCGCACGAGCTGAACGACCTCGCGCACCGTTTCTTCCTTCGGCCGGTCGACACCAGCTTTCAGCACCAGGAAGCCGAACGGCACCTGGCCTTTGAGCTCGTCGGCCACGCCGATCACCGCGCACTCGGCGACGTCGTTGTGGCTTCCCAGCACCTCCTCGATCTGGCCAGTGGACAGGCGATGGCCGGCGACGTTGATCACGTCGTCGACGCGCGTCATCACCGAGACGTACCCGTCCTGGTCGACGAAGCCCGCGTCGCCCGTCTTGTAGTAGCCGGGATAGTCCGCGAGATAGGCCTGACGGAAGCGTTCGTCGGCGTTCCACAAGGTCGGGAAGGTGCCCGGCGGCAATGGCAGCTTGGCCGCAAGCGCGCCCACCTCGCCCTGCCTGGCGACCGGCTGACCCTGCTCGTCCAGCACCTGCAGGTTCCAGCCCGGCGCCGGCACCGAGCAGGAGCCAGGCTTGATCGGCATCGGCTCGAGCCCGACGAAGTTGCCGCAGATCGCCCAGCCGGTCTCGGTCTGCCACCAGTGATCGACGACCGGCACGCCGAGAAGCCTGGTCGCCCATTCGATGGTCGGCGGATCGCCGCGCTCTCCCGCCAGGAACAGCGTGCGGAATTTCGATAGGTCGTACTGCTTCAGGAGCTTGCCGTCAGGGTCTTCCTTCTTGATGGCACGGAACGCCGTCGGCGCGGTGAACAGCGCGACCGCCCGGTGCTCGGAGATCACGCGCCAGAAGGCGCCGGCGTCGGGCGTGCCGACCGGCTTGCCCTCGTAGAGGATCGTGGTCGCGCCATGGATCAGCGGACCGTAGACGATATAGCTGTGTCCGACGACCCAACCCACGTCGGAGGCGCACCACCAGATCTCTCCAGGACTGACTCCGTAGAGGTATTGCATCGACCAGGCGAGCGAGACGGCATAGCCGCCATTGTCGCGCACCACGCCCTTGGGTTGGCCGGTCGTGCCCGACGTATAAAGAATGTAGAGCGGATCGGTCGCCTTCACGGGAACGCAGCCATGCGGCTCGGCGGCCGCAACCGCCTCGTTCCAGTCGAGATCGCGGCCCTTCACCATCGACGCTTCGGCCTGCGGCCGCTGGAGCACCAGGCAGCGCGGAATCTTGTGCCCGGCGAGGTCGATCGCCTGGTCGAGCAGGGGCTTGTACTGGACCACGCGACCCGGCTCGATGCCGCACGATGCGGTCAGCACCAGCTTGGGCGTGCAGTCGTCGATGCGGGTGGCGAGCTCGTTGGCGGCGAAACCGCCGAACACCACCGAATGCACCACGCCCAGCCGCGCGCACGCCAGCATTGCCATGACCGCTTCCGGGATCATCGGCATGTAGATGATGACGCGATCGCCTTTGCCGACGCCTTGCGCGGCAATGGCACCGGCGAGTCCCGCCACGTGGTCGCGCAGCTCGCGGTAGGTGAAGCTTTTCTTGGTGCCGGTGACCGGCGAATCGTAGATCAGCGCGGTCTGCTGGCCGCGGCCGCCTTCCACGTGGCGGTCCAGCGCGTTATGGCAGGTGTTGAGCTCTCCCCCGGCGAACCACCGGTAGAATGGCGCATTGGTGTCGTCGAGCACCTTGTCCCAGGGCCGCGTCCAGTCGATCGCCTTGGCCTGCTCGGCCCAGAAGCCCTCGGGGTCGCGGAGCGAACGCTGATGGAGTGCGCGATATCTGTCACCGACGGCCATGGCGCTGATTTCTCCCTTTCCGACAGGCTTAGCGTCGCCCATGGACCACCGCAATCCGGATATGTGACCATCCGGCGCGATGCGCCGCCGGACCCCTTCGCCAACTGTTCCTTCGCCGGCCTCTCGCATGCCAAAAACCACCAGCATCGACCCGGAGGGCTGCGCCCGTACCAGCGACTGTTCCGGCCGTGCGTTCATGAGCGTCAAGAAAGCCTTTTGAGGAGAGTGTCATGCGTCGCGTCGTCCATTTGATCGGTCTCGTGCTGCTGCTCTCTGCAGGGGCAATGGCGCAAGGCTGGACAGCCTTCAGCCCGGAGGGCGGCCGCTGCCGCGTCGACATGCCTGGCACGCCGACGGTCGCGACGACGCCGCTCAACGCGCCCGGTCAGACACTCACCATGACCGAAGCCAGACTACAGGCGGGCGGGGCAACCTTCTTCATGTCGTGGACCGACTATCCCGAGCGCATCGCGCTATCCGCCTCGAGCGACGCGATGCTCGACAAGGTCCGCGACGGCATGGCTGCCGGCAACACGCTGCGCGGCGAGAAGAAGCTGACGTTGGGCCGCGTCCAGGGCCGCGAGTTCACACTGGCCCAGGCCAACGGCACCACCACCGCGGTGCGCCTCTACTGGGCACGCAATCGGCTGTATCAGCTCGGTGTGGCCGGCCGCGCCGGCGTCGAGAACCAGCCCGAGACACGGCACTTCTTCGAGTCCTTTGCGCTCGTGAGATCGTAACCCCACGACCCACCCGGAGGACACTCCGTGCCCAAGCCCATGATGCACCTGGCGCAGTTCCTGGTGCATGGCCCGACCTACCACAGCGTCGCCATGTGGCGGCATCCGCGCACCGCGGCGGCCGGCTATGATTGGAGCCAACCCGAGCTTTACCAGCACATCGCCCGCGTCTGCGAGCGCGGCAAGCTCGACATGCTGTTCTTCGCCGACCTCAACTACATCTCCGACACCTTCACGGGCTCGCTGGCGCCGGCCATCCGCAACGCCACGCAGGCGCCCGAGCACGATCCTATCCCGCTGCTCTCGTTCATGGCGGCCGCGACCACGCATATCGGTCTCGGCGCGACCTATTCGGTGAGCCATCAGCATCCGTTCCATGCGGCGAGGCTGTGGGCGACGCTCGATCACCTGACCAAGGGCCGCGCGGCGTGGAACGTCGTGACCACGCTCAACCACAACCAGTCGGCAAATTACGGCGAGGAGATGAAGGCGACCGACGAGCGCTATGACCGCGCCCATGAATTCATGGAAGTCTGCCGCAGGCTGTGGGTGAGCTGGGACGAGGACGCCGTGGTCATGGACCGTGCGGCCGGCATCTTCGCCGATCCCGCCAAGGTCCACCGCATCGACCACGAGGGCCGCTTCTTCCGGTCGCGCGGGCCGCTCAATGTGGTGCGCTCGCCGCACAAGGGGCCGGCCATCCTGCAGGCCGGCACTTCGGGCAAGGGCCGCGACTTCGCCGCGCGGTATGCCGATGCGGTTTTCGCCATCCAGCCGTACATCGCCGGCGCAAAGGCATTGTACGACGACATCAAGCGCGGCGCGGTCGAGGCGGGCCGCTCGCCCTCGGCGTGCAAGATTCTGTTCGGCGTACAGCCGATCGTCGGCGCCTCGCGTGCCGAGGCCGAGGACAAGCAGGCCGAACACAACGTGCTGGTGCCGCTGGAAGGCGGCCTGGCGATCCTCTCCGGTCATCTCGATTTCGATCTTTCGACCCTGCCGCTCGATACGGTCATGGCGCACCGCACCGAGCCCAAGCTGCAGCGTATGCAGACGCGCTATCGCACGGCCACGGGCGAGCTTCTGACCCTGCGCCAGGTCGCGCAGAACCACGGCCAGAGCGTCGGACTGCCGCAAATGGCAGGTACACCCACCGACATCGCCGACCAGCTCGAAGCGTATTTCGACGAGGTTGGCGGCGACGGCTTCATGCTGTCGCCGATCTATTGTCCCGGCGCGATCGAGGAGTTCGTCGACCTGGTAGTGCCGGAATTGCAGCGCCGCGGCCGTTTCCGCCGGGAATATGCGGGCACCACGCAGCGGGACCACCTGAACCAGGACTCCTGACCGCGGGGATACATCGTCCGGACCGGTCGTAAACATCGAAGGGCCTGGGTTGGAGCGGGAATGCGGGGCATCGGCTATCGATTGACGGACCTGCTGGTCATCGCGGCCTGCAGCCTGACCTTTGTCGCCGTGGTGAATCCGTGGCGCCAAACGTCCAGCGACCCGCCGATCGGGCTGATTGCCCAGGAGCTCGGCACGACACCCGAGCATTTCCGCCAGGTCGCCGAGAGGATCGTGCCGCGCCGCCCCAGCGGCCCGCCACCTACCGAGGCGCAGAAGAAGGAACTCGCCGCGGCCCTCGATGTCTCCGTGGAGCAACTCGATACCGTGATGGAGAAGTACCGGCCGGACCGGTTGCGACAGCGCTAGCGTCGCTCATGTTCGGACAGCAGGGCTCCGACCCGCACTCCGAACATGCGGTGTCACCGGAGTAGCGCGCTGTCACCAAAGAAGTATCCTTCCGCGCAAGAAAAAGCGGAGGAAACCAATGATTGGTCGTCGAATGGCGACGGCAGGGGCGCTCGCCGCCCTGCTGCCCGCCGGCAGCCGCGCACAGGCAGCCTGGCCCAGCAAACCCATCCGTCTCATCGTGCCCTACGGGCCCGGCGGCTCGGCCGATCAGGTGGCACGACTCTATGCCGAGAGATTGAGCACGGTGCTCGGCCAGCAGGTGATCGTCGAGGACAAGCCCGGCGCCTCGGGCGGCGTCGGCGCGGCAATGGTCGCGGGCAGCCCGCCCGACGGCTACACCTTCCTGCTGGCGCCCACGGCCATCCTGGCGATCACGCCCGGAGTGCGCCAGGTGCCTTACAAGCCCGACGACCTGGTCGCGGTGTGCCGCCTGTCGACGGCTCTGTTGCCGGTAACCATCACCAATGCGCTCGGCGCCAAGAGCTGGCAGGAGTTCGTCGCCCTGGCCAAGGCGAACCCCGGCAAATACTGGTTCGGCTCTTCGGGCCTCGGCACCATCACGCATCTCACCGGCGAGGTGCTGACGCGCACCGCCGGTATCAAGATGCAGCACGCGCCCTACAAGACCATCGTCGATGCTACCGGCGACATCTTCGACGGCCGCATCCAGATGGTGTTCGACCCGTCCTTCGTGCCTTACGCCAAGGCGGGCAAGGTGCGCACCGTGCTGGTCGATGCCCCGACCAGGCTCGCCGACCTCCCGGACACGCCGACGGCGCAGGAGGCCGGGCTGGACTTGAAGGGCTTTCGCGACCGCGCCTGGTTCGGTTTGTTCGCCCCGAAGGGCCTGCCGCCTGCCATAGCCCAGCGCATCTCCGACGAGGTCGCACGCATCGCCGATACCGCCGACATGAAGGACAAGCTCCTGATGGTGGCGCAGTTCGCGCATCACCAGTCGCCGGCCGAGTTCACGAAACAGGTCGGCGACGACTAGGCCTTCTTCACCGCGCTGATCAAGGAGCTGGACATCAAGCTCGAATGACCCGTTTGCGCTGCGATGCGGCGGCCGAAGAAATCGACTGGCAGTGCGCACGGCTGCCGTGCGATCAGCGCATCGGCGCCGTGGTCACAGCGAACGCCGTACCAAGTAGCCTTTCTCCACGCACACCGATCATGAGCGTGCTGGAGGAAGGAAACACGATGAAGAGACGGAATCTGATCAAGGCCGCGGGCGTCGGCACGGCGGCGGTCGCAACGCAGGTCGTCGCGGCCCCCGCCATCGCGCAGGACACGCCGGAGATCCGCTGGCGGCTGACGTCGAGCTTTCCCAAGAACCTCGATATCGCCACGACGGTCAGCGACGATTTCTGCAAGCGTGTCGCCGAGCTCACGAACAACAGGTTCCAGATCAAGTGGTTCGCACCCGGCGAGATCGTGCCGGCGCTGCAGGTCGTCGATGCGGTCCAGAACGGCACCGTCGAATCGGGACTGAGTGCCGCCTACTACTATGTCGGCAAGGATCCGACCTTCGCATTCGCCACCACGCTGCCGTTCGGCATGAACACCCGCCATCACAATGCGTGGATGATCTGTGGCGGCGGGCTGGAACTCGTGAACGACTTCCTGCGCGACTACAACATCGTCTACGTGCCGGGCCTCCATACCGGCGCACAGATGGGCGGCTGGTTCCGAAAGGAGATCAAGACGCTGGAGGACCTCAAGGGCCTCAAGTTCCGCATCGCCGGATTTGCCGGCCAGGTCCTGACCAAGCTCGGGGTGGTGCCGCAGCAGATTGCCGGCGGCGACATCTATCCGGCGCTGGAAAAGGGCACGATCGATGCCGCCGAATGGGTCGGCCCGTACGACGACGAGAAGCTCGGTTTCGTCAAGGTCGCCAAGTACTACTACTATCCCGGCTGGTGGGAAGGCTGCACGCAGAGCGGCTTCTTCATCAGCGTCAAGGAATGGGAGAAACTGCCGCCCGGCTATCGCGCCGCCATCAATGCGGTGGGCAGCGAGGTGATGAACTGGTCGCTCGCCAAGTACGATTCCGGCAATCCGGGAGCGCTGCGCCGCCTGGTCGCGGCCGGCGCCGAGCTGCGCCCCTTCCCGCGCGAAATAATGGCAGCGTGCTACGACATCGCCTTCGACCAGTACGAGGAGCTGGCAGCCAAGAATCCCAAGTTCAAGAAGATCTATGATTCGTGGAAACCGTTCCGCGACGAGCAGTACCTGTGGTCGCGGGTCGCCGAGAACACATTCGACAATTTCGTCTACGCCCAGCAGGCGGCCAAGAAGCGCTGACGGCGCCGTCATCCCGACGGAGCGCGAAGCGCGGAGTGGAGGGACCTTTTCTTTTTGATGCGTCGACAAGAAATGGTCCCTCGACTGCGCCGCCCTTTGGGCAGCTTCGCTCGGGATGACGGGAGAGCGCTTCGCCGGTCGGGATGACGGCGGCGGAGACCCTATCAGATGCTCAACAACTTCAGGCCTTTCTCCCGCGCGCACGCGATCGCGTCATCGTAGCCCGCATCTGCATGGCGCATGACGCCGCTTGCCGGGTCGTTCCACAGCACGCGCTCGATGCGGCGCGCGGCTTCAGGCGTGCCGTCGCAAACGATCACCATGCCGGCATGCTGCGAAAAGCCCATGCCGACGCCGCCGCCATGGTGCAACGACACCCAGGTGGCGCCCGACGCGCAGTTGAGCAGGCCGTTCAGCAACGGCCAATCTGAGACGGCGTCGGAACCGTCGCGCATCGATTCGGTCTCGCGGTTGGGGCTGGCGACCGAGCCGGAATCGAGATGGTCGCGGCCGATGACGATCGGCGCCTTGAGTTCGCCCTTGGCCACCATCTCGTTGAAGGCGAGGCCCAGGCGATGGCGGTCCCCGAGGCCAACCCAGCAGATGCGCGCCGGCAGCCCCTGGAACTTGATGCGGGTCCTGGCCATGTCGAGCCAGTTGTGCAGATGGGCGTTGCCCGGCATCAGCTCCTTCACCTTGGCGTCGGTGCGATAGATGTCCTCGGGATCGCCCGACAGCGCAGCCCAGCGGAACGGACCGATGCCGCGGCAGAACAGCGGGCGGATATAGGCCGGCACGAAGCCCGGGTAGCTGAAGGCGTCGGCGACGCCCTCCTCCAGCGCCATCTGGCGGATGTTGTTGCCGTAGTCGACGGTGGGCACGCCCTGCTTGTGGAATTCCAGCATTGCGCGCACGTGGCCCGCCATCGATTGCCTGGCTGCCTTGGCGACGGTGTCGGGCGCGCTGGCACGCCTGGCTTCCCACTCGGCGAGCGTCCAGCCCCTCGGCAGGTAGCCGTTGATCGGATCGTGCGCCGAGGTCTGGTCGGTCAGGCAGTCGGGCTTCACGCCGCGGCGCAAAAGCTCGGGCAGCACGTCGGCGGCGTTGCCAAGGAGGCCGACCGAGACGGCCTTCTTCTCCTTGGTCGCCTGGCCGATGATCGCCAACGCCTCGTCGAGATCCTTTGCCTGCTTGTCGAGATAGCCGGTGCGCAAGCGGAACTCGATGCTGCTCGGCCGGCATTCGACGGCAAGGCAGGACGCACCGGCCATGGTGGCGGCGAGCGGCTGCGCGCCGCCCATGCCGCCCAGACCCGCGGTCAGGATCCAGCGCCCGGCGAGGCTGCCCTGGTAGTGCTGACGCGCCATCTCGACGAAGGTCTCGTACGTGCCCTGCACGATGCCCTGGCTGCCGATATAGATCCACGAACCGGCCGTCATCTGCCCGAACATCATCAGGCCTTTGCGGTCGAGCTCGTTGAAATGCTCCCAGGTCGCCCAGTGCGGCACCAGGTTGGAGTTGGCGATGAGGACGCGCGGCGCATCGGCATGGGTGCGGAAGACGCCGACGGGTTTGCCCGACTGCACCAGCAGCGTCTCGTCGGCCTCGAGATCGCGCAGCGCCGCGACGATCCGGTCGAAGCTCTGCCAGTCTCGCGCGGCGCGGCCGATGCCGCCATAGACCACGAGCTCGCCCGGACGCTCGGCGACCTCGGGATCGAGGTTGTTCATCAGCATGCGCAGCGGCGCCTCGGTCAACCAGCTCTTGGCCGTGCGTTCGGTGCCGCGCGGCGCGCGGACGGTGCGGGCGTTGTCGAAGCGCGTGGTCATGGCGGGCTCCGGTCGAGAGACGGAAGGATATTGTCGCCGATCGCATCGAGCAGCGCGCCGCGCCCGACCAGATCGCCGGCGCGCGCGAGATCGGGCTGGAAGTGACGATCGTCGTCGAGGTACGGCACGTGCCGCCGCACCAGATCGCGCACCCGCTCCAGCATCGGACTGGAGCGTAGCGGAGAAAGAAAGTCACAGCCCTGCGCCGCTGCCAGGAGTTCTATGCCGATGATGGAACGGCAATTGTCCGCCATGTCGAGCAGGCGGCGGGCGCCGTGCGCGGCCATCGAGACGTGGTCTTCCTGGTTGGCCGAAGTCGGGATCGAATCGACGCTGGCCGGATGGGCGCGCTGCTTGTTCTCGGCGACGAGTGCGGCCGCCGTCACCTGGGGGATCATGAACCCCGAATTGAGGCCGGGCTTCGGCGTCAGGAAGGCCGGCAGGCCGGACAGGGCGGGATCGACCAGCATGGCGATGCGGCGCTCGCTGAGCGAGCCGATCTCGCAAAGCGCGAGCGCCAGGATATCGGCCGCGAAGGCGACCGGCTCGGCATGGAAGTTGCCGCCCGACAGAGCCTCGTCGGCGCCGGCGAAGATCAATGGATTGTCGGTGACGCCGTTGGCTTCGGTGGCGAGCGTCGTCGCGGCGTGACGCAGGATGTCGAGCACGGCGCCCATGACCTGCGGCTGGCAGCGCAGACAGTAGGGATCCTGCACACGCTCGTCGCCGACCAGATGCGAGACGCGGATGGCCGAGCCCTGCATCACGCGGCGCAGCGCTGCCGCCGCCTCGATCTGGCCGCCATGGCGACGCAGTGCATGGATGCGCGGGTCGAACGGCGCATCCGAGCCGCGCGCGGCATCGGTCGACAGCGCGCCGGTCACCAGCGCCGAGCCGAACAGCATCTCGGCCTCGAACAGGGCGGCCAGCGCATAGGCGGTCGAGAACTGCGTGCCGTTCAGCAGCGCGAGGCCCTCCTTCGCCCCGAGCACCAATGGCGACAGGCCGACCTCGGCCAGCGCCCGGTCGGCCGGAACGATGGCGCCGTCGATCGAGAAGGACCCGACGCCGATCAGCGTCGCCGACATATGGGCAAGCGGCGCGAGGTCGCCCGAGGCACCGACCGAGCCCTGGCTCGGCACCACCGGCGTGAGGCCCCTGTCGAGCAGCGCTTCGAGCAGGCGCACGGTTTCGGCGCGGACGCCCGATGCACCCTGGGCGAGGCTCGCGACCTTGAGCGCCATCATCAGGCGCACGACGGCAACCGGCATCGGCGGGCCGACGCCGGCGGCGTGCGACAGCACGATGTTGCGTTGCAGCTTCTCGAGATCGCTGGCCTCGATCCGCACGCTCGCAAGCTTCCCGAATCCGGTGTTGATGCCATAGACCGGCTCGCCACGCGCAACGATGGACGCGACGGCGCGTGCCGATCGATCGATGGCGCCGTACGCCGCAGGATCGAGGGCGACCGATGCGCCGCGATAGATGTCGCGCCACGCCGCCAGCGGTACGGCGCCTGGTGCAAGCAGGACAGGACTCATGGAGCGATGGTAACGGGCCTGCCGCCGCCATGCGCTAAGGAAAAATCGCGCCTGCGCGCTTACCCAGTCGGCCGAGCAGGCTCGGGCCATTGGCGCCGTGCGATCCCCGCCTGAAAGACTGGAGATGACCCCGGCCTTTATGTGAAAGTGCCGGCGTCCGTCAGGCAACGGGATGCGAACATGGCCAAGGGTAAGTCGAAACAGGGGTCGGGCAAGGGCAGGAAGCCGGTCAAGCGCAAGGCGGCCAAGGCCAGGAAGCCGACCGTCCGAAAGTCTGCCGCCAAGAAGAAGGTCGCGGCACCCAAGCCGGTTCCGGCTCCGGCACTGCGCCGCTCAGTCAAGAACCGGGCGTCGGTGACGCGCATGCCCTCGCCGCGGCCCGCCCCGCACAAGGCGCGCCCGCTCAGCGCCAACATCTACGAGCGCGACCTCGAGAAGACACAAGCCAACTACGCACCGCTGACGCCCCTGCAATTCATCGAGCGCAGCGCGGCCGTCTATCCCGACAGCATCGCGCTGATCCACGGCGCGCGCCGACAGAGCTGGGCCGAGACCTATGCCCGCTGCAAGAAGCTCGCCTCGGCATTGGAGAAGGTCGGCATCGGCGTCGGCAGCACGGTCGCGATCATGGCGCCCAACATTCCCGAGATGTACGAGGCGCATTTCGGCGTGCCGATGAGCGGCGGCGTGCTTAACTCGCTGAACACGCGGCTCGATGCGGCAATGATCGCCTTCATCCTGGACCACAGCGAGACGAAGGTGCTGCTGGTCGACCGCGAGTTCCACAAGGCCGTGACCGAGGCGCTTGCCATCGCCAAGGTCCAGCCGCTGGTCGTCGATATCGATGACCCGCTGTGCGAGGACCGCGGCCAGATCGGCGACACGACCTACGAGGAATTCCTCGCGACCGGCGACGACGACTACGCCTGGGGCTATCCGGCCGACGAATGGGACGCGATTTCGCTCAACTACACGTCGGGCACGACGGGCAACCCCAAGGGCGTGGTCTACAGCCATCGCGGCGGGGCGCTGGCGGCCTACGGCAACGCCACGCAGTGGGCCATGGGCGTCCATCCGGTCTACCTCTGGACGCTGCCGATGTTCCATTGCAACGGCTGGTGCTTCCCGTGGACGCTGGCGCTCGTCGCCGGCACCTCGGTCTGCCTGCGCCGGGTCGGCGCCAAGGCGATCTACGATGCGCTGGTGGCGCACAACGTCACCCACATGTGCGGCGCACCCATCATCATGCAGTTCATCATCGGCGCCACGCCGGACGAGCGGCAGCCGCTCACGCGCAAGGTCGAGTTCATGACGGCGGCGGCGCCGCCGCCCGCTGCCGTGCTCGAGGCTCTGGAGAAGGAGAATTTCCGCGTCACCCACGTCTATGGGCTGACCGAGGTCTACGGCCCGGCGACGATCTGCTCGTGGCACGAGGACTGGGATGCCAAGCCGTCGCACGAGCGCGCCCAGCTAAAGGCGCGTCAGGGCGTGCGCTATGCCGCCGAGGACGGCGTCACGGTGATGGATCCCGCGACCATGAAGGAAGTGCCGCGCGATGGCGCGACCATGGGCGAGGTCATGTTTCGCGGCAATCTCACCATGAAGGGATACCTGAAGAACGCCAAGGCGACGCACGAGGCGTTCGAGCACGGCTGGTTCCACTCCGGCGACCTGGGCGTGCTGCACGAGGACGGCTACATCGAACTGCGGGACCGCTCCAAGGACATCATCATCTCGGGCGGCGAAAACATCTCGACCATCGAGGTCGAAGGCGTGATCATCGAGCATCCGGCCGTCGCCAATGTCGCCGTGGTCGGCAAGCCCGACGAGAAATGGGGCGAGACGCCTTGTGCCTTCGTCGTGCTGAAACCAGGTACGACCGCCACGAGCGACGACATCATCGCCCATTGCCGCGCCAACCTCGCCTCCTACAAGTGCCCGCGCTTCATCGTTTTCCGCGACCTGCCGATGACGTCGACCGGCAAGGTCCAGAAATTCGTCCTGCGGGAATGGGCAAAGCAGGTCTGATCGTCGATAAGCGTTGCCTGACCGGGCCCGTCGGAGGTTGGAAGGCGCCGGCCGAACGGCCTGAACCGATCATCGCCTCGCCATAATCGGCCGGTTATTTTGTTGGCGGAATGGCCGGCCCGACCACGTTGATCATCACCACGCGGAGCGGCGTGCGCCCCCTTGGCGTGCGCGGCGAGCCGCTGCACAACGCCGCTCCACAGCTTCGCCGCGTGGTGCGTCGCCGGCTGGGCGACGACGCTGCCGGGCTTCTTGCCGATCCGCAGCAGCACGAGGATGGCAAGGCGATCGACTGGTACGCCGACTGGCCTGGTACGGTTCAGCCCCTGTCGGCACTGCCATCGGAAAAGCGCGTCGAAGTGATGGCCAGGGTCGAGCGTGCATTGGCCGAGATCCGACGCCTCGGCGATACGTTGGCCGGCGCCGGCCCGCGCGAGGACATCGGGGTCGTCGGCCTGTCGCTGCAGCTGGCCGCGCGCGCGCCGGCACCGTCATTCATCTTCATGGTCGGCGAGCGGCCGGTCATCGCTTGCTGGGGCTACGAGAAGGAGGCCGCCGCCTCGCTGCTGCCGGCAACGCCGCCGCCCCTGCCCCCCGAGCCAGTTCCCCTCAACCCTGCAGGGCGCCGGCCGGTGCTCGAAGCCCCCGCCGTCACTGCTTTGCCCGCGGTACGCGCGGCAAGCACAAGCATCCCGTGGCTGCGCACACTGCTGCTCGCCCTGCCCTTGATGCTCCTGCTGCTGGGAACCGCCTGGCTGCTGCGGGAGCTGCTGCCCGCCGAGCCATCATTGTCGCTGGAGACTCGCGAAGGCGGCCCCACACCAGCGCCCGGCGAACCGCCGCCCGATCCGACGCCTGCCCTCAAAGCAAGCTTCTCGACCGAACAGTCGCGCGGACGCATCCTCAAGGTCGAGCTGTCGCTGATCGAAGCCGAGCTCAAGAAGCGCATCGCCGACTGCAAGCCGCCGGAACAGCCGAAGCCACCCCCGCAGGTGGCGATCGCGCCGCCGCCGCCCAAGCCCGCACCGACGCCCGCTCCGGCACCGGCGCCCGCGCCGCGCCCGTCGAATCCCAACGACAACCGCCTGCGCCTGCCCGCGCCCACCAACGACTATTCCTTCATGTCGGGTTGCTGGCGCACCGATCCGTTCCGCCACGAGCCGATGCAGGGTCAGCCCGGCGTGTCGTCCTACTGCTTCGACGCCAACGGCAACGGCCAGCTCGAATGGCGGCGCGGCCGCACCGCGTGCCGCACCCGCGCGCAGGCACGATTCGAGGGCCCGACGCTGCGTATCCGCGACGGCGATTCATCGTGCAACGACGGGTCGCGATGGTACGCCGACCAGCTTGTCTGCCAGCGCGGCGCCGACAATGTCGCCCAATGCAGCGGCAGGTCACAGGGCGCCTTCGGCCCGGTGAGCTGGACGGTGAATCTGCACAAGTTGAACTGAGGCCAGGAGCTGAGGCCAGCGCGTCGACTCGGCGTCGGGACGGACGGCGACATCTGGATCGGCGCAGTCGCAGCCGCCGTCACGACCCACTTCAGGCGGGCGCGTTGGAGCGACCCCGCTCGGGGCCGTCTACGCGGTGGCCTGAGGCCGGCCTCGGTATAGGAGCGTCAGTGTCGTGTGCTGGAGGCGGTCAATCGAGCAATCTCGTCCTTGATTTGCAGCTTGCGCTTCTTGAGGCTGCATATCGCATCGTCGTCGGGATGCGGGCGCATATTCTCCTGATCGATCGCATGCTCAAGGGAAGCATGCTTGGCCTTGAGCGCTTCGATATGGTCCACTGTGCTCACGGGCGACCTCCGAGCTGGTTGCGGACGAAGAACTGTGACTCCTTCATTGCAGGGAGTCACGCCGAATCGGGCATCCCTGCCGCTGTGCATAACTGGCGAGACAGCCAGTACGGCTGAATTGTCGCCTGCACGCTTGTATTTCAAGCCCTTCCTTCTCAGGAACTCTCAGGAAAATTCCAGCGGCACCACCATCACACGCTCGAAATTTCGGGTGAAATGGAACCTGCGCCCGTTTCCCAATGCAATTTGTTGCCAACAGGAAACTCAAGGCGCGCCCCGGCCCCTCACACCTAACCAACCACCCGCACGATCTCGTCCGTGGTGAGTGTCGGAAACGTTCCCTTCATCAGCGCCACCACGGCTGCGCGATCCTGGGCATCGGGCGTCACCCCCAGGCACACCGCGTAGACGCCGAGGTTGCCGACCGCAGCACGCAGGCGCTTCTCGACCGGTCGATCGCGGTCGGCCGACGGTGAGTGCAGACTGGCCAGCTTGATCTGCTCGGCGTGTTCCGCCGCGAGCTCGGCGTCGGCGACGCGCCGGCGCACTGCGTCGACCGTCTCGGGCATCGCATCCGGCCACGGCCGGTCCTTCAGCAGTCGCCGCACCGCGCGCAGGGGTCGTACGATCTCGGCCTGCCAGGCATCACTCGCGCTCAGGATGGTCCGCAGGCGGGCGGCGGTGAGCGTCGGCCGACCCGAGGCGCCGAGCCAGCAGCAGAACAGCAATATGTTCACGTCGCAGCCGCGCCTTTCCTGCAGATCCAGGCAGGCCTCGGCAACGCCCTCGCCGGCATAAAGCTCGAGCGAGAAATTCCAGAACGGATGAGGCAGAAAATCCGACACCTTCGGTGCTTCCCTTTGGCCGGGCGAAGGGGTACACGGCGCAGGGCAAGGTGGCTAGACCATGAGCAACCCTCCTTCGGAGCCGCAGGACGCCGAAACCCTCAAGGCCAAGCTTGAGGCCTTGAAGAGCGAGCACCGCGACCTCGACGAGGTGATCGACCGCCTGCTCGAGAAACCGCCGTTCGACCAGCTTCAGCTGCAGCGGCTGAAAAAGCGCAAGCTCGGCCTCAAGGACCAGATACTCAGGCTGGAAAGCCAGTTGATTCCCGATATCATCGCCTGAGAAGAAATGGCCAAATCCACCGCCAAACGAACCGCGCGCAAACCGGCGGTCGGCCTGATCATGGGCAGCCAGTCCGACTGGGCGACCATGCGCCACGCCGCCGATACCCTCGAAGCACTGGGGGTGCCGTTCGAGGCCCGCATCATCTCCGCCCATCGCACGCCCAAGCGCATGATGAGCTACGCGGCCGCCGCCAAGGGTCGTGGCCTGAAGGTCATCATCGCCGGCGCGGGCGGCGCTGCCCATCTGCCTGGCATGACCGCTTCCATGACTCCCCTGCCAGTGCTCGGCGTGCCGGTCGAGAGTGCCGCCCTGAAAGGTCAGGACAGTCTTCTTTCCATTGTCCAGATGCCCGCCGGAATCCCTGTCGGCACGCTCGCCATTGGGCGCGCGGGCGCGGTGAACGCAGGACTTCTCGCCGCCAGCATCGTTGGTCTTGGCGACACCAGGATCATGCAGGCGCTGGAAAGATGGCGAGCCCGGCAGACCGACGCTGTTGCCAAGTCGCCGTCGGACGAGGTCGCGACACCGCATCGCTAGGAAATGAGTTCGACCAAGCCCCTCCCCCCAGGTTCGACCATCGGCATCCTCGGCGGCGGCCAATTGGGCCGCATGACGGCGCTCGCCGCCGCGCGGCTGGGCTATCGCTGCGTGGTCTATTCGCCGGAAAAGCATTCGATCGGTGGCGATGTCGCAGCGGGGCACATCCAGGGCGAATATGACGACACGGCCGCCCTCGCGCGCTTCGCGACCCAGGTCGACGTAATCACTTACGAATTCGAGAACGTGCCCGAGACGACGGTGGCCGAATGCCAGCGCGTCAAGCCGGTGCGGCCGGGCATCAAGCCGATCCACCTCGCCCAGCACCGGCTGCGCGAGAAGGAGTTCTTCCGCACTCTCGGTATCGACACGGCCACCTATCAGGCGATCCGCATCGAGGCCGACGTCGCCGCCGCCACCGCGCTGCCCGGCATCCTGAAAACCTGCACCGAGGGTTATGACGGCAAGGGCCAGGTCCGGGTCGCCGACCGCGCCGGCCTCGCCGCCGCGTGGCAGAAGCTTGGGCGGCGCGAGTGCATACTGGAGGCGCTGGTCGATTTCGCCTGCGAGACCTCGGCCATCGTGGCACGCGGCCTGGATGGCGAGACGCGCTGCTTCCCCATCGGCCTCAACGACCATCGGGATGGCATTCTACGCACCACGACCGTCCCGTCGGGCCTGGCGCCGGCGACTTTGGCCACCATCGAACGCTACGGCGCCGAGCTGGCGCTTGGTCTCGATCTCACAGGCCTCGTGGCCCTGGAGATGTTCGTCACCAGGGACGGCCGCGTGCTGGCCAACGAGTTCGCGCCGCGGCCGCACAATTCGGGTCACTGGACGATCGACGCCTGCGCCACCAGCCAGTTCGAGCAGCTCGTGCGCGCGATCTGCGGCCTGCCGCTGGGACCCGTCGACGTGCTGATGCCGTCACGCATGGAGAACCTCATAGGCAACGAAGCCGACGGCTGGCTGCGCTATCTTGGCGATCCGACGGCGCGGCTGCATCTCTACGGCAAGGCAACGGCACGTCCTGGCCGCAAGATGGGGCACGTCACCTTCGTGAAGCGGTCCTGACCGAGCCCCCGGTCCAGGATTTCACCTGGCTCTTCAGCTTCTCGATCCTCATGACGTCGTCGATGCGCCGGTCGAGGAAGCTCCAGGTCGCCTCGCTTCCTGGCGAGCGGTCGTTCAGCCAGTAGAGCAGCGTCGAGGAGTAGACGCCCGCGAGGGTGGCCCGCTTGGTGTAGAAATTGAAATCGGTGCTGGTGTCGCCCGCGGAGTACCACATGGCATCCACCGTGCGGTACAGCAGGCGCATTGCCAGCGGCGCGTTGAACGGCAGGGAGAGCAGCGCGAGCGCCCGGCGCGCGGCCTCGCGGTTGCCAGAGTGGCGCTCGAGCCGGATGCGGACGGCACTCTTTATGCGGTCGCGGATCTTGAGGCCGGCAACGCCCTCTTTCTCCATGTCCTCGACCGTGCGCTGGTCGGCGCGCTCGCTTGCGTAGGTGAGCGCCTGGATGGGCCCGCCAGGGAACAACCGGTCCGCCTCGCCCGCGGGCAGATCGAGTTGCCGGGACGCCGCCCGCAGTGCGGCCCGGCTCCAGCCCTCGAAGGCGGCCTCTGAGAGCATGGCGTCCGACAGCCGGTCGCGCAATTCGGCGTCCGGATCGACCGGGTTTTTGTTATTTTCAATGCTCATCAGGCGAATATAGGGAGTTCCCCGGGCTTCCCAAGGGACTTTCCATGTGATACCACCGCCGCCTCGAATTTGCCCCCGGAGCCGTTTCCGGGCGCCAGACCATGTTTGGAAGGAAGCGATCGAAGTGCAGGTTCTCGTTCGTGAAAACAACGTCGATCAGGCGCTGCGCGTCCTGAAGAAGAAGATGCAGCGCGAGGGAATCTTCCGCGAGATGAAGCTCCGCCGTAATTACGAGAAGCCCTCCGAGCGCCGTGCCCGCGAGCGCGCCGAGGCCATCCGCCGGACCCGCAAGCTGATGCGCAAGCGCATGGAGCGCGAGGGCTACTAGCCCTCACCTCCCGGCTCGAACTCGAATATGACCCCCGGTTTCCCGGGGGTTTTGTGTTTCAGCGTTGCGGCATGCGCTCGAACACCGGCAGGCCGTCCGGGATCTGGTGAAACGGCTGCCTGTCCACGGTGTAGATCGCCACCTGCGGCCCGCCATACAGCTTGGGGTCGTCGAGCGTGCCGACCTTCACGACGATGACCGGACGCTGCGGCCGGGTGGCGAGATGGGTGCCGCAATCGGGGCAGAACTCCCGTGTCACCGGCTTCTCGAGATCGCTGCGCGTGAATTGCCTGGGAGCCCCCTTCGTGTACTTGAACCCCTGAAGCGGCATGACGATGAACATGTTGGGCGCACCGCCGGTGATGTACTGGCACTCCCGGCAATGGCACTGCTCTTCATCATCGGCTCGCCTTCGGCCTCGTACCGGACGTTGCCGCAATAGCACCTGCCTTCGAGCTTCATGGCGTTCTCCTCTGGCGTGATCTCTGCAAGAGTATCGTCCATGGCAAGCAAACCCAAGCACCCCTACACCATCGTCCGCGGCGGCAGGCTCCTGGACATCGCCGCGCGCAAGGCCCAGCCGGCCGACATCCTGATCAAGGGCGACACCATCGCCGAGATCGGGCGGCCCGGTCTGCCGGCGCCCGCCGCCGCCGCGGTGGTCGACGCCACGCATCGGTTGATGCATCCCGGCCTGATCAACGCCCACACCCACAGTCCGGGCAATCTCGGCAAGGGCCTGGGCGATCTGTGGTCGCTGGAACTGCTGCTGACGGCCAGCCAGTGGATAGGCTCGGGCCGCACGCTCGAGGACAAGTACTTGTCGTCCATGATCGGCGCGGCCGAGATGGTGATGAAGGGCTGCACCGCCGCCTACGATCTCGCCGCCGAGTTCCCGATGCCGTCGGTCGACGGGCTGTCGGCCATCGCAAGGGCCTACGAAGAGGTCGGCATGCGCGCGGTGCTGGCGCCCATGGTCGCGGACATCACCTTCTTCGACGCCATTCCCGGCCTGATGGAGCGCCTCTCACCCGCGCTCCAGAAAGAGGTCGAGAGCTTCCGCTACGCGCCGTGGAAGGCCACCACCCGGCAGATGAAGAAGGCGCTGCAGAAATGGCCGTTCGAAAAGGTCATGCTGGCGCTCGGCCCGACCATCCCGCACCACTGCAGTGACGATTTCCTGATCGCCTGCCGCAACCTTGCACGCGAATACGATGTCGGCATCCACAGCCACGTTGCCGAATCGAAGATCCAGGTCGTGGCCGGCTACACGCGCTACGGCACCTCGCTTGCAGCCCACATGGACGAGCTCGGGCTGGTCAACGAGCGCTTCACCGTCGCCCACGGCGTGTGGCTCGACGGCGAGGACATGAAGCGGCTGGGCGATCGCGGCGCCTCGGTAGCGCACAATCCCGGCTCCAACATGCGGCTCGGAAATGGGCTTGCCGACATGCGCGCCATGTTGCGTGCCGACATCAATGTCGGCATCGGCACCGATGGCGCCAACTGCTCGGACAATCAGAACATGTACGAGGCCATGCGCCACGCCTCGTTTTCGTCCAAGGTCCAGGGCCCGGACGTCGAACGCTGGATCACCACGGCAGAGGTACTGCGTGCCGCGACCGAAGGCAGCGCCCGCACGCTCGGACTGGACAAGCAGATCGGCCGCATCGCGCCGGGCTACAAGGCCGACATCGTCTTCCTCGATCTGCATCACATCAACTGGATCCCGACCAACGACCCGGTGAATGCCCTGGTCCACACCGAGGACGGCACGGCCGTGCATTCGGTCATGATCGGCGGACGCATGGTGGTCGCCGACCGCAAGCTGCTCACCGTCGATCTCGCCAAGCTTGCCGCCAAGGCCGAGGAGTCACGGCTGCGGCGCGAAAAGATTTCCGCACCGGCCAAGAAGCTCTACGACCGCCTCGAAAAGGTCGTCGGCACGTTCTGTCCCGGCCTGGCCAAGGCGCCGCTGCATATCCATCGTTTCGGCGCCAGTCACCATCACTGAGACCGATGTTCTCACGGGCGTAGCAGCAGGGAATCGATCGCAGCCTCGAGTTCAAGAACGTCCGTCACCACCGCGTCCGGCTCCTCGGCCGGCGCACGCGGGCGCTGGCGGCGATGGCGACCGACGCGCAGTTGGATGGTCGCCATGCCGAGCGCCTTGGCGGGCGCGATGTCGTTGTCGATGCGGTCGCCGACCATGATGCAATCGGCCGGCACGACACCCAGCGCCACGGCCGCCGCCTGGAAGGCCCGCGGGTCGGGCTTGCTGAACCCGGTGACGCCGCTCAGGCCGTGATACGCGAAGAAATCGCCGATGCCGGCCCGCGCCAGGCGCTGGTGCGCCGCCTGCGGCTGGTTGGCGACGATGCCGAGCTTCACGCCGCGCTCGCTGAGGCGGCGCAGCAGGCGATCGACGTCGGGCCGCAGCTGGAACACATCGAGGTTGCCGACCATGGCTCGCATGCGCTGGTGGACCCGTTGCATCGTGGCCGGATCACCGCCGCACAGCGTCTCGATCATGTGTGCGTAGGCATCGCCCGCGAAGGCGGCTACCGCCGCGTGCGATGCGTCATCGACCATTGCCTGATCGACGCGGATGCCCTCCAGCCCGCAGGCCGAGGCAATGGCGCCGTCGACCGCAATCTCCCAGGCGAGTTCCATGTCGAGGGGACCGCCCACGTCGAAGAGGATGGCGCGGTACGGCATCGCTTCATTCAGGCAAGGTAGCGGAGGCAACCCGTCTGTTCGAGCACCGGATCGAGGCGCCGTCGCACGTCTCCGGGCAGCGCTGCGAGCTTCTTGCGCAACGCGTCGTGGCACTTGGCCTGATAGCGGAAAGGCGCCTGGGCATAAGGCCGGCCCATGATATCGAGCGCGACCTCGTCCCTGCCCTCCTGCAGGGCCTGCGTATTGGCGGCGAGGAACGGCAGGTAGGTGTCGCCGCAATGACGCAGCAGCGCCGTCAGCGTGTCGGGGAGAGGCGCCTTTGGATCGAGCCATTCGCCCTCGACGCCCGAGGCATCGTCGAGCCGCAACAACCAGCAATAGACGTCGGTCGCGCGCTCGCGCATCTCGGCCATCGGCGTGGGATCAACCGACAGGATCTGGAGCTGGCCGAACAGCCCGAAATCGGCCAGCGACGGACGCGAGCCGAACAGGAACGGGATCTCGCGCACGTGGCGGTCGAGCGTGTCGAGCAGGAAGCGGTAGCTTTCCTCGATCACCGGCCGATTCTGCTCGGTGCAGCCGACCAGCGCCATGCGGCCGACCTGGCGGTCGTTGAAGGCCTGCATGCCGGCTCGCCGCTCGGGCTCGACCATTACCGGATCGCGCGAGGTGATGATCCAGGCTTGCGCGAAGGCGCGGTCCGCCGCGTAGTACCAGCGGTAGTGGAACATCATCTTGGTGACCCACTCGTCGCCGAAGTCCTCCAGGAGGTCGGAGAGATAGGCGTGGGCGGGATCGTCGGGGATGATCGAGCGCTCCGGATGCTCGCGCTCCAGCGCATGGGCAAGAGGCGTCGAATCGTTCATCAGGCGGCCATCGGGGAAACGCAGGATCGGGATCACCGGCGGCAGGTTCGCCGCCACCGCGACGTCGCGCGGATTGCCGATGGCGTTCCACACGAACGGAATGCGGCGATAGCGCAGGATCGCCCGCATCTTCACCGAGTAGGGCGACGGATTGAATCCGTAGAGGACGTACCCCGTGGCCACGGCGCCCGCTCCTAGTGCGCGGAACCCTCCAGCGCCTTGACGATGTTCTCGCACATCGCCTTGGCGTCGGCGAACAGCATCATGGTGTTGTCGCGGAAGAACAGCTCGTTGTCGACGCCGGCATAGCCGGAGGCCATGCCGCGCTTGACGAAGAGCACGGTCTGCGCCCTCTCGACGTCGAGGATCGGCATGCCGTAGATCGGGCTTTGCGGATCGGTCTTGGCGGCGGGATTGGTGACGTCGTTGGCGCCGATCACGAAGGCCACATCCGTCGAGGCGAAGTCGCGGTTGATGTCGTCGAGCTCGAAGACCTCGTCGTAAGGCACATTCGCCTCGGCGAGCAGCACGTTCATGTGGCCGGGCATGCGGCCCGCCACCGGGTGGATAGCGTAGCGCACCTGCACGCCGTCTTTCTTGAGGAGGTCGGCCATCTCGCGCAGCGCGTGCTGGGCCTGGGCGACGGCCATGCCGTAGCCCGGCACGATGATCACCGACTGAGCGTTCTTCATGAGGAAGGCCGCGTCCTCGGCCGAACCCGCCTTCACCGGCTTGTCGGTCTTGGCGTGGACCGCACCCGCCGCCGACGTGTCGGTGCCGAAGCCGCCCAGGATCACGTTGAAGATCGAGCGGTTCATGCCCTTGCACATGATGTAGCTCAGGATCGCGCCCGACGAGCCGACCAGCGCGCCGGTTACGATCAGCGCCGTGTTGCCCAGGGTGAAACCGATGCCGGCCGCCGCCCATCCCGAATAGGAATTCAGCATCGAAACCACGACCGGCATGTCGGCGCCGCCGATCGGCAGGATCAGCAGGAAGCCGATCAGGAGCGAGATCACGATCAGCAGGATGAAGGTGATGGGATGGCCGCGCATGGCGAACCACACCAGAAGCGCGACCAGGATGATGCCGAGCAGCGCATTGAGCGGATGCTGGCCGCGGAAAACCAGGGGCGACCCCGAGACCAGGCCCTGCAGCTTGGCGAAGGCCACGACCGAGCCCGTGAAGGTGATGGCGCCGATCACTGTGCCCAGCCCCATCTCGATCAGGCTGTGCATCTTGATCTTGCCCGGCGTGCCGATCCCGAACGCATCGGGCGAGATGAAAGCCGCCGCCGCGACGAACACCGCGGCGAGGCCGACCAGGGAGTGGAAGGCGGCCACGAGTTGCGGCAGGGCCGTCATCTGGATGCGCATGGCGACCACAGCGCCGATCGCGCCGCCGATGACCAGGCCGCCGACGATCAGCCAGGGCGCGACCACGCCCGGCGAAGCCACGGTGACGCCGATCGCGATCACCATGCCGATGATGCCGTAAAGGTTGCCGCCTCGGGAGGTCTCCGGCGAGCTCAGGCCGCGCAGGGCCATGATGAAGCAGATAGCCGCGATCAAGTAGCCGTAGGCGGCGATTTCGTGGGTGATCACCTTGTCCTCTCCCGCCCGCTACTTCTTGACCGGCTTCTTCTTGAACATCGACAGCATGCGATGCGTCACGATGAAGCCGCCGAAGATGTTGACCGCGGCCAGCACGACGGCGATGCCGCCGAACAATTGCGCCGCGCCCAGGCCCTTCAGGCCGGCTGCCAGGAGCGCACCGACGATGATCACCGACGACACCGCGTTGGTGACGGCCATCAGCGGCGAATGCAGCGCCGGCGTCACCCGCCACACCACGTAGTAGCCGACGAAGCAGGCCAGGGCGAAGATGGTGAGCAGCGCCACGAACGGCATGTGGCCGTCGGGCAGCGCCACCACCGGGCTCTGGGCCGCGGCATCGGTGATCTGCTGGGCCACGCTCTTGAGGCTGGTGGCGAGCTCCTGCGCCTGGCTCGCGAGCCTGGCGGCTTCGCCGGCGATTCTGTCGTCCATCGGGCTTTCCTAGTTCTGCGAGGTGAGCGACGGGTGCACGACCTGGCCGTTCTGGGTCACCAGGGTGCCCTTCACGACCTCGTCGTTGGTGTCGATCTTGAGCGCCTTGGTCTGCTTGTCGACCATCGGCGTGATGAAGTTGAGCAGGTTGCGTGCGAACAACGAGGACGCGTCGGTCGCGAGCTCGCCGGGCAGGTTGGCCGGACCGACTATCTTCACGCCGTGCTTCTCGACCACCTTGCCGAATTCCGACAACGGGCAGTTGCCGCCCTGTTCGACCGCCATGTCGACGATCACCGAACCGGGCTTCATGGTCGTGACCATGTCCTCGCTCACCAGCACCGGCGCCTTGCGGCCGGGGATGAGTGCAGTCGTGATGACGATGTCCTGGGCTTTGATGTGCTCGGCGACCAGAGCGGACTGCTTGGCGCGATACTCGGCGCTCATCTCCTTGGCATAGCCGCCCGCCGTCTCGGCCGCCTTGAACTCCTCGTCCTCGACGGCGACGAACTTGGCGCCAAGAGACTGCACCTGTTCCTTGGTAGCCGGGCGCACGTCGGTCGCCGTCACGATCGAGCCGAGACGCCGAGCCGTGGCGATCGCCTGCAGGCCCGCCACGCCGACACCCATGATGAAGGCGCGCGAGGGCGCGAGCGTGCCGCCGGGCGTCATCATCTGCGGGAAGATGCGGCCGAACTGGTTGGCCGCCGAGAGGACCGCCTTGTAGCCGGCAAGGTTGGCCTGCGAGCTCAGGATGTCCATCGACTGGGCACGGGTGATGCGCGGGATCAATTCGAGGGCAAACGCCGTCACGCCCTTCGCCGCCAGCGCCGACACCAGTTCTGCATTGGTGAGCGCGCCCAGCGGCGACATCAGCACCTGGCCCTGGCGCAGCAGGGCGAGCTCGTCGATACCGTCGGCAGCCTGCATCGGCCGCTGTATCTTGAAGACGACATCGGCCGCCGAGGCCGCGGATGCCGCATCCGGCACGATCGTTGCACCGGCCTCGGCATAGGCCGCGTCGGTGTAGGCCGCGGCAACGCCTGCACCGGCCTCGATCACGATTTCTTCCGCGCCCAGCGCCTTCAGTTTCTTGACGGTCTCGGGAGTCGCGGCCACGCGGGTCTCGTGTGGCCGGCGTTCTTTGAGAATGGCGATTTTCATGGAGCAACGGATCGGTTGGAGACGCAGAAAGCGGACTACGCGGCGCACCTTGCACAGGGCCCGCACGCTTGCCAAGGCGGATTTTCGCCGCGTGGTAGACGAACGTTTACGGACCGTGCACGGCGCGGGATACTGAAGAACATGGCCAAACGTCCCGTCATTCTCACCGGCTTCCATTTCACAAAAACCGCGCTTGCAGCCCTCTCCGAGGGCTACGAGATCGCAGGTCACATGGACAAACCGGACCCGGCAATGGTGCCGGCCGCCGCCCAGCCGCACGTCCAGGCGCTGGTCACGACCGGCAGCGTCGGCGCCTCGGATGCGCTGATGGCGGCGATGCCGCGGCTGTCGCTGATCTGCTGCTACGGCACGGGCTATGAACGAATGGATCTCGCTGCCGCGCGCAAACGCAACATCATGGTGACGCATGGCGCCGACGCCAACGCGCCCGACGTCGCGGAGATGGCGGTCGGCATCCTGCTCGCCTCGACGCGGCGCATCGTGCGGGCCGACAAGATGATCCGCCGCGGCGACTGGACCAAGCGCATCCCCAACCGCTTCGGCCCCATCGCCGGCCTGACCGGCGGCAAGGTCGGCATCCTCGGTCTCGGCGCCATCGGCATGGAGTTCGCCAAGCGCATCAAGGGCTTCGACGTCGAGATCGGCTACTGCAACCGCAGCAAGCGGAGCGATGTCGACTTTGCCTATTTTCCCAACGTCATGGCGCTCGCAACCTGGTGCGATTACCTGATCGTCGCCCTGCGGTCCGACGCCTCCAATCGGCACATCATCAACGCCGAGGTCCTGAAGGCGCTGGGTCCGCGCGGTCATGTCCTGAACATCAGCCGCGGCTGGGCCGTCGACGAGGCGGCGCTCGCCGATGCCTTGCGCCACAACGTCATCGAGGGCGCCGCGCTCGACGTCTATGACGAGGAGCCCTACGAGGGCCAGGAACTGCTGGGCCTCGACAACCTCGTGATGACGCCGCATTTCGGCGGCGGCACCGAGCATGCGCAGCGGCGCATGACCTCTCTGGTGCGCCGCAACCTCGATGCCCACTTCGCCGGCAAGCCGGTGGTCTCACCGGTGCCCGAGCTGCGCGACATGGCTGCTATCACCGACGGTCGGCTCCGGCAGCCGGGCTCGTGACGCTTCTCATCGGGCCGGATCGATCCCGATCTTCACCGGCGGACCGCCGTCGCGTGCCGGTGCGTTCGTCCAGACGTCGAAGTAGGCGCGCAGAGCCGAGGGGAAGCGACGCAGTTCGGTGAAGATGCTGTATGGCGAATCGACGTCGCGCGCCTCGAACCCCCAGGCCTCGATGCCGACGTGCCGCGCCTGGAACAGCGCCCGGCTGAGGTGAAAGCGCTGCGAGACGATGACGAGGCGCTTCTGGCCAAAGACGTCACGCGCGCGCAACACCGAGTCCCAGGTGCGATAGCCCGCCGGATCGTCGTAGATCGCTGCCGCCGGCACACCGCGCTCGACCAGGCCGGCGCGCATCGCGGCGGGCTCGCCGGGGCTGCCGGAGACGATGAAGTATTTGACCTTGCCGGCCTTCCACAGCGCAGCAGCGGCATCGAGACGACGAACGAAGTATACGTTGGGTCCGCCTTCCGGCCCGATCGGCGCCGTGCCCAGCACCAGTGCCACGTCCGCGTCGGGCAGGCCCGCGATCTCACTGAACGATCGCGCTTCGGCGGTCTGGTCGAGCCGCCGCTCAGCGAGCCAGGCAAGCAGCACGACGGCGAGAACCAGCGCGCCGAGGAACAGCAGGCCGAACAGGATCAGACGCATGGACCGCGCCTTGATCGCATCCGACGGCCTCTGTAGACCGGCAGCATGTCCCGCCTGACCACTGCCGAAGCCACGGTCGAAACCCTCCTGCGCCATGGCATCGACACGGTTTATGCCCTGCCCGGCCTGCACCACGACCCATTGTTCGATGCGTTCTATCACGCCGCCGGGCGCTTGCGCGTCATTCATCCGCGACACGAGCAGACCGCGGGCTACATGGCGCTTGGTGCCGCCCTCGCCACCGGCAAGCCGCAGGTCTTCGCGGTCGTGCCGGGCCCAGGCATGCTGAATGCGAGCGCGGCATTGCTCACCGCCTACGGCATGAACGCGCCGGTTATCGGCCTCATCGGCCAGATCCCGCAGGCCGACATCGACAAGGGCCACGGCCATCTGCACGAGATTCACGACCAGCTCGGCCTGCTGCGCCACATCACCAAGTGGGCCGAGCGCATCAGGAGCCCGCAGGAGGCGCCGATGATGGCGAGCCAGGCGGTGTGGCAGGCGACCACCGGCCGGCCGCGGCCGGTAGCTCTGGAGTGCGCTCTCGACACCTGGGCCAAGCGAGCCGAAGTGGTGCTGCCCGACGCACCCTTGCCGCGGCCGGCCGACGCGATCGACGCTGAAACGATCGCCGCGGCAGCCGATATCCTCGGCGCGGCCGAGCGGCCCATCATCGTGGTCGGCGGCGGCGCCATCGGTGCCAGCGCCGAGGTCATCCAGCTCGCCGAGATGCTGGAAGCGCCGGTCAGCTCCTATCGTCGCGGGCGTGGTGTCATTCCGAGTGGCCATCGACTGGCCGTCGACATGCCGGTCGGCCACCGCCTGTGGAAGGACGCCGACGCCGTGCTGGCGGTCGGCACGCGCTTCTTCATCCAGAACGGCAGCTGGGGCATCGACAACGACCTGAAGGTCGTGCGCCTCGATATCGATCCCGACGAGCCCGATCGCCTGCGCAAACCTGACGTTGCGCTGATCGGCGACGCCGCACCGCAACTTCGCGAGCTGATCGCGGCCCTGGCCAAGCACGACCGGCCGCGCCTCTCGCGCGCCGAGGAGCTGAAGGGCCACCGTGCCTGGCTTGCCGACCGCCTGTCGCGACTGGAGCCCCAGGTGTCGTTCCTGAAGGCGATTCGAGCCGCGCTGCCCGAAGACGGCATCTTCGTCGATGAAGTCTCGCAGATCGGCTTTGCCTCGCGCGTTGCGCTTCCCATAGAGAAGCCGCGCACCTTCCTGTCGCCCGGTTATCAGGACAATCTCGGCTGGGGATTCGGTACGGCGCTCGGCGCCAAGGCCGCGATGCCCGACCGGAAAGTGCTGGCGATCGCGGGTGACGGCGGGTTCATGTACCAGGTCGGCGAACTCGCCACCGCAGTGCGCCACAATCTCGCGGTGGTCGTCGTTGTCTTCGACAATGGCGGCTTCGGCAACGTCAAGCGTATCCAGCAGCAGCACTACGGCAACCGCTTGATCGCTTCCGACCTGCACAATCCCGACTTCGTCAAGCTTGCCGAGAGTTTCGGCGTAGCCTCGTTCAAGGCGCTCGACGCGCGCCAGCTCGAGGACTGCCTCAAGAAGGCGTTCGCGCTCGATGCGCCGGCGCTCGTCTGGGTACCGCATGGCGACGTGCCGAGCCCGTGGGACATGATCATGATGCCCCGCGTCCGTGGCTGACTTCGAACCTTCGACAGCATCGACGACGCATCGCCGGCTACTCCGAAAGGATGAGATCGGCATCCGGACGCAGCCGCAAGGTTCGCATGGAGCAACGCGTCATTGACGGCGAGATCGAGCGACAAAGACGTGCAGGCGACAGTGGCCGCCGGTACCTCGTGGATAGCGACTGCCCTGCCTCCGATTGGTGCTCCATCGCGGCATTGGGAAAAACGAGGTCAGAGCGGCCTGGACGTACAGCTACCGCCTGCGTGGCGTCGACAATGGATCAGGTGCTTTCATTTCGCGCGCTTGAACACCAGTTCGAGGATTAAACCGCCTGATCCACCAGGATTCGTCAATCGCAATTCGTCGGCCGTCACCGACGTGATGATCCGACTCTGATCCGAAGCAACCATGTTCGGAAAAGTACTCGTTACTACAGTCGGATGAACCGTCTTGGTACTTTCGTCGAGGGTGTAAGTCCCTGTGTAAGCGATCACTCCAGTGGCGACAGCCTTGGCCTCTTCTGGAGTGGGCTTTAGCCGGTCGCCTGACGCGATTTTGGGCAGATCAACCGGCACCGTGATGAAGTGGAAATGCCCATCCTCGGTATAAGTCAATGCTCCCTGCAATTGTGGGCGCGGCACACTGCTGCCATCAGCCCGCTTGGCAGTGCTGGAAACGTAAATCCAGGTGCCGACGACCTTATCCTTGAGCGACTCAGCGAAGGCCGGAGTAGCCATGGCAGCAATGGTCAGCACAGTGACAATCGGGCACGCAATCAATCTGCGAGCCTTTGCCTTCCTGATATTGTCAGCAGTTAGGTTGATGTTGATCATATCGGTCCTCCGCGTTCGATCCATTGAGACTTGAAAGAAGACCTTCCAGGCCGAGATCGCGAACTATGGACTCCTAAATGCCGCTGGGAGAGCGTCCCACCCGCTAAGCCGCTCCGGCCGAGATGGAGCACGGCCTGCAGACGGCGTCAACGCAGCCACGCGGGGCAACCCGCCAGCCTGTTCGGCGCGACAGGCCACCCGCGAGCCGCCGGCCGACAGCTGCCCGGCCACCGGCAGCTCGAACACGCAACCGGGAGAGCGCAATACGTGGCCGCCAAAATTCTAACGAGGCCGCTCCGACGGCGAGGCAGTCGCGGAAAGCTGCTGGCGATTCAGCTCCTTGATCGCATCATCGATCTGGCGGCGCACGGTGTGAAGGTCGGACAGGGGAGCGACAAGGTCGCAGGAAAGCAAACCGACCGACAGGATTGCGGCGACGACGATACCCACAATGCTCGGCACGATGGAGTTGTCGCGGCGACCCCGCTCGATTTGCATGGCGCGCGGCTCAGGTTCAGCTCGACACGACTTCCCAGACGAACAATGCGGCGATGCCGACGAATCCCAGGAGAAATGCCGGCTCCCACAGTTTATTTCGGGCCGAGCCGGATTTGCCGGGTTCATGGCCGACAGCCATGAGAAAGGCGATCACATAGCCCATTGTTGTGCCTTTCGTTCGAGTGACCAGAGCGCAATGGCCGCTTTCAGGCCGTCACTCCCAAAACCGTCGCCTGATGATAGCACTGCAACATGAACCGACGCTGAACGGCTCGTTCATCTCCCATTCAGGTTCGCTCTGATATTGTCATTCACGGACAGGAGAAAATTCATGCGTGTGACGATATTGGCGTCGACATTCCTGCTGCTTACGGCGGGCTCGGCATTTGCGGATGATCGCCCTCTCACGGATCAGGAGCGGGCGCGCCTGACCGAGGCCGTCAAGGCTGACGGATGTACGGCACAAGAGATGAAATTCGACGACGGGAACTTCGAAGTCGAGGCGACCTGTGCGGACAACAAGAAGTACGAATTCAAGTTCGACGCGCAGTTCAAGCTCATCAAGAAGGAACTCGACGATTAGGGAAGCAGGCCGGCTCTTCGCTATCTTGCCCGGCCTGAAGGCCCGGCAAGATCAGCGAAGGCTTCTCAGGACTTCCAGAAAGCCCGTCTTGCAGGTGAAGCCCAGTCGGTCCCTGGCCTTGCTCGCATCGTAGACACGATCGATCGACCCGAACATCGTCCAGCCGCGCCGCTCGTAGAGCTCACGATAGTCCGGAAAGTAGCGTTCGACGACCTTCGGCGCGTCGACGATCAAGTCGCGGCAATCGCCACGCGAGAACGGCGTCATGGCCGAGATGATGAAGGTGTCGAAACCGAGGTCGCGCGCCTTGGCGAGCGCGGCGACGTGCGCCTCGGCCGCGTCTTCGACCGACAGCCGGCGGAACAGGAACTCGTTGGCCTTGGTGTTGTCGCCCGACTGGACGATGGCGTGCGCCATGTCGTCCTCCTCGGGAAAGAACCGCGACGTGCGCAGAATCACGATCGGCAGTTCGTGCAGATGATTGAACAGCCGGCACAGCTCCTCGGCGGCCCGTTTGGTGACGCCGTAGATATTCCGCGGCTCGAGCGGCTCGAGCGTCTCGTCGATCCACATCGCTTGCTCGGCGCCGCCGCCTCTGCCGTCGCGGATCTTCTGCGAGATCATCAGCGAAGTGGTCGAAGTGAAGACGAAGCGATCGACTTTCGAGCCCGGCGCAACCGCCTCTTCCAGGAGGTTGAGCGTGCCCTGCACGTTCACCGCCACGAACTCGGAGTTGTCGTGCGTCTCGATGTGCGGCTTGTGGCGCGCCGCAGCATGCACGATCGCCTCGATGCCGTGATCGCGCACCAGGTGGCGCACCAGCGCGCGATCGACCACCGAACCCACGACCTCGGTGGTCGCGCCGGGCTCGGGATCGAGACCGACGACCTTGTGGCCGTCGCGCACGAGCCGCGGCACCAGGGTCTGGCCAAGCCAGCCTGACGATCCCGTCACCAGGATGTTCATCGTCCGGTAGCTTCGCCAGCGATGACCGCCAGGACACCGCTCATCACGTCGACGGTTCCATCGTCGACGATGCCATGCCGGCGGAAGAGCCAGGCCGGCTCGTTGTAGGCGAGCTTCGTCTCTTTCGTGTCGTCCTGCCAGACCAGCATCCGCATCGGCAGATCGATCGCGACCGATGGTGTCGCTCGCATGGTCGGCGTTCCGGCGCGCGGATTGCCGAACAACACGACCACGGTCGGCCGCAACTGCATTCCCACCTTGTCAGCGGCGGCGCCGTGGTCGATGCGCGCGAATGTGGTCATGCCGTGACGGGTCACCGCAGCTTCCAGCCGGTCAAGCGTCTCGGCGGGGCCATGCTGGCTCTTCAGCACCCTCAAGCCTTCAGCGGTCAAAGACCCGCCTCCGTCAATGCAATCTGTTGGCGCCGAGCAAGCTCATCCACGTCGAAGCCCTCGACCAGGCCCTCGAAGAGGCGATGCCAGTTGATCGAGGCGCGCAAATGGATGAACACGGCGCCTAGCCCGATGGCGGCGCGGTCCATGAACACGAACTCGCGCGGCGGGCGCACGCCGCCCATGCGGCGCAGCTCGCCAAACACGTTCTGCGCCATCTCGCGGCCGTGGCCGTCCGCCATGCCTTCGGTAAGCCGGCGCGGCCTGTCGTCCATCAGCGGGCCGTAAAGGAAGGCAGCCCAGCGGTTCAGCACGGCGATCATCTCGCGGCTGATGCCCGTGAAGCCCCAGTCTTCGTAGGCCGCAACGGCGCGATCCTGATCGTCCGTCATGAGCGCGCGATAGAGCTCGATCGAGCCGCGCACGAAGCGCGGCGGAAAGATGCGCACGCAGCCGAAATCCATCAGGTTCACCGAGCCGTCGGGCCGCACCGTGTAGTTGCCGAGATGAGGATCGCCATGAATCACGCCGTAGAAGTAGAACGGCACGTACCAGGCGCGGAACATATGGATGGCGAGCTGGTCCTTCTCCTCCTGCGAACGGCTCTTCCAGTTGAGCAGCGGTTCGCCCTGCAGCCAGTTCATCGTCAGCAGCCGGTCGGTCGAATGCGAGGCGACGACCTCTGGCACGTGCACGTTGGGCTCGTCGCGCAGCATGTGGCGGTAGAGCGCGACATGCTTCGCTTCGCGGCGATAATCGAGCTCCTCGCGCAGCCGCGTTGTGATCTCGGCGTGGATCTCGTCGGTGCGGATCGCGGGATCGAAGCGCTGGCCGACGGCAAAAACCAGCTTCAGCTGGTTGAGGTCGGCCTCGAGGGCCGAGGCCATGTCCGGATACTGCAGCTTGCAGGCGACTTCGGTGCCATCCAGTAGCGTCGCGCGATGGACCTGGCCGAGCGAGGCGGCGAACGATGCTTCCCTCTCGAAACGGCTGAACTTGGCCTGCCAATCGGCGCCCAGTTCGGTCGCCATTCGTCGACGCACGAAGGCCCATCCCATCGCCGGCGCGTTGGCCTGCAGCTGCGCCAGTTCGCGCGCGTACTCCGGCGGCAGAGCGTCGGGGATGGTGGCGATGAGCTGCGCGGCCTTCATCAGCGGCCCCTTCAGTCCACCCAGAGCCGCCTTCAGTTCGGTCGCATGCTTGTCGCGATCGAGGTTCCAGCCGAGGTAACGCTGGCCGGCGAGCTTGACGGCCAGCCCGCCGACCGAACTACCGACTTTGGCGTAGCGACCAAGCCGGCCGCCGAGGGAATCGCCCTCGTCCTGGCTCATGACCCGATCAAAGATGAGTTGTCCCGCATCCCGACCGATATAGGGTCGATCGCGCGTGGTTGCCACCACGACGAACAGGCCGCTTGTCTGCCCCGCTTCGGCTTCGCCAGGATCGCTCCGTTGAGCGACGACGGCCGGTCTGGCAGTCGCTCGAAGTCGAGCGGCAGTGACGCAGACCGTTGCTTGGGCCAGGCCTTGAGCGCCACCGCCTCCAGAGCGCGAAAGCCTGCTCGACGTCCGACGCCGCCGCAGCAGCTGCTGCTTCTCCCTGTCCCTTGGGATCCCCACGGGACTCCCTGCGGGATCCCGCCGGGAAGCGTTCGGGATCCCGGCGGGACTCCCACTGACGTCAAGGCCGCCAATCGCGTTGCCGCAGCTTACGAGGCCCCACGGAGCGCCCTGTGCGCAGCTGCTAAAGCCTCTCCAGTTCATCGACGAAGCCGGAGATCACGCCGAGGCCCTTGTCCCAGAACGACGGATCGGAGGCGTTGAGGCCGAACGGCGCCAGAAGCTCCTTGTGGCGCTTCACGCCGCCCGCTTTCAGCATCTCCAGGTACTTGCCCTGGAAGTCGGGCTGGCCCGACTGGTAGGCGGCGTAGAGCGAATTCACCAGGCAGTCGCCGAAGGCGTAGGCGTAGACGTAGAACGGTGAATGGATGAAGTGGCCGATGTAGGACCAGTAGTGCCTGTACTCCTCGTCGAAGGTGAAGGCCGGCCCCAGGCTCTCGCTCTGTACCGCCATCCAGACCTCGCCGATCGCCTCGGGCGTAAGTTCGCCCTCGCGGCGTGCGGTGTGCAGGCGCGATTCGAAATCGTAGAAGGCGATCTGACGCACCACGGTGTTCAGCATGTCCTCGACCTTGCCCGCGAGCATGGCCTTGCGCGCCGACTTGTCGGGCGCCGACTTGAGCAGCGACTGAAACGTCAGCATCTCGCCGAAAACCGAGGCGGTCTCGGCCAAGGTCAACGGCGTGTCGGCCATCAGCGCACCTTGCCGCGCCGCCAACACCTGGTGCACGCCGTGCCCCAGCTCGTGCGCCAAGGTCATCACGTCGCGAACCTTGCCCTGGTAGTTGAGCAGCAGATAAGGGTGCGCCGACGGCACCGTCGGATGGGCAAAGGCGCCCGGCGACTTGCCAGGACGCGCCGGCGCGTCGATCCAGCCGGTGCCGAAGACTTTCCAGCACAGTGGGATCCGAAGCTTGGAATTCACGTGACTTGAAGTCGCGGC
>JADMIO010987874.1_pt1 | contig 97632 bp, 84 predicted proteins | sample 8958161 | NCBI WGS metagenome assembly JADMIO01 (sample SAMN16585339, study PRJNA669376) | soil metagenome | isolation source: Crop rotation soil | place: USA: Cullars Rotation, Alabama | collected 2011
GGCCGCGACTTCAAGTCACGTGAATTCCAAGCTTCGGATCCCACTGTGCTGGAAAGCTGGAAAGGCAACCGCGTCAAAGCCGAAATCTACCTCGCCAAGGGCAAGCAGGATCACGACAAGCGCAACGCGGCCAAGGATCGCGACTGGGAGCGCGACAAGCAGCGCATCATGCGGGCGCACAACAAGGACGCTTAGGCGGGCATTCACCCTGGAGTGCGCTATAATCGGGGTGCTGAGAAATTTCCCAAGAATTTGGGGGTGCACCTGGCTTCGACGGGAGTAGCAAAATCACTTGGCGCATGCCGTGGGGGTGACTTTCCACGTAAATCCAGTTACAAAAATCTAGTTGCCAACGACGACAACTACGCTTTAGCCGCTTAAGGCTTCGCCCTGAAACAACTTGTGTCCGTGCTCGTTGCGTAAGGTTATTATCACGGAATCGCTATGGCCTGCCACCTGTCGGTCCGTAGTTAACCTTTAACAGGGTGGCCTTTCAATGTGCTTTGCGCACCGTGCTGTTGAAGGGCGAGATCCAACGGTGAGCTAAGCATGTAGTGCCGGGGATGGAGTGCTTTCGGACGGCGGTTCGATTCCGCCCACCTCCACCACCTTAATGCCTCAGGTCGAATCATGAGGCATCATCAGTAAAGAAAAGCGCCTGTTTTCAGGCGCTTTTCTTTTTGATTCACCCCTTAGGCTTCGCCGGCCTCAGCGCGAATCCTTGGACATATCGCAACCATGCCGAATAGCCGCTCCAATGCCGAACTCTAAACTTATGCCAATAAATTGCACGAGCACATATAGAAAAAGCGGAATTTATTTCCTACCGTATTTTTACAAAATAGGCTTGACAAATAATTGCGACGGAGCGATAACAGAAGCGAATAAGCCTAAATGCTTTTTGTTTGCCACTGTGGGATGTGGCATATTTTATGTTTAAGGGGGGCCTTGGTTGAACGTAAAATTTCAGACTGAAGCAATTCATTGCAACCTGTTTTGCAACGCAGCATATTCATCGGTTCACAGTGACCCCACTTTGTCTCCTAAGCTCTATTTCAAGCCGGCTCTCCAGGCAGAAATCACCAGTTAAATGCAGGAATGTCGTTCAAAGCGCTTATTTTTAATTATCCAACCATAGGAAATGATTGATGAGACAGCTCAGTGAGTTAGAAAAAATGATCGTGATCGGAGGTGCTACTGCGAGTGAGGAAGAACCAAAGAATGTCGGGAAAGTGACAGTGCATGGCAGCAATCCTTATTGCACTGTGAGCTCTGGCATAGTTGCCTACCCAAGTGGATCATTTTTCGGCGGCGGAAGCGCTGGACCCGAAATTAATTGGGACTGGTTATCAGAAATTGACAAAGACAAGCAAACGAGAAATGTATACTTGAATCTGGATCCAATGAGGGTCTATGGAGATGATGCGCTCCGGTCGGTGGACCAATTCTGCGGAAAAGTGGCCGAATGGGACCTTGCCATCAGTCGCCTGGATCCCAATTTAATCTATGCCCTAACCGTTGAAATGAAAGTGATGATGGGCTATTCACCCGATGCAAACATCACCATGACAGGGGCCTCAATATATGATCGTTGGATGCGGACAGATTTTATTGTCAACGATGCCGGCACTCCATATCTCAACGGAGGTGTCGGCGAGTCCGCCGCTCAAGGCGGCGATCCATTGGTCAGTATAAATATCGATACCATCTTAGGATACTCCACGCTTCCCGGAGGCTTGGACTATCTTATTAGCCATGAACTAGGACATTCTACAGAAATCGGCGAACAATATTCTTACAAGATTTGGGCAGACAACAGCCTTTCCCAATCCGAGCATCAAACAGATGAGCAGTTTTCCAATGATTTTTCTCGACTAATCTCAACGCTGACTGGAAAAGCAGTTTTAGCAAATCCCGGCTATGGATATACTAACGGCATAACCTCGTATCCAACGAATCCTCCTGCTCCCACACCTGTGCCCGCTCCTCCTCCTGCTCCCAGCGCTCCTAGCCCACGCAATCCAAATATCCAACAATACGAACCATAAAAACAAATTTTCTCGATTAGCACCAAAGCGTTTTTAATGGATATGGACAACAGGTTTTAGATGATACTCGGAAGCAAAATGAACAGAATAATATTGTTATTGATATCAGCCATTTTTATGGCTTTCTTTTGCGATGATGCGGCTGCAAAGCCAAAACCCAATATGGAAGCGTGCCGAGGCTCGAACCGCTTACTTTTACAATTTAAAGTCATTACTCGAAACACTAAAATCGGAGCCAGTAAGCTTTCAGGCTTTCCGCGAACGCAACATTTTTCAGCGGGCTATGACCAGGAAATTATAGGCGACTGCGCCCCATTGTTGTTTGCCTACAACGAAACTAATTATTATTTCCCAAAATCTACTGTAGTGACGTATGAGAGCGGCCCTCCAAATCGGGAACCCAAACTCACATTTTCCAAGAACCAATCTCTCAAAGATGTGTTGGCTATTGACTCAAATGAGAACCATCCCAGTGGCATCGAAGGGAGGTTCATAATGGCGACCAATGTCGTTACCAGCTGGACGCCGGGAACCTCCACCGGCAAGTATCTCGGACTATGGCGAGAAGGTGCGACTTCCAAAGTCTATGCTTTTTCAAAACAGTCTAATGGTCGCTTTACCGTACCAAAACTGATCTTTAAATCGTCATTGCCTTTACGTAGTATTGCCTATTTTCCTTTCAGCCATTCAGGCTCCGGAAGAATTCATTTAGTGCAGGAACTTGGCAAAGGCCGGGTTAGATTATTTTCCTTGGATTGGGACTACAGCAAATATCCCTGCAAGCGAGGAGAATATTGTGGCATGTTTCCTTACTGACGACGAAGGACCCCTGAATCACCGCGCCCTTGAAAAACGAAACCGAAATCATTGCGCCGAGAATTCCCGCATCTGCCGGAACGTCAGATTGACCCGCGGCTCGTTGATCCTCGCCATCGGCGGCAGACGGTGCAGCCAGTTGCGCTGACAGGCTCCCTGCATGCACAGCAGGCTGCCGTGCTCAAGCTCAACCGTCACGCGCTGCCGGTTACGCTTGTGCTTGAACAGAAAACGCCGCTGCGCCCCGAAACTGAGCGAGGCGATGACGCCGAAAGGCTTCAGCATCGCCTCCGCATCCGAGTGATACGCCATGCCGTCTTCGCCGTCGTGATACAGATTGGCCAGGCAGGAATTGAACGACTCCCCGGTAAGCAACTGTACCCGCTCGCGAATCTGCAGCAGCAAGGCATGCCAGGGCAAGGCGCGCTTGGTACTGCCCGAATAGGTATAGTCAAAGGGACGATCCGCGTACCAGGCAACCTTGCGCCGCGTTTCGATCATCTTCCCCATGATCAGGGCGCGGTCATTCTGCCATTCCAGCCCCTGCAGCAATGTCTCCAGGAAACGGTCGGATTCGGCGATGCCGAAGACCGGCCCGTGATAATAGGCTTCACCCTCCAGCGGCAGAATATTTTCGGGCTTTGACGCGAATAATTTCACAGCGACCGCAAAATTTGAAACAATACGTCTTCAATTCTAAGTCCAAACCCATGTCATTTCTTGCCATTATCCTGCTCGGCCTCGCGATGGCCACCGATGCATTCGCGGTTGCGGTGACCCGCGGCGCCACGATGCGCAATGTGGTCTGGCGCGAAGCGTTGCGCATCGGTCTCATCATGGGCGTCGTGGAAGGCCTGACGCCGATCATCGGCTGGGCCATCGGCTCCACGGCGACGAAGTGGATCGACCAATGGGATCATTGGGTCGCCTTTGCCCTGCTCGGTGCGCTTGGCTTGCATTTGATCTACGAATCGTTTCAGCCACCCGAAGCGGAGACCGAGGTCAGCGCCAAAAAATCCGGCCTCGTCAGCATCGCCATCGCCGGTCTGGCCACCAGTCTGGATGCGCTGGCGGCCGGTGTCGGCCTGGCGTTTGTCGACGTACCAATCCTGGAAGTCGCCGCCGTCATTGCCTGCTGCACTTTTGCCATGGTCAGCATCGGCATCAAAATCGGCCCCGTGTTCGGATCCATACTCGGCAAACGCGCGGAGCTGATTGGCGGCCTGATATTGATCCTGATTGGCGCCAGCTTCGTCTACGAACATTATTCGCGCATGGCGCCCTAGTTCGGAACGCACTCGCCGGCATCTTGCGCGGGATCCGATTTTGGACTGCTGATGACCGCGCCCACCGCGGCGCAAATAACGATCGCAATTGCCAGCATCTGCCAGTGCGTCAGTATCTCGCCCTGCAGCAGCCAGCCGAACAGGCCGGCTACCGCCGGCTCCTGGGCCGCGAGAATCCCGAAGGTGGCCCTGGGCAGCATCTTGATCGCGGCAAATTCCAGCGAATATGGAATCGCACTGGAAACGATGCCGACAAAGCCACCGATCGCCAGCATTTTCGGCTGGAACATATCCATGCCGGCGCTGGCGAAACCAATCGGAAAAATGACCATCGCGGCAATCGCCATGCCAAACGCAACCACTTGGCCACTGGGCAGATGCTCCGCACGCTTACCAAAGATGATGTAAGCGCCCCAGCAGGCGGCGGCACCCAGAGCATACAGAATCCCAGCCAGATCCAACGGCTTGGCGTGCCGATCGAATCCGAGCGGCAACAGCAGTGAAAGCCCGATGGCGGCAATCAGCAACCACAGAAAATCCAGGCCGCGACGGCTGGCGAACAGGGCTACGCTCAGCGGACCGAGCAGCTCGATCGCCACCGCCACCCCCAGCGGAATGGTCTTCAAGGAGCAATAAAACAGCCAGTTCATCAATCCCAGCACGGCGCCGTAGCGCAATACCTTGACGAAATCTGCCCGGCTCAGGCGCGGGTACCGCCACGGACGCCAGAACAGCCACAGGAATATGGCGCCAAACAGTACCCGCAATGCGGAAGTGCCGCTGGCGCCGATTACCGGAAACATGCTTTTTGCAACGCTGGAGCCAGTGCACAGCGAGCAGATTGCGGCAACCATGCACAGAAACGCCAGGAAGTGGCCATTCTTTTTCATCCGGTATTATACCGTGGCGGCAATCATCGAATGACGGCGGAATATTCCATGCAACAAAAAACGCCGGGTTCATGACAAACCCGGCGTTTGCTTTTGGCTTATTGCAAAGAAGGATCAGCCGCCGGAAACCGGAACCAGCGTGATTTCGACGCGGCGGTTCTGGGCACGGCCGGATTCCGTGTCGTTGCTGGCAATCGGATAATTCTCACCGGCACCCTTGGTGACCAGACGGTTGGAGCCGACGCCCTGCGATTGCAGATAATTGCTGACCGATGTGGCGCGGCGTTCGGACAATGCCTGATTGTAGGCATCGGTGCCGGTGCTGTCGGTGAAGCCGGCAACTTGCACCACGGTCTGATTGTATTCTTTCAGCGTACCGGCAACCTGATTGAGAATCGGATAGAAGCCGGAGGTAATGTTGGCGCTGTCGGTGGCGAAGGTAATGTTGCCGGGCATGTTCAGTGTGATGTTGTCGCCTTGGCGCACGACATCGACACCGCTACCGGCCAACTGATCGCGCAGTGCGCGTTCCTGACGGTCCTGATAATTGCCGATGGCACCGCCGGCCAGCACGCCGACACCGGCGCCGACCAACGCACGCTGACGGCGTTCAACCGCATCGTCTCCGCTCAAAAGTCCGGCCACGGCACCGACGACACCGCCAATGATGGAGCCCTTGGAAGTCTTGGACATGCCGGGACGGCCGCCGTCCGGACCTCCTGGCTGACCGATACCCGTGGTGGCGCAGCCTGTCATGACCACAGCCAATGCCGATGACAGCAGAACTGTTTTGGTAAGAATCGATTTCATAGCGTTTTCCTTTTTGTGAAATGCAGTGGGCACTATCGCTTTCAGAATCGAGTGTAGCGACAGCGAACTGAACCGACTTGATACTGCATCACAGTGTCATCAAGGCAATGTTCATATAACAACGCAACGCACACTCCATGTGGCTGCAACGCGGGTATTGCAGCCATAAATGGACAATGAAGCCAATTTTGAACTTTGTGCCGACAAAAATTATCTAGGCATCAACGAAACGTACGCGCCGCGTGATCGAACAGGTCAATTCATAGGAAATGGTATTGGCCTGTGCGGCAATCACTTCGACCGGCAATTCTCCGCCCCACAGCACAACTTCGTCGCCGACTTGCGCCGCGTCGAGGCCACGCAGGTCAATGGTCATCAAATCCATGGAGACGCGTCCGATCAGGCTGCATTTTTTGCCGTTGACCAGTACCGGCGTACCGCTGGGTGCGGCACGCGGATAGCCATCGCCGTAACCAATGGCGGCAACGCCGACGCGCATGTCTTCGGGACAGACAAAGGTTCCGTTGTAGCCTACCGCTCCACCTTTGGCGACGTGATTGATGGCGATCAGGCGCGTGCTCAATGTCATCACCGGACGCAAACCGAAATCGGCGCCGCATTTGCCGGCCATGACGGTCTGCCCGTACAGCGCCCCGCCGGCACGTACCCATTGGCGATGGGACTGCGGCCAGGAAAGAATCGCCGCCGAGTTTGCCAGGCTGCGATCGGCAATGATTCCCGTAGTCGCCCGGTCGAAAATCTCCATCTGCGCCTGCGTCACCGGATTGTCCAGCTCTTCACTGGCGGCGAAATGATTCAGCAGCGCGATGTTGCCGACCGTTCCCTGCTGCTGCAGAGCGCGCAAGCGCTGATATGCGGGAAGCAGATCGTCAGGCGCAAAACCGAGCCGGTGCATGCCACTGTCGAGCTTCAGCCAGACGTTGATCGGCCTTGCGGAGGTGCCGCGGCCGTGGTGCTCCAGCATGTCGATTTGCGTCGCGTGATGGATAACGCTGTCAATGCGCAGATCCTGCAGCAGCGCAAGATCGGTAAGCTCATCAAATCCCGACAGCAGAAGGATCGGATGCGAACTGCCAGTGGCACGGATGCGCTGCGCATCGTCGATGCTCGCGACACCAAAGGCATCGGCACCCGCAAGTGCGCTGGCGACCCGTTCCAGTCCATGCCCGTAGGCATCGGCCTTGACCACCGCGATGACCCGGGCGCCATGAGTGCCGGCCTGCTGACGGACAACGGAAAGGTTATGACGCAGGGCGTCCAGATGGATAGTGGCGGTAGTGGCGCGTGACATAGCTTATTGTAAGGCCGGTGGCGCGCGCCGAAAAGCCAGCCGCCACGCTATTCGTATTCGAACTGTCCGAAGTCGTCATTGGCCAGGTTGTCAAAGCGCGTGTATTCGCCAAAGAAGCGCAGCTTGATTTTGCCGGTCGGGCCGCTACGCTGCTTGCCGATGATGATTTCCGCCAGGCCCTTTTCGCCAACCGCGCTCTGGTCGTAGTACTCGTGGCGGTAAATGAAAACGATGACGTCGGCATCCTGTTCGATTGCGCCGGACTCGCGCAAATCCGCCATGACCGGACGCTTGTCGGTGCGCGTTTCCAGCGAACGGTTCAACTGCGACAGCGCGATCACCGGAACATTCAGCTCCTTGGCCAGCGCTTTCAGTGAGCGGGAAATTTCGGAGACCTCATTGGCGCGCGCTTCCTTGCTGCCGGGAATCGCCATCAACTGCAGATAGTCAATCACGATCAGTCCCAGATTCGGATCGTTTTTCTTGAGCCGGCGCGCCTTGGCCGCCAGTCGCGTCGGCGACAGCGCCGGCTCGTCGTCAATGTAAATCTTGCCGTGGGTTTTGCTGTTCAACTGCTTGATGGCGGACGTCACGCGCGGCCAATCCTGCTCCTCCAGACTACCGGTCCGCAATCGCTGCGCGTTGATGCGGCCGACACTCGAGATCAGGCGCATCGCCAACTGCGAGGCGGACATTTCCATGGAGAAAATCGCCACGCTCACCGCTTTGTGGTCATTCAGCGCGGCATACTCGGCGATATTCAGCGCGAAGGCAGTCTTGCCCATCGCCGGACGCGCCGCCAGAATCACCAGATCGGTCTTATGCAGGCCTGCGGTGAGCTTGTCAAATTCGGTGTAACCAGTCGGAATCCCGGTGATGCCCGAACCATCGCCGTTGGAACGCTCGAGCAGCAGTTCGTAAGCCTGCTTCATCGCATCGGAAACGGTGATGAAGCCCTGCTTGTCCATGGTGCGCGACTCGGCAATCTTCAGCACTTCCTTTTCGGCCTCTTCGAGCAAGTCCGAACTCTCGCGCCCATCCGGCTGAAAACCCTTGTTGATGATGCTGGTGCCGACGTCGATCATCTGCCGCAGGATCGATTTGTCCCGGACAATCTCGGCATAGTGCTTGATGTTGGCGGCCGAAGGCGTAGTGCTGGCCAGCTCAATCAAATAGGCGCCACCGGCGACCATTTGCGCCATGCCATTGGCCTCGAACCAGTCTCCGACGGTAATCACGTCGGTCGGCCGCTGCTGATTGTTGAGCGCCTCAATGGCTTCGAAAATCAATTGGTGGTCACGGCGGTAAAAATCGACCGCGGCCAACGCGCCGGCAATCGTGTCATAAGCGCCGGGAGCCAGCATCAGCCCGCCCAGGACCGCCTGCTCCGCCTCAATACTCTGCGGCGGTACCCGGAAACGGTCGGCGGTCAATTCGGCTTGGGTTTCGAAAGCCTGGCGGCGTTCCGGGCCCGATCTGGAATTGGGGGTATTGCTCATGTAATCAGATACTTCCTACAAACGATGGATACGGCAATCAGAATTTACCGCATCCGGGTCCAGGAATTATCTTAGGCGGTTTTCGTCTCACCCGTTGCAGACAACCCTGTGGAAAACTTGTGATTTGCACGCAGTGCCGAGAAGTGGGCTGGCCGGAGCGGGAAAACTCGAAGGCCTCCGCAGCGGCTAAAGCCAATCAATCATCAGGATGCAATCGAGATCATAAGGAAGCCTGGGTAAAGGCATTCCTTTATCCGGACTGACGAATGAGATCGTGGTTTGCGCATGGCGCAAACCGCCTGATGATGATTGAATTGACGCCGCGAGGACCAGACGAGAATATTCTCCGGCTCACGGCCAATCATGCCAGCGGCTCCGGCATCGGCATAAAAAAGCACGCCAGACCAAGTCGGGCGTGCTCTCAGATTGCGGCAGCGAGGAATGAGCGCCGCTCAGTCCTCGCTTATTGGCACTCCGAGCCGCCGTTAAACGGCAGCTTCCGGAGCGACGACCACTTTGACCGTGGTTTCGGCGTCGGCGCCAAGGTGAACCAGCACGTCGTATTCGCCGACATGACGGATCGGACCTTCGCCCATGATCACTTCGGACTTGGCGACCGCCTTGCCCTGCTTGGTCAGCGCATCGGCGACATCGCGGTTGGTGATCGAACCATAGAGCTTGCCTTCGGTCGCGGCATTGGCGTAGATCGTGATGCTCACGTCCTGCAAGGTTGCAAGGCGCGATTGCGCGTCGTCGGCGATAGCCTTGGCCTTGGCTTCGTAATCGGCGCGCTTGGCTTCGAATTCGGCCAGATTGGCGGCAGTGGCGGGCACGGCGCGGCCGGTCGGGACCAGGAAGTTACGGCCGAAGCCTGGCTTTACGTCGACAGTGTCGCCGAGGTTGCCGAGCTTGCCGATTTTTTGCAAAAGAATAAGTTTCATTGTGTTATCTCCACCGATCCGGGATTAAACGTTATGGCTGTCGGTGTAAGGCAACAGGGCCAGGAAGCGCGCGCGCTTGACCGCGGTTGCCAACTGACGCTGGTACTTCGACTTGGTACCGGTTACGCGGCTGGGAACGATCTTGCCGGTTTCGGTGAGGTACTGACGCAAGGTGTTCAAATCCTTGTAGTCGATTTCTTTGATGCCTTCCGCGGTGAACTTGCAGAACTTACGGCGACGGAAAAATTTAGACATGTGCTAATTCCTTAAATATCAGTGCAAAAATGGCGGCGCTTACGCGGCTACGCCATTCTGGTCATCGTCAGAATCGGCTTCGACTTCGTCGGGCTCCGAATCATCGGTATAGTCTTCCGCACGGCTGCGGCTGCGTTCCGGCTTATCGCCCTTCTCGTCCTTGTGCTTCATGATGAAGGACTGTTCGGTATCCGCGCCATCGCGCTTGATGATCAGATGACGCAGTACCGCATCATTAAAGCGGAAACCGTCTTCCAGGTCATTCAGCGACTGCTGCGAGCACTCGATGTTGAGCAGCACGTAGTGCGCCTTGACGAGATTGTTGATGGGATAAGCCAGCTGGCGACGGCCCCAGTCTTCGAGACGGTGAACCTTGCCCTGGCCGCCTTCGATCAGCGTCTTGTAACGCTCGATCATTGCAGGCACTTGTTCGCTTTGGTCCGGATGGACCAAAAACACGACTTCATAATGACGCATTTTGATTTTCCTTATGGATGAAAGCCGGCGCAACATGCCGGCCGAATCAGCCCCCGACCGCGAATGGCGGCGTGGAGCAAGAACACCCAAAGTTGGGTGAGCGCAATATTATGGCGGAAAATCAAAGACTTGGCAAGGAAAGCCGCGCTCAGCGGCGCAACTTGGTACTCGCGCTTATTTCAGCAGTGGAGCGCCCAGCGCCGGCAGCATAGTGGTGGTGAAACTTTCGCCACAGCCACAGGCCTCGACCGCGTGCGGATTGCGGAATACAAACTGCTGTCCCAGCCGCTGCCAGCTGACGTCGATTTCGGTTCCATCCACAACCGGCAGACTGGCGGCGTCGACAAAAATAGCGATGCCATCCTGCTCAAAAACCGAATCGCCGTCACGCCGGTCCACGGCAATCTCGGCAAAATGCTGCCATCCCGAGCAACCGGTCTTGCTGACACCAAAGCGCAGGCCCAGCGCCGGCTCATTCCTGGCGCGTGCAGCGGCCAAAAAATCGCGGGTGCGCGCAAATGCGGCCTGACTCAGACGGATACTCATGCATCCATTATATAGGTAAGTGCGCCGGCGCCATAACAGGATGACGGCAGCGTTCAGATACCCGGCTCTGATAAAATGTGAAGTTCAGTATTGCTGCAGAAAATTAAAGGATTCGAATGACAGTTCTCAGTGTCGCAAGCGCCCTCGCCGGCTCTGATTTTGTGGGCCGGGAGGTCACTGTACTTGGCTGGGTGCGCACGCGCCGCGACGCCAAAAACGGCCTGAGTTTCGTCCACGTCAATGACGGTTCCTGCTTTGCCCCGATTCAGGTGGTCGCCACCGATACCCTGGACAATTACGACGAAGTGCGTCGTTTGAGCGCCGGTTGCTCGGTACGCGCCATTGGCACATTGGTGGCCTCGCAGGGCCAGGGCCAGAGCTTCGAAATTCAGGCGACCCGCATTGAGGTCATCGGCTGGGTCGAAGACCCGGAAACCTACCCGATTCAGCCCAAGGCGCACTCGCTGGAATTTTTGCGCGAAGTGGCGCATCTGCGTCCACGCACCAACCTGTTCGGCGCCGTGACGCGGATCCGCGACTGCCTTTCCAAGGCCGTGCACCGTTATTTTCATGAGCGTGGGTATTATTGGATCAGCACGCCGATCATCACCACCTCGGATGCCGAAGGCGCCGGCGAGATGTTCCGTGTTTCCACCCTGGATGCCGAGAAGCCACCGCGCGGCAAGGACGGCAAGATCGATTTTTCGCGCGACTTTTTCGGCAAGGAAACCTTTCTGACCGTTTCCGGCCAGCTGAATGTCGAGGCTTACTGCATGGCCTTGAGCAAGGTCTATACCTTCGGTCCGTCGTTCCGCGCCGAGCATTCGCATACGACGCGCCACTTGGCGGAATTCTGGATGGTGGAGCCCGAAATCGCGTTTGCCGACCTCAACGATCTGGCCAACGTCGCCGAAGACTTCCTGAAGTATCTATTCCGCGCCGTGCTGAACGAGCGCGGCGACGACATGGCTTTCATCGCCGAGCGCGTGGACAAGGAGGCAGTAACGCGCCTGCAGCGCTTTGTCGATGCGCCCTTCGAGCGGATCGAATACACCGAGGCCGTGAAACTGCTGCAGGAATCGGGACAGAAATTCGAATTCCCGGTCGAATGGGGTCTGGATCTGCAGACCGAACACGAGCGCTGGCTGACCGAAGTGCATGTTGGCCGTCCGGTCGTCGTCACCAATTATCCGGAGCACATCAAGGCGTTTTACATGCGTATCAACGACGACGGCAAGACCGTCGCGGCACTCGACGTGCTGGCGCCGGGCATCGGCGAAATCATTGGCGGCTCGGTGCGCGAGGAGCGGCTCGAACAATTGGACGAGCGGATGCGGCAATTCGGCCTGGATCTGGAGCACTACAGTTGGTACCGCGATTTACGCCGCTATGGCAGCGTGCCGCACGGTGGGTTCGGACTGGGATTTGAGCGTCTGGTGGTTTACGTCTGCGCGCTGTCCAACATCCGTGACGCCATCCCCTACCCGCGTGCACCCGGCAGCGCGGAGTACTGATCCATGGAGCCGACATACACCTCCCATGATCTGATTTTGACCCTGGCCTTGAGCTCGATGGCGCTGGCCATTGCCGGCGCGACTGCCTTGGCGATCTTCTGGCCGTTGACGCATGTCCAGTTGCGCGATTTGCATCCGGGCTGGGTGGGTCGCTATCTGGTGCAGCCCAAGCGCAACCGTTGGCTGTGGTTTTTGCGCGGCGGATTTACCGAGATCAACGACCCCCGCGTCAACGGTCTTGCACGGCCGCTGCAAATCTCGCTTTGGGTCATTGCATTTGGCCTGAGCTGCGCCGGATTGCTGTGGCTGATTTCCGAGTATCTGGTGCAATGAGCGTGTCGCATTATCAATGGTGGCTGACCTCGCTCGGCCGCACAATCATCTGGGCCGGTCTCACGGTGCTGCCCGCCGGCACCGCGCAAGTCATCGACAGCGACGGCAACATTCTCGCATTCGACAGCGAGGACACGGCGCGTGCGGCATTGCTGGATGCGCAATTCGTCGAGCTCGATGGCCTCGACGACAGCGAGGCGGCCGAACGCGGCTTCAGCCTGGACGAACTCAAGGTTCCCAGTGGGGATACGCCCGAAGCCCTGCATGCACAACTGGTGCAGAAATTGGCCAGCCCGCAGTAACGACAACCCGAAGACGCGAGACGCAAATGAGCGAGCAAAACAGCAACCTGAGCGATTTACTCCGCCGCAATCGCGATTGGGCACAGCGCGTGGAACGCGAAAATCCCGGTTTTTTCTATCAGCTGTCGCATCAACAGAAACCTGAATTCCTGTGGATCGGCTGCTCGGACTCCCGTGTTCCGGCCAATCAGATCATTGACCTGGCGCCGGGTGAAGTTTTTGTCCACCGCAACATCGCGAACGTGGTATCGCCTTCGGACTTGAATTGCCTGTCGGTGATCCAGTTCGCCGTGGACGTACTGAAAGTGAAGCATATTCTGGTGGTAGGACATTACGGCTGCGGCGGCGTCGAGGCCACCCTCAAAAAAGACCGCCTCGGCCTGGTCGACAACTGGTTGCGCCACGTCGGGGACATCCGCGACAAGCATCATGACTGTCTGCAGCAGCACGGCGGCGGTAACCACGGCATCCAGCATGACTTGCTGTGTGAACTGAATGCACTGGAACAGGCCGTCCATGTGGCACAGACGACCATCGTCAATGACGCCTGGAATCGTGGCCAGGAATTGACGATCCATGCCTGGGTCTATTCACTGAACAATGGACAGGTGACGGATCTGGGATTTCATCTCGGCGACGCCCGGCAACTGCCAGATGCCTATCGGCGGGCACTACAGTTCATTGAAGAGCGTTCACAATGCGGCATCAAATAGGAATCCGGTATGCGCAATAAGCCCATCAACCTGCAGCAATGGATCGAGGCACATCGTCACTTGCTCAAGCCGCCGGTCGGCAACAAGGTGATCTATGACGAAGACTTCATCGTCATGGTCGTAGGCGGTCCGAACGTGCGCAATGACTATCACTACGACCTCGGACCGGAATTGTTCTATCAGCTGGAAGGGGAAATGCTGCTGCGCACGCAGCAGGACGGCGAAGTCGTCGAAGTCCCGGTCAAGGCCGGCGAAATGTTTCTGATCCCGTCCGGCATGCCGCACTCGCCGCAGCGCATGCCGAACTCCATCGGCCTGGTGGTGGAACGGCGGCGCTTGCCGCACGAAAAAGACGGCCTGCAATGGTATTGCCCGAACTGCAACCACCTGATTTTCGAGAAGTACTTTCATCTGCATAACATCGAGATCGATTTTCCGCCGGTATTCGAGGAGTTTTACGCCTCCGTCGCGCACCGCACCTGCACGCAATGCGGCACCGTGCACCCGTTGCCGCGAAAACCCGAAATGCCGGATACCTGAGGGCAAAAAACATGCAAGCAACAAATTTATGGGATCCGGCCGCAGTCGCCAGGATGGATCAGGCCTTTGCCCATACCTGCAAACGCGAAGATTTCAATCTGCCACTGCTCGACGGCCGGGAGATGGCGTATTTCGTCGGTAATTCCCTGGGCGTCCAGCCCAAGCGCGCCCGCGACATGGTCAACGAGGTCATGGACAAATGGTCGCAGCTCGCGGTCGAAGGTCATTTCACCGGACCGACGCAATGGCTGACTTACCACCGCCTGGTGCGCGGGCAACTGGCACAACTGGTTGGCGCCCTGCCCGAAGAAGTGGTGGCAATGAATACGCTGACCGTCAATCTGCACTTGCTGATGGCGAGTTTCTATCGCCCCGCCGGACAACGCCGCGCCATCTTGGTCGAGCAAGGTGCATTTCCGACCGACACCTACGCGGTGCGCTCGCAAATCCAATTCCACGGCCTGGACCCAGATGTCGATTTGATCGAACTGACTCCCGATGCCAATGGCTGGTTCAGCGCGGAGGCCATCCTCCAGGCCATTGCGCAGCATGGTGAACGTCTGGCCCTGGTGCTGTGGCCTGGGGTGCAATACCGCAGCGGACAGGTATTCGACCTCAAGCCAATCGCCGCGGCCGCGCATGCGGCAGGAGCCCTGGTCGGCTTTGACCTGGCGCACTCGGTCGGCAACGTGCCGCTGCAACTGCATGACAGCGGCGCCGACTTCGCGGTGTGGTGCCATTACAAATATCTCAACAGCGGCCCTGGGGCCGTGGCCGGTGCATTCGTGCATCAGCGTCATGCCGCCGATGCAAAGCTCCCGCGTCTCGCCGGATGGTGGGGCAATGTGCAGGAAACCCGTTTTCTGATGGGGCCGCAGTTCGAGCCGGCGTTCGGTGCCGAAGGCTGGCAATTGAGCAATCCGCCGATACTGGGTCTGGCTCCGTTGCGCGCGTCGCTGGAGTTGTTCACGGAAGTCGGCATCGACGCATTGCGCGAATACTCACGCGCATTGAGCGATTATCTGATTGCCATCATCGACACTCACTTCGCCTCGCATCTGGAAATCCTGACGCCGCGCGATTTTGCCCAGCGTGGTTGCCAAGTTTCGATCCGTATCCGCGCCGGCCGGGCCAAGGGCCGCGAATTATTCGAATTCCTTGAAACCCGTGGCGTCCTCGGCGACTGGCGCGAGCCGGACGTAATCCGGATTTCACCGGTGCCGCTCTATAACACCCATGCAGATATCCTGCGCCTGGCGCATGCGTTGCGTGAGTGGTGCGATGCCCAATAAGCCGCATATCACCATCGTCGGCGCCGGCCTGGCCGGGGCGCTGCTCGGCACCTTGTTGGCGCAACGCGGCTGGCAGGTCACGATTTACGAAAAGCGCGGCGATCCCCGCATTCAGCAGTACGAAGGCGGACGCTCCATCAATCTGGCATTGGCCGAGCGCGGCTACGCGGCCCTGCGTCTGGCCGGCGCCGATGATGCGGTGATCGATCAGTGCGTCATGATGCGTGGCCGCATGGTCCACAACCGCAACGGACAGCATCAGTTCCTGCGCTACGGCAAGGACGACCATGAGGTGATCTGGTCGGTGCACCGCGGCGATCTGAATTCGACCTTGCTGAATTTTGCCGCTGCCGCCGGCGTCGAAATCCACTTCGAGCATGAACTGGAAAGCGTCGATTTCGACGCGCGCGCCGCCTGCTTTCTGCATCAGGGGCAAAAATCGGAAATCCCCTTCGTCAGCCTGGTCGGTGCCGATGGCGCCGGCTCCGCATTGCGCGCCGCGATGCAAGCCTACCGTCCGGAGACGTTCACGGCGCGCACCGAATTCCTGGGCCACGGCTACAAGGAGCTGGAGATTCCGCCCTTCGACAATTCGGGCGATTTTTCACTGGAACCCAACGCGCTGCATATCTGGCCGCGCGGCTCGTATATGTGCATCGCGTTGCCGAATGACGAAAAGACCTTTACCGTGACGCTGTTTCTGCCCAACGAAGGACCCTTCCCGAGCTTTGAGCACCTCAAGGACGGCAAAAGCGCACGCGCATTCTTTGACCGCGAATTCCAGTCAGCATCCATGCTCATCGATGACCTGGAGGATGACTGGGAGCGCAATCCGGTCGGCATACTTGGCACGCTGTATCTCGACCACTGGTATCTGGACGAACGCGCAGTATTGCTTGGCGACGCCGCGCATGCCATGGTGCCCTTCCACGGTCAGGGCATGAATGCGGCATTCGAAGATTGCGTGGCACTGGCGGCACAGCTGGAGCAGACGCATAGCCGCGAACAAGCCTTCGCCGCATTTCAGCGGCAGCGTCTGCCGAATGCACGCGCCATCCAGCAAATGGCGCTGGACAATTACCTGGAGATGCGTGACAAAGTGGATGATCCGTCGTTCCTGCTGCAGCGCGACCTTGAAATCGAACTCACCGCCCGCTTCCCCGAGCGTTTCCTGCCGCATTACACGATGGTGACTTTCCGGCTAATGCCCTACGCCGAAGCCTATCGCCGCACCCAGATCCAGAATGGGATTCTGGCGCAGCTGACCGAGCATGCCCGGGGGCTGGACGACATTGACTGGCAACTGGCGGCGCAGCTGGTGCAGGCAAGACTTGAGCCGTTCACATCCTGAATATGTCATTCTGTTTTTACGATCTTGAAACTTTCGGGCTGGATCCCAGCACCGCACGGATCGCGCAGTTCGCGGCGGTCCGCACCGATGACGACCTCAATCTGAGCGGCGAACCGTGCAGCTTTTTTGTCCGGCCCGCCGGCGACGTTCTGCCCTCGCCAGTCGCCTGCGCCATTACCCTCGCCGATCCGTACCACCATCGCCGCGAAGGCATACCCGAATGCGAAGCCATGGGCCGCATCATCGAAATGATGGAAATGCCCGGCACCTGCACACTGGGCTACAACAATTACGGCTTTGACGATCCTTTCGTGCGGCATGGCTTTTACCGCAACTTCCTGCCCATCTACGAGCGCGAATACAAAAACGGTAACTCCCGCTGGGACCTGTATCCGGTATTACGTGCCGCCAAAGCCCTGCGCCCGGACGGCATCGAGTGGCCCCTCAATGAACAGGGGGTAGCCTCTTTCAAACTCGAGGACCTCGCGATTGCCAACCACGTCCGCAGCGGTGACGCGCACGAAGCGCTGTCGGATGTACTGGCCACGCTGGGCATGGCTCGGCTGCTGAAGCGCGCGCAGCCGAAATTCTGGAACTACGTCTACTCGCTGCGACGCAAGCAGGAAGTGCTGGCGGTACTGAACCTGGCCCAGGCAGAGCCTTTGCTGCACGTCGGGGATTTTTATCCGGCCGCGCAACACAAGGCCTCGCTGGTACTGCCGTTATTCACGATGCCCGATCCCAATCGCGTCCTGCTGTTTGACTTGCGCTTCGATCCGCAGGCGCTGCTGGATCTCAGTGCCGAGCAAATCCGGGAGTGGCAATTCAGCAAAGGCGGCGAACGGCAACGCACTGGCATTCAGAGCATCCGCATCAACGAAAGTCCGATGCTGTTTGCGTGGAGGCATGTGGACGCCGCCACGCGCGAACGGCTGCAATTGACGGATGATGCGGAATGCCTCAGGCGAGCCGCTTTACTGCGCCGGCACCTGGCAACACTCAGGCCGCGCCTGACCGCGGCGTTGGACATACCCTACCCTGAGGCGTCGGAGCGTGACGTGGATTTACGCATGATGGAAGGATTTTTCCAGAATGGCGATCAGCGCTGGATGCGCCAGATTCGCAGCAGCGCGCCGGCCAGCTGGCCGCAAATCAAGGCGACCGGGCTGGACCCGCGGCTGCCGGATCTGCTGTTCCGTTATCAGGCGCGCAATTTCCCGCAGACCCTGGACGAGACCCAGCGTAGGTGCTGGCATGAGTATTGCGCCGGGCGCTTTGAACATGGCCTGTCGGAGCGTGACATGACCCGTGCCAAGTTCGATAGCGAAATGCGCGACGCGCGCACGCGCTTTGCCGATCAGACCGAGGCCCTGCACGTTCTGGATCAGGTGCAGCGTTTCGCAGACGAACAAATCGCGGCCAGCGCATCCAACTAGAGCATTTTCAGTTTAAATGAACACCAATCAGACTGGCGCGAGCGGAGAAAATCTGCGGCCTCCGCAGCCAGGAAGCCCGATCCCATCATCAGGCGCATCGCAGCGAGATCGCGAGGAAATCCGGTTAAAAGTGCATTTTTAACCGGGTTGACGCGTGAGATCGCGGTTTGCGTGTAACGCAAACCGCCTGATGATGAGGATAAGAGGTGACGCAGCGAGGACAGAAGCTGATTTTCTGCCGCTACGCTGCCAGTCAATAGGCAGATGTCATTTAAAAATACTCTAATTCATTGCACTAGCCGTCGTTGCTGATGCCATGCGGGACATGCCCGGCAGCGACATGTTCGCGCGCCGAATCGATGTTATGCATGGAATCATCAAAGAAAATATCGGCGCCAAATGCCTCCAGAAACGGCCCTTTCGAACGGCCGCCGAGAAACATCGCTTCGTCCAGACGGATATCCCATTCGCGCAGCGTGCGAATCACCCGTTCATGCGCCGGCACCGAGCGTGCCGTAACCAATGCAGTGCGAATCGGCGCGCTTTCGCCGCTCGGAAATGCCCGCTGCAACCGATGCAGTGCATCCAGAAAGCCGCGGAAAGGGCCGCCACTCAATGGCTTTTGCTTGTTGTCCAGCTCAAATTGCGTAAATCCCGCCAGGCCTTGCTCCCGCGTAATGCGCTCGCCCTCGTCGCCAAACAGCACGGCGTCGCCGTCAAACGCAATCCGCAGTTGGTCGCCGCGCGAAAATGACGGCACCGCCGGCAATAAAGTAGCCGCGGCCACGCCGGCACTCAGGGCACTGCGCACGTCCTCGGAATTCGCACTGAGGAACAGATCGCAGCCAAAGGGCCGGATGTACGGGAACGGCGGCGCGCCATTGCTGAAAGCCGCGCGTTTGATCGCCAGGCCATGGTGCGCAATCGAGTTGAAAATCCGCAGCCCGGTATCGGCCGAATTGCGCGAAATCAGAATCACCTCGACGTGCGGCGCTTCCGGCGGCGCATCGCGGTTCAGTCCGAGCAACTTGCGCACCAGGGGAAAGGCAACGCCTGGCGCCAGCACGTCGTCTTCCATGTCGCGCTGATGCGTCAGATAGGCATCAATCCCCTCACTTTCAAACAGCCGGTGACTTTCTTCCAGATCGAACAGGGTCCGCGAAGAGATGGCGACAATCAGGGGATCAGCATTGGCATCAGGCATCCCCTGATTATAGAACCTATCCTGTAATCTCTTGTGCGCCCATACTGCATGAAGATTGCCACAAACCGGTCAGAGCAGGTCAGCTGGAAAATTGCTCGGACAGGATACGTTCTTCAAGGTGATGACCAAGATCAAACAGCAGACTCACCGCTTGCTGCTTGAATTCATGGACCCTTACCTCCACCACTTCGCGGACTTCATGGGAATCCGCAGTGGCGCTGACGGGACGCTTCAGGTGATCAAGAATCCTGAACCGCACTTGCGTATTCGCCTTCAGCACCGCACCGCGCCAGCGACGCGGACGGAATGGCGCAATCGGCGTCAATGCCATGACCTGCGTATCCAACGGCAGGATCGGCCCGCCGGCACTGAAGTTATACGCGGTTGAACCGGCCGGGGTCGCAACCATGACACCATCGCAAATCAGCTCTTCAAGCCGCTCATGCGCATTCAGATCAATCGCGATATGCGCCGCCTGCCGTGTCTGGCGCAGCAAGGACACCTCGTTATAGGCCAGCGAGCGAATTTCCTGACCGGACTCGGTCAGGGCAATCATTTCCAGCGGATGGAGATGCGCCGGCTGCGCATCCAATAGCCGCTCGCGCAGGCCATTGGGCTCCCAGTGATTCATCATAAAGCCAACCGTGCCCAGCTTCATGCCATAAAACGGCTTTCCGAGACCGGCATAGCGGTGCAGCGTCTGCAGCATGAAGCCATCCCCGCCGAGCGCCACCAGTACATCGGCATCATCAGGCGCGATTTCGCCATAGAGCTGATGCATCTGGCGCAATGCCTGCTGCGCCTCAGGCGCAGCACTCGCAAGGAAAGCAAGCTTGGCATTGGCAATCACGGTCACAGTATCCTCGCTCCTTACTGAGCCAGACTGGCAAGCCGGCGCGTCACCACCGACAAGGTCGGAAAATCGACCGTTTTCTGGTTCTGCAGCTCACCCAGCATATTCAGCGCAAAGCGCAAATTCTGATCCTGGCGTGCCAGCCAGCCCTGGACTTTTTCGCTGCCCGAGCCCTTGCCCGATCCGGCCAGGATCTGCAGGGTCAGACGGCGTTGCTGCGAACTCAACTCATCCCGCAGGGAGGCACTGGCAAGTGCTTGCCAGCGGCCGTCGATGGTAAGGCCATCGATCTGGCTGTACAGCCAGGGAATGTGCAGACCTTGACCCAACGCAAAGTAGGCTTTCGCGACTTCGCTGACTGGGAGTTTGCGGATGCCCGCAATATCCGCGACGTCAAAGCCGAAGCTCAGGCTTGGCAAGGCCGCCAGATCCCGGGCCAGCGCTTCGGGTATTTTGAGATCGGTCCAGTATTTCAGTGATTCGTGATATTGCGCCAATCGCGTCGCACCGAGCACCTTGGTCAGATCCTTGCGCAGCGACTGCACTGCGGATTCGTACAGCTTGATTCCTTCCTGGATCGCCGGCACCGCACCAGGACGCGCCAGGATCCAGCGACTCAGGCCGCGCAGCAAGTTCCAGATTTCCTGCAATGCATTGATCTGCACCGACTCGGGAACCTTACCGTCCAGGGCATCGATCTGCGCCCACATCGCACGCACGTCAACGACGTCGCGGGCAATCGTATAGGCACGGACGACTTCCGCCGGAGTCCTTCCGCTGTCTTCTTGCATGCGCAGCACAAAAGTGGCACCCATGCGGTTGACCGTCGAGTTCGTCACCATGGTCGCGACAATTTCGCGCTTCAGGCGATGCCCGTTCATTTCCTTGGTGTATTTTTTCTGCAGTGGCTGCGGAAAATACCGGACCAGTTCATTCGACAGATAGGCATCTTCCGGCACGTCCGAATCCAGCAACTGCTGGAACAGCACCAGCTTGCTGTAGGAAAGCAGCACCGATAGCTCGGGACGCGTCAGGCCTTCGCCGCGCACACGCCGCTCCTCGATTTCGGTGTCCGAGGGCAGAAATTCAATCTGCCGGTCCAGCAGCCCCAGCGACTCCAGCGTCTGTATGAAGTGTTTCTTGGAGCCAATGCGCGAAATGCTCATGCGCTCCATCAGGCTGATCGCCTGATTCTGGCGGTAATTGTCCATCAGGACCAGTTCGCCCACCTCATCGGTCATCGCCGCGAGCAACTTGTTGCGCGCCGCGAAGCCCAGCGTTTTCTTTTGCACCGCCGCGTTGAGCAGAATCTTGATGTTGACTTCGTGATCGGAGGTATCGACCCCGGCCGAATTGTCGATGAAGTCGGTATTGAGCAGCACGCCAACGCGCGCCGCCTCGATGCGGCCCAGTTGCGTCAGTCCAAGGTTGCCGCCTTCGCCCACCACTTTGCAGCGCAATTCCGCGCCGTTGACGCGGATCGCATTGTTGGCGCGGTCTCCGACCTGATCCTGGGTTTCGTTGCCGGCCTTGACATAGGTGCCGATGCCGCCGTTGAACAGCAGGTCCACCGGCGCCTTCAGGATTGCCGAGAGCAGTTCGTTGGGACTCATGGCCGTCACCGACTCATCGATTCCCAGGGCCTTGCGCGCTTCGGCGCTGATGCTGATCGATTTGGCGCTGCGCGGATAAACGCCGCCGCCCTTGGAGATCAGCTTGCCGTTGTAATCCTCCCACGAGGAACGCGCCAGCTTGAACATGCGGTCGCGTTCCTTGAACGAGGCCGCCGCATCGGGATTCGGGTCAATGAAAATGTGGCGATGGTCGAATGCGGCGATCAGGCGGATGTGCCGTGACAGCAGCATGCCGTTGCCGAAAACGTCGCCTGACATGTCACCGACTCCGGCGACGGTGAAATCCTCTTTCTGGCAATCATGCCCCAAGGCGCGGAAATGACGCTTGACCGACTCCCAGGCGCCGCGTGCGGTAATGCCCATGCCCTTATGGTCATAGCCCACCGAACCACCGGAGGCGAAAGCGTCATCCAGCCAATAGCCATGCGCCGCCGCGATGCCGTTGGCGATGTCGGAGAAAGTCGCGGTACCCTTGTCGGCGGCAACCACCAGATACGGATCATCGCCGTCATGGCGCACGACATTTCGCGGCGGCACGACCTTGTTGTTGACCAGATTGTCGGTAATGTCCAGCAGGCCATTGATGAAACGCTTGTAGCAGGCCACGCCTTCGTTGAACCAGGCATCACGGTCGAGATTCGGATCGGGTAACTGCTTGCAGAAGAAACCGCCTTTTGAGCCCACCGGCACGATCACGGTGTTCTTGACCATTTGCGCCTTGACCAATCCCAGCACCTCGGTACGGAAATCTTCGCGCCGGTCCGACCAGCGCAGCCCCCCGCGCGCCACCGGGCCAAAGCGCAGATGCACGCCTTCGACCCGCGGCCCATAGACGAAAATTTCGCGGTACGGGCGCGGTTTCGGCAGATCGGGAACCGCTGCCGAGTCCAGCTTGAAGCTGACGTAGTCGGCGGGACCGCCGTCGGCGCGCAAACCGTCCTTGCGCTCCATGTAGTAACTGGTGCGCAAGGTCGCGTCGATGACACCGATGAAGCTGCGCAGAATGCGGTCTTCGTCCAGCGAGCTGACGCGGTCCAGCAGGGCCATCAATGCATGGCGTGCAGCCTCGATCTGGAGGTGGCGCTTGCCGCTGCGTGCGCTGAGGACGGGCGCAATGGCCTGGGCGACTTCGGCATCGTCCCCGGCCAGCGCGCGAATCTGCGCACGGAAGCGCTCGGCGCCCCGCTTGATTTCGTCCTTGCTCTCGGACCCGGTACAAGGATCAAAACGCGCCTCGAACAGCTCGACCAGGATGCGTGCCAGCAACGGATAGCGATTGAGGGTCTGCTCGACATAGGACTGCGAAAACGGCACGCCGGTCTGCAATAGATATTTGCAGTAGGCACGCAGCATCGCCACTTGCTTCCACGACAGGCCCGCACCCAGGATCAGACGGTTGAACGTATCGCTCTCGGCTTCGTTATTCCAGACTTTGACGAAAGCTTCTTCGAACTGGGCACGATTGGCGTCGACGTCGATCGCCGGATTCGCCAGCTCGACTTCAAAATCCTGGATGTAGGCCACGCCACGCCGCGTCTCCAGACGGAATGGATTTTCGGCGATGACGCGCAGCCCCATGTTCTCCATGACCGGCAAGGCGTCGGACAGCGCGACATCCTGCTCCAGGCGGTAAAACTTCAGGCGCAGGCTTCCATCGCTGTAACGGGAAGCCAGGCTCAGGCGCAAGTCATCGGGGCCATCGAGCTGGTCAATCTGGCTCACGTCATAGGCACTGGCCTGTCCGCCGTTGCTCTCGATGTAGGACTGCGGCAGGGCTCGGCCAATGTCCTTGTTGAGTTCCATGGCATGATGCTCGCCATGCTCCGCCACCAGGGCATCGCGCAGCACGTCGTTCCAGTTACGGACAATTTCGATGATCTGCGCTTCGAGCTTGTCGATGTCGACGTCGCGGACGTCACCGCTGCGCGGACGCACGATCAAATGCAGTTGCGCCAGCGGCGATTCGCCCATGTGGATCCACGAATCGACGTGATCGCCGGCCAATTCCTGCTTCAGCAGGTCTTCGATGCGCAGACGCACTTCGGTATTGAAGCGTTCGCGCGGAATGTAGATCAGGCACGAAAAGAAGCGCCCATAGGTATCGCGGCGCAAAAACAGCTTGCTGCGCACGCGCTCTTGCAAACCGAGAATGCCGGTCGCGATCGGCAGCAGTTGCTTTTCGCTGAGCTGGAACAGTTCATCGCGCGGCATGGTTTCCAGGATGTGGCGCAAGGCTTTGCCGCTGTGACTGCTGGCGGACAGGCCGGATTTTTCCATGACGTAATCAAAGCGCTGCCGCACCAGCGGAATGTCCCACGGGCGCGTCGAATAGACATTCGAGGTATACAGGCCGACAAAACGGCGTTCGCGGACCGGTACGCCCTTGTCGTTGAAATCCAACACGCCGATGTAATCCAGATACCCGGGACGGTGGATCGTCGAGCGGCCGTTGGTCTTGGTCAGGATCAGCGACTGTACCGAGCCCGAAGCCGGCATCAGCGTCGCGGCCATCTTGCTCATGTCGCGCACTTCGCCCTTGGACTTGCGCATCAGGCCAAGTCCGGTGTTCTTGACCGGCTTCAGCAGATCTTTCTTGCCGCTGATTTCGCGCTCGTATTCACGGTAGCCCATCAGAATGAAGTGATCGTCGGCGGCCCAGGTCAGGAAATCGTGCGCCTCCTGCAGACCGGCCGAGGTGACGACCTTGCTGGCTTTGCGGCTGGCGATGTCGTCGGCGGTGGCCGCGACTTTTTCGCGCAGCGCGCGCCAGTCGCCGACGATCAGGCGAACGTCGCGCAGCGAGGATTCCAGTTCCTCCTGGATCTGGCGCATGTCCGAATCAGACTGACGGTCAATCTCCAGATGCATTACCGATTCGCCGGCGCCCTCATTGACGGCAGTCACCTTGCCGGACTTGTCGCGGGTAAAACGGATCAGCGGATGCCCCAGCACGTGGATGCCAATGCTTTTGTTGGCCAGGATCATGCTGACCGTATCGACCAGAAACGGCATGTCGTCATTGACGATCTGCAGCACGGTGTGCTTGGACTCCCAGCCATTCTTCCTGGCATCGGTGTTGAATAGCCTGACCTTGGCCATGTCCTTGCCGCGCACGCGGGCAAAATCCAGCAATTCGCTGGCCAGAGCCGCCCATCCGTCCGGCGAGTGCAGGCCGACTTCATCTTCTTCCATGCGCCCGTAAAACGCCTTGGCGAAACTTTCCGCTTCGGCGAGACGGGATTTGGCCACCCGTTTCTTGAGTGCGTTGAGAATAGGAATCATCGATACATGTTTGGAACTCATGATTAGCGCAGTCCTGTTTCGTTGCGGGCAATGACCAGACGTTGGATTTCCGAGGTGCCCTCGTAAATCTCGGTGATTTTGGCGTCGCGGAAATAACGCTCCAGCGGCATTTCCTTGGAATAACCCATGCCGCCATGAATCTGCACCGCCTGATGCGTCACCCACATCGCCGCTTCCGAGGCCGTCAGCTTGGCGATCGCCGCTTCGTTACCGAATTTGGCGCCACCCTTGTCGAATTGGCCTTTTTGCCAGGCCGCGCGCAGGGTCAATAGCAGCGCCGCGTCGATCTTGCACTTCATGTCGGCGATCTTGGCCTGGGTCATCTGGAAAGTACCGATTTCGGCACCGAAAGCCTTGCGCTCCTTGACGTAGGCAATCGTGGCTTCATAAGCCGCTTTGGCGATGCCGATGGATTGCGAGGCAATGCCAATGCGGCCGGCATCCAGCACCGTCATGGCAATCTTGAAACCTTCGCCCTCTTTGCCCAGTACATCCTTGGGCTCGACCACGTAATCGACAAATTCGATCTCGCAGGTCGCCGAGGCGCGGATACCCAGCTTGGGCTCGGTCTTGCCCTTGGCGAAACCCGGTTTCGCGGTGTCGACCATGAACGCAGTAATGCCACGCGCGCCCTGCGCGGCATCGCTCATGGCGAACAGCACAATGTATTTGGCGACCGGGCCGGAAGTAATCCACGACTTCTTGCCGTTGATCACCCAACTGCCGTCTTCGCGTTTTTCGGCCTTGCAGCGCATCGCGGTGGCGTCGCTGCCCGACTGTGGTTCGGTCAGCGCGAACGCGCCGATTTCGCGGCCTTCGGCGATGGCCCGTACATAAGTCTGTTTTTGTTCTTCGCTGCCGTATTTCAAAATGCCGTTGCAGAACAGGGAGTTGTTGACCGACATGATCGTCGAATGGGCGGCATCGCCCTTGGCGATCTCGATCATCGCCAGCACATAGCTGATCGGGTCCATGCCCGCGCCGCCGTATTCGGCCGGCACTTCGATGCCCATCAGGCCGTTCTCGCCAAGGATACGGATGTTTTCGAGCGGGAACTCCCCGGTCTGGTCGTGGTGTTCGGCACTGGGAGCGATTTTTTCCTGCGCGATCCGTCTGGCGACGTCCTGAATCATTAATTGCTCATCGGTAAACTGAAAATCCACGCAGGTGCTCCTCACTTAAGATTTGAGTCGGATAAAGTTGCCATGCGGCCACGCCGCATTGCTGCCATTGTAGCCTTTGCACCGCATTGTTCATACTCTGCGCCACGCTCCGGACTTGACCTGCACGGGCATTCAAAGCAAAATATATCTTTATATCGCGATATAAAGATATTCATGGATTTAGATAGCTGGTCCGATCAGTTACGGATTTTTGCCGACAGTACACGGGTGCGATTGCTGGCACTGCTCGAGCGCGAAGAGCTGACCGTGGCCGAACTGTCCGCGATTACGCATCTGCAGCAGCCGCGCGTCTCGACGCATCTGGCAAAACTGCGCGAGGCCAATATGGTGCGTGACCGACGCAGTGGCGTCAGCGCGTATTACCGCATGGCCCCCGAAGCACTCAATCCGCAATCGCGGATGATCTGGCGCGCGATTACCGAACAGTCCGATGATTCCCTGCTGGCGCAGGACGCACAGCGCATGCAGGAAGTGTTGCAAGAACGCGCGCGCGAACAGAACCATATCGATTCGGTCGCCGGTGATCTTGAACGCCATTATTCGCCGGGGCGTACCTGGGAGGCGCTGGCGCGCTCGGCAATGCAGCTCCTGAGCGTTGGCGATGTCATTGACATTGCCTCCGGCGATGGCGCGATGGCAGAACTGCTGGCGCCCAACAGCCGCCGCTATGTTTGCCTGGATGCCTCCGAAAAGGCCATCAAATCCAGCGCCACGCGTCTGCGTACCCTGAAAAATGTCGAATCCGTGGTCGGTGACATGCATCGACTCGATTTTCCGGACGCCAGTTTCGACCTCGCGTTGCTGCTGCAGTCGCTGAACTACGCCGACAAGCCGCAACAGGCGGTCGACGAAGCCACCCGTGTGCTGCGGCCCGGCGGACGCCTGCTGCTCACCACACTTGCCAGACATCCGCATGCCTTCGTGCATGAGACCTATAGCCACAGCAATCAAGGATTTGATCTTGCCCAACTGAAGACCATGCTCAGGAAATCCGGCCTGCAAGTCCATGCCTGCCACGCGCTGGCGCGCGAACAGCGCCCGCCGCACTTCCAGATACTGGTGGCGATTGCCGACAAACCGAATACCACGAGGAAATCCACTTGAACGCACTTCCCTATTTGAATCCCGAGCGTGCCGACGCGCTCGAGAACTTGCTGCAGCAGCGCATCCTGTTTCTGGACGGCGCCATGGGTACCATGATCCAGCGCCACGAGCTGAAAGAAGCCGGCTACCGTGGCGAGCGCTTCGCGCAAGGTTACGATGCCGCATTTGCGCCCTCCGGCCATAGCCATGGTCCAGCTTGCGGCTGCGCACATGACCAGCGCGGCAATAACGATCTGCTGAGCCTGACCCAGCCGGAGCTGATTTTGGACATTCATCGTCAATATCTCGCCGCAGGTGCCGATCTGATCGAGACCAATACCTTCAATTCCACTTCCCTGTCGCTTTCGGACTACGGCCTGCAGCATTTGGTCGGCGAGCTGAACGAGACTTCGGCGCGGCTGGCGCGCCAGGCCTGCGACGAAGCGCAGGCACAGGATGGACAGCTGCGATTCGCCGTCGGTATTCTGGGTCCGACCTCACGCACCGCATCGCTGAGCCCGGACGTCAATCGCCCCGGTTACCGTGCCACCAGTTTCGACGAACTGCGCATGGCCTACGTCGAAGCGACCCATGGACTGATCAGAGGCGGTGCCGACGCCATCATGATCGAAACCATTTTTGACACGCTGAATGCCAAAGCTGCGGCGTTCGCCGTCGAAGACGTATTCCAGGAACTGGGTGCGCGCTTGCCGCTGATGATCTCCGGAACGATTACCGACGCCTCTGGCAGAACGCTGTCCGGACAGACCACGGATGCATTCTGGTATTCGCTGCGCCATGCCAAGCCGCTTTCGGTAGGGCTCAATTGCGCTCTCGGTGCCAAGGAGTTACGTCCTTTCCTGGATCTGCTGTCCAGCGTCAGCGAAACTTACGTCAGCTGCCATCCCAACGCGGGATTGCCGAATGCTTTCGGCGGTTATGACGAAACTCCGGAAGACATGGCCGTCATCCTCAGCGAATTCGCGCAATCGGGCATGGTCAACATCGTCGGCGGCTGCTGCGGCACGACCCCGGATCACATCCGGGTCATTCGCGAGGCGCTGCTCGACATCAAACCGCGCGCACGCAACCCGCACAACGAACTGGCCCTGGCAGGATAAACAATGGCGCATACCTTACTCAGCGGCCTGGAGCCGCTGGTTCTTACCCCCGACCTCAATTTCGTCAACGTCGGCGAACGCACCAACGTCACCGGCTCGGCGCAGTTCAAAAAGCTGATCCTGGAAAATCGCTTCGACGAGGCGCTCGTCGTGGCGCGCCAGCAAGTCGAGAACGGCGCGCAGATTCTGGATGTCAACATGGACGAAGGCATGCTGGACTCCCGGACGGCGATGGTGGATTTTCTCAACCTGATCGCCGCTGAACCCGACATCGCGCGCATCCCGGTCATGGTGGACTCCTCCAAATGGGAAGTGATCGAAGCCGGCCTGCAATGCCTGCAGGGCAAGGGCATCGTCAACTCGATCTCGCTGAAGGAAGGCGAAGCCGAATTCATTCGCCAGGCCACCCTGGTGCGCCGTTACGGTGCTGCGGTAGTGGTGATGGCGTTTGACGAAGTCGGCCAGGCGGATACCTATGAGCGCAAAGTCGAGATCTGTTCGCGCGCCTTCCGCATCCTGACCGAACAGGTCGGACTGGCCCCGGAAGACATCATCTTCGATCCGAACATCTTTGCCGTGGCGACCGGCATCGACGAACACAATGACTACGCGCGGGCCTTCATCGAAGCGGTGCGCGAACTGAAACGCAGATTTCCGGACAGCCATATTTCCGGTGGCGTATCGAATGTGTCGTTCTCATTCCGCGGCAACGAAGTCATGCGGCAGGCGATCCACGTCGTCTTCCTGTATCACGCGATCCGCGCCGGCATGGACATGGGCATCGTCAATGCCGGCGCCTTGCCGCTGTATGACGATCTCGATGCCACTCTGCGCGAAAGGATCGAGGACGTGATCCTGAACCGCCGCGACGACGCGACGGAACGCCTGCTTGAGATCGCCGACACCGTCAAGGGAAAAAAGGCCGCCGGCAAGAAGGAAGACCTGTCCTGGCGCCGGCAGGCGGTACGCGCGCGGCTTTCGCATGCGCTGGTGCACGGCATCGACGCTTTCATCGAAGAGGACACCGAAGAAGCACGGGCGCAGTCGACGCGCCCGCTGGATGTCATCGAGGGGCCTTTGATGGATGGCATGAATATCGTCGGTGACCTGTTTGGCGCCGGCAAAATGTTCCTGCCCCAGGTCGTCAAGTCGGCGCGCGTCATGAAACGCGCCGTGGCCTATTTGCTGCCCTATATCGAGGCGCAGAAAGCGCTTTCCGGCGACACCGCCAAAAACAACGGCAAGATTGTCATGGCGACCGTCAAGGGCGACGTGCATGACATCGGCAAGAATATCGTCGGCGTGGTGCTGGCCTGCAATAACTTCGAAGTGATCGATCTGGGCGTGATGGTTCCGGCACAGACGATCCTCGACCGCGCCCGCGAAGAAAATGCCCATATCATCGGGCTGTCCGGACTGATTACGCCGTCACTGGAGGAAATGTCGCACGTCGCCCGCGAAATGCAGCGCCAGGGTTTTGAAATTCCCCTGCTGATCGGCGGCGCCACGACTTCGCGTGCGCATACCGCGCTGAAAATCGACCCGCATTACAAATCGCCAACGGTATGGGTCAAGGATGCCTCGCGGGCAGTCGGCGTCGCCCAGTCACTGATCTCTCCGGACTTGCGCGAGGGGTTCGTTGCCGCCAACGATTCCGACTATTCGCAGATCCGTGAGCGCCACAAAAACCGCGGCGATCAAAAGCGCCTGATCGACATCGAGATCGCGCGCGAACGCGGCTTCAAGGGCGCGGATGGCACCGGCATCGTCAAGCCCGCCGCGCTCGGCGTCACCGAATTGCACGATTACCCCTTGCAGGAGCTGGTCGCCTACATTGACTGGACGCCGTTTTTCAACACCTGGGAGCTGGCCGGCAAATATCCGGCAATCCTGAGCGACGACGTCGTCGGCGAACACGCCAGCAATTTGTTCAATGATGCCCAGGCCATGCTGAAGACCATCGTTGCCGAAAAATGGCTGACCGCGAATGCCGTATTCGGGATCTGGCCGGCGGCGCGCGAAGGTGATGACGTGCGGGTACGCACGGACGGCGGCGAACGGGTCTTGCACTTCCTGCGTCAGCAGACTGACAAACCGCTGGATCGCGCCAATTATTGCCTATCGGATTTTGTCGCCGCGGCGTCGGATGGAGAAATGCAGGACTACGTCGGCATGTTCGCCTGTACCGCCGGAATCGGTATCGAAGCGCACGTGGCGCGCTTTGAAAAGGATTTTGACGACTACAACGCGATCATGCTCAAGGCACTCGCCGACCGTCTGGCCGAAGCCTTTGCCGAACGCCTGCATGAGCTGGTACGGCGGCAATACTGGGGTTATGCGGTCGATGAGCAACTCGACAACGATGCCCTGATTGCCGAATCCTATCGTGGCATTCGCCCGGCGCCCGGCTATCCGGCCTGTCCCGAGCATTCGGAGAAGGCGGACTTATTCGAGATGCTGGACGTCAAGAAGCGCATTGGCCTAGATCTGACCGAATCGTTCGCGATGTATCCGACCGCGGCGGTCAGCGGCTATTATTTTGCCCACCCCGATTCGACCTACTTCGTGGTCGGACGCGTCAGCAAGGCGCAAGTGCAAGATTACGCCAAACGTAAGGGCATTTCGCTGCAGCTGGCGGAACGCTATCTGGCATCCAATCTGGACTACGATCCCGAGTGAGTTGTTGGACTGGCAGCGTAGCGGCAGAAAATCCGCGTCTGTCCTCGCTGCCTCAACCCTCCTAATCATCAGGCGGTTTGCGCTACACGCAAACCGCGATCTCACGCGTCAACCCGGTTAAAAGTGCACTTTTAACCGGGTTTCCTTGTGATCTCGCCGCTATGCGCCTGATGATGGGATCGGGCTTCCTGGCTGCGGAGGCCGCGGATTTTCTCCGTTCGCGCCAGTCTAAATTGCGTTTATTTAAACTGAAAATGCTCTAACTTAGATCGTCAGGCGACGATGTTGCCGATCACCGCGCCAAAATCGATGATGCTGCCCTCAGGACCTGGAGCAGTGGCCTGAATTTCAATCCGGTCGCCATCTTGCAGCGATTTACGCTCTCCGCCCTGCGCCAGCGTCACGGGTTCGGCGCCATTCCAGGTCAACTCCAGAAAGGAGCCGCGCTGCCTGACCTCGGCTCCGGAAATCGTGCCGGACGCGAACATATCGCCGGCACGCAATGAAGCGCCATTGATGATCATGTGCGTCACCATTTGCGCATAACTGAAATACATCACTTTGAATGGCGGCTCACTGACCAGCTCGCCATTCCACAATACCCGCAGCGATACATCCAGTCCGGAAGGCCTGGCATGAGCATCGTCCAGATAGGCACTTAAGGCCTGATCGCGCGGCGGTGTCATGACCCGCGCCGCCTCCAAGGCCTGCAGCGGCACCACCCAGGGCGAGATTGACGTGGCGAAGGATTTGCCCAGATAAGGACCCAATGGCACATATTCGAAGGCCTGGATGTCGCGGGCCGACCAGTCATTCAAGATGAAAGCGCCAAAGACATGCTGGTCGGCGTCCTTCAGGTCGATTGGACCTGCGGTGGCGTTACCGCAGACGAAGCCCATTTCGGCCTCGATGTCCAGAAAACGACACGGGCCAAACTCAACATTGCCATCGACACGGCGCAAACCATTGGGACGGGCAACGTCGGTACCGGACACGACAATGGTGCCGGAGCGGCCGTGGTAACCGATCGGCAGCGCCTTCCAGGCTGCGGGAAGCTCCGGGTTTTGCGGGCGGAAAATTTTGCCGACGTTCAGAGCGTGCAGCTCGGAAGCATAGTAATCGACGTAATCCGCGACCGTGAACGGCATCAGCAACTGTACCTGCGCAAGCGGATAGGCATGCCTGGCGATCGCCTCGCCTAAAGCGGCATCGGCCACCCATGCCTGGATTTCGCTGCGCAACTGCGACCAAATCTGCGCATCGGCCTGCAGCAAAGCATCCAGATTGCCACCCTGCACGAACGTCAGCAGCGGCGAATTGACCGCTGTGGCGATCGCTTCCAGATCAAGGACATGATGGCCCAGGCGGACCCCCAGATGCACCGTACCATCGCCCTGCCGGAAGGAGCCATATGGCAAGTTATGCTGGTCAAAGCCCTGGCAGGCAAACTTCTCGATCGCGGTAACGGACATAGGGGTGGCTCGGCTGTAAATTCAGGTTATTTTATCCTCTGGCGCCGCACAATGGCATAAAGCACCACCAAGGAGCCCGGACATGAGTTTCAAGGTCGAAAGTACAGCGCCGATCCTGCGCATCTTCGATGAGGCCAAGGCACGCGAATTCTATATCGACTATCTGGGATTCACGGTCGACTGGGAACATCGCTTTGATGAACACGCCCCACTCTACATGCAAGTGTCGCGCGATGGCATGGTGCTGCATCTGAGCGAACATTATGGTGACGGTACGCCCGGGAGCCGGGTATTTTATGTCGTCAATGACCTCCGCGCCTATCATCGCGAACTCAGTGCCCGCCCCTACAAAAATCTGAATCCTGGCGTGGAGCCGACTTTTTATGGTGCACTGTGCATGACGCTGATCGACCCTTTCAGCAATCAGCTGTCACTCAACGAATACAGCCAAGACATCAAAGCGACTTAAGGTGCACGCCGGCCACCGCGCGTCCGGAAGGATCGGCCATGGCCGCGAATGCCGCATCCCAGGCCAGCGCCGCCGGGGTTGAGCAGGCAATCGACTTGCCGCCGGGCACTGAGTTTGCCGCGGCCGCTCCGGGAAAATGCTGCGCAAAGATCGCGCGGTAAAAATACGCTTCCTTGGTTGCCGGGGTGTTGACCGGAAAACGGTTGTGGGCTTCGTGCATCTGCGCGTCGCTGACCTGGATTTCGGCATGCGCCTTCAGGCCATCGATCCAGCCATAACCGACGCCGTCGCTGAACTGCTCTTTTTGCCGCCACAAAATGGCATCGGGAAGATAACCGCTGAAAGCCTCGCGCAATACGGCCTTTTCGATTTTCTGCCGGCCATCCGCGCCGAGACCGGACATTTTGGCCTGCGCATCCATGCGCATCGCAATGTCCATGAACTCCACATCCAGAAACGGCACGCGCGGCTCCACCCCCCAGGCCATCATCGACTTGTTGGCGCGCAGACAATCGTAGTTATGCAGGCCATCGAGTTTGCGCACCAGTTCCTCATGAAACTCGCGTGCATTCGGCGCCTTGTGGAAATACAGATAGCCACCAAAAATTTCATCGCTGCCCTCGCCCGACAGCACCATCTTGACCCCCATCGCCTTGATGCGCCGCGCCAGCAGGAACATCGGCGTCGAAGCGCGGATGGTGGTCACGTCATAGGTCTCGATATGCTTGATCACCTCGGGAATGGCATCCAGCCCCTCTTCGAAGCGATAAGTAAACCCATGATGTACCGTGCCAATCGCATCGGCGGCAATCTGCGCGGCGGCCAGATCCGGAGACCCTTCCAGTCCGATGGCGAACGAATGCAGCCGCGGCCACCAGGCCTCGCTCTGGTCATCCTCTTCCACGCGCTTGCGCGCGAAACGCGCCGCCACTGCCGCGACCAGTGAGGAATCCAGGCCTCCCGAAAGCAATACGCCATACGGGACATCGCCCATCAATTGCCGGTGCACGGCACGCTCAAAGGCTTCGCGCAAATCCGCCGGCTTGACCTGCACACCCTCGACCGCCGCATATTCACGCCAGGCGCGATGATAGTATCTGCGGATCTCGCCGATGTCACTGTCGTAAAAATGCCCGGGCGGAAACGTGCTGACGTCGGCGCATTGATCGGCGATGGCTTTCATTTCCGAGGCAACCCATAGCCGCCCCTGGTCATCATGGCCCCAGTACAGCGGACAGATTCCCATGTGATCGCGCGCAATCAAAAACCGTTGCGCCGCACGGTCCCATAATGCAAAGGCAAACATGCCGTTGATGGCCGCCAGCCAATCCTGCGTCTGGCCGCCATCGCGATACAGCGCATTGATGACTTCGCAGTCGGAACCGGTCTGAAAGTCGTAATGCTGCTGAAGACGGCGCTCGAGCTCGCGATGGTTGTAAAGCTCGCCATTCACCGCGAGCACCAATTGCTGATCCTGGGAGAAAATCGGCTGCGCGCCACCGGCCGGATCGACGATCGCCAGGCGCTCATGCACCAGCAATGCATTGGCGTCGGCCACGACACCGCTCCAGTCCGGCCCGCGATGCCGCTGCCGGGCCGAGGCAGCCAGCGCCTGCTGGCGCAACGGACGCAAATCAGCGCCGTCGCCGAGATCAAATATCCCCAAAATTCCGCACATCGGAAATCCTTGCTATGTCATCAGTGAGCGCCGCCGACATTTAATGCTGCAGCGCAAAATTCGATTGTAGACATAAGCGCGGCCCGATTACCACCAGTCCCGGGCCACAAAGGCGTGGCTTTGTCAGTATGATCAATGCTGTATGGGCTTATTGGAGGACCTGACTGCCAAAGCCGGTGGTTATGTCGAAGAAAACTCAATCCGCAACGAGATCCAGGATACGGACCGTGTGCGCAAGGATGACGAGCACGTTACCGAGCTTGCCACCTATGTCGTCCGGGGTAGCGTGACTGTGCGCATTCCGAGCGCCGGCACGCAGCAGTTTCTGCGCGAATTGATTGCGCAGATGGAATTCCTGGACAGCCGCAGCTTTACCGCCAAGGATGCGGCATTGGAAATCCTGCGTCAGAAAGTTGCCGCGCAACGCGCGCAGGACGAGCAAAATGCAATGCAAAGCGCATCGGGCCAAGGCGGCAATCTGAATCAGCAGACAGTTGCCATCGCAGCGCAGGCACGCGCCGCCGGTGCACGCGATGAAGCGGATCTCGCGCGCCGGGACATGGAAGACAAAGTCGTATTCAGCACCGTCGAACTTTCGCTGTACCAGAATCCCCAGGTGCGCGTGACGCAAATGGATAACCCAAAGGCGATCTACCGCAAATACGGACCCGGTTTTGGTTATCGCCTCTTTGACGCACTGCGCATCGGTTGGTATGGGATCAAGGAGTTTGTGGTCTTCTGCGTGCAGATATGGCCGCTCTGGATCGGCCTGATCCTGGCTGCATTTGCCGCGCGCGCGGGCATGCGCTGGCTACGGCGCAAGAAAACCAAGTCCTGAAATAAAAAAGACTTGACGGCCCTATATTCCTCACATAAAATAGCCGTCTTTCCAGTTTGTGGGGCCATAGCTCAGCTGGGAGAGCGCTTGCATGGCATGCAAGAGGTCGCCGGTTCGATCCCGGCTGGCTCCACCAGAAAGAGTTATGGACATTTGTCCGTCGGTGCTTCGTCACCTCCGGCAATTTTCCTGACTGACTGGACCGTTATATGTTTTAGGCCGAGCATCAAGTTTTTTTGCTTTTTGCGTCCCCATCGTCTAGAGGCCTAGGACATCGCCCTTTCACGGCGGTAACGGGGGTTCGAATCCCCCTGGGGACGCCACTACAAACAAAAAGGCCGCCTGCATAGGCGGCCTTTTTGTTTGTAGTTACCTTCCCTGAGGTGAGAATCCCGCAGGGGGCTCGACGCATCGGCAGGATTGCCGATGCCCTGCAGGGCGCGGCACATGGACGCGCCGCGTTAATCCACTTATATACTGAAACCATTATCAACCGATTTTCGTGACCATGCCCCTACGCCCCATCCTGATCACCTCCCTGCTGCTGGCCATGTCCAACATCTTCATGACCTTCGCCTGGTATGGACACCTAAAAGAACTCAACAACAAACCCTGGATCGTCGCCGCACTGGTGAGTTGGGGCATCGCGCTGATCGAATATCTGTTTCAGGTACCGGCCAACCGCATCGGCTACACCACGATGTCGCTCGGCCAGCTCAAAATCCTGCAGGAAGTGATATCGCTGACGGTATTCGTGCCGTTTGCGTTTTTCTTCATGAAAGAACCGCTCAAATGGGATTATCTATGGGCCGGCCTGTGCATTCTCGGCGCCGCCTTTTTCATTTTTCGCGGCCGTGGCTGATCCTAGGGCGGCGTGAAAGCCATTCAGACGCCGAGCAAAGCCTCGTCGCCCAGGCTCCAGTGATCGGCAACGCCATGTCCCGCTTCGCGCAGATAGTCCAGCCACTTACTGAAAAAAACATTCATCTGCAGACGGTGCGCGTACAGCATTTCGCTTGGCGGTGACATGCCGATGACGTCCTGCCAGCCGGTGCCAACGTAACAATGCGTCACTTCCAGCTGCCGGGTATCGTGATAAATGCGCACGAAAGCGGAGGGATCGCTTTCGCCGGTATGCGGGTCCTTCATCAGATAGGACAACTTGAGCACCGTGGTGTAGGCATGCTGCTCCAGCACCTCGATCTGCAGATCCATGCCGTCATCCACCGAAGATATCAGCACGCCACATGGCCAGTCCCGCGCCTGGATCCAGCGTGTCGCCTTCTGGTAATTCTCATGGTAGAGCGCCATCAGATAGGACAGCCGCGAAAGCTTGGGCACGCGGGTCACGCGCCTGAACGTGGTCAGATCGTAATGCGTTTCGCGGTCGTTCGCGTTGGATGGCATCAGAACATTTCCCGGTTGATATGCAAGGTCGACATTACTTTGGAAGCCAGCTCCTCGATCGATTGATTGGTGGTCGACAAGGTCGGAATGCGTTCGGCACGGAACATCGCCTCGGCAGCCGCAACCTCATACCTGCAGGTCTTGATGTCAGCATAGCGCGAATTCGGGCGGCGTTCTTCACGGATCTGCTGCAGACGGACCGGGTCGATGGTCAGGCCGAACAGCTTGTGCCGGTAGGGTGCGAGCCGCTTGGGTAGCCGGTCATGGTCGAGATCCTCTTCGGTCAAGGGATAATTGGCCGCGCAAATGCCGTGATGCAGGGCTAGATAGACGCAAGTCGGCGTTTTGCCGGCACGCGAAACCGCGACCAGAATCAGATCCGCGCCATCATAGTTAGTGGATTGCCCGTCATCATGGGTCAAGGCAAAGTTCATGGCATTGATGCGGCGGTGATAGCGCTCAAAGTCGACGATGCCATGCGCAAAGCCGACCTGGGACTCGCGCTGCATGCCCAACTCCTGCTCAATCGGCGCAAGAAACGGCTCCAGCATGTCCATGACGAAGGCGCCGCTGTCGCGGATGATCTGACTCACATTCGGGTCCACGATGCTGTTGAGCACGATGGGGCGCAACGCCAACTCACGTCCTTTGGCACGGATTTCCTCGACCGCGCCATGCGCCTTCTCGACCGAATCGATAAACGACAGACGTTCGGATTCAATCCGGACTCCCGGGAATTGGGTCCACAGGGAATGCCCCAGGGTCTCGGTGGTGATCCCGGTTCCGTCGGAGACGTAGAAGACAACGCGTGTTTGAGTCATGTTTTGCTACCTGAAACGGTCATTTAAGGGGCATTCGCTTGAATCAAAAGCCCTAGAAAGGGACAATATCACCAGCTCGCCAAACAAGCGACCCTCCCAATTTACCAAAATGCCTTGGAGTTCAAGTTTGAACAAGAATATCTTGTGGTTGCATGCCCTTCGCCTGGATGATCTCGCTAGCGTCGGAGGCAAGAACTCCTCCCTCGGCGAAATGATCGGCAACCTGTCCAATCTCGGCGTCTCGGTTCCCGGCGGCTTCGCAACCACGGCCGACGCGTTCAAGGCATTCATCGACCACAACCATCTGCACCAGCGGATCTACGACAAGCTGGCGACACTGGACGTCGAAGACGTGCAGGCGCTCGCCGTCGCCGGCAACGAAATCCGCGGCTGGGTCATTGACGCACCGCTGCAAGCTGACCTCGATCAGGACATCCGTACCGCCTATGCCCAGATGTGCGCCGAAAACGGCGGCGGTGACGTGGCAGTGGCCGTGCGTTCGTCGGCCACCGCGGAAGACTTGCCGGATGCTTCCTTTGCCGGCCAGCAGGAAACCTTCCTGAACGTCAGCGGTGCCGACGATGTCGTGCGCAAGGTCAAGGAAGTCTTCGCATCCTTGTACAACGACCGCGCCATCGCCTATCGCGTACACCATGGCTTCAAGCACGAGGACGTTTTCCTCAGTGCCGGCGTGCAGCTGATGGTGCGCTCCAACGTCGGTGCGTCCGGCGTACTGTTCACGCTCGACACCGAGTCCGGTTTCCGTGATGTAGTGTTCATCACCTCCTCCTTCGGCCTTGGCGAAATGGTAGTCCAGGGCGCCGTCAATCCCGATGAATTCTACGTCTACAAGCCCACTCTGAATCAGGGCAAGAAAGCCATCCTGCGGCGTTCGATCGGCGCCAAGCAATTGCGCATGGTTTATTCTGACCAGCCCGGCGAAAGGGTCCGGATCGAGGAGACACCGGCGGAACTGCGCAAGCAGTTTTCGATCAGCGACGCCGATGTCGAAGAATTGGCGCGTCAGGCACTGATCATCGAAAAGCATTACGGCCGTCCGATGGACATCGAATGGGCCAAAGACGGCGTCAGCGGCAAGCTGTTCATCGTGCAAGCACGTCCCGAAACCGTCAAATCGCGCGCCAAGGCTACCCAGCTCGAACGCTTCCAGCTATTGCAGCGCGGCGACGTCATCAGCGAAGGCCGCGCCATCGGGCAACGCATCGGCAGCGGTGTTGCGCGCGTAGTGCGTTCGCTGGATGACATGAAGCGTGTCCAAGCCGGCGACGTGCTGGTGGCCGACATGACCGACCCGGATTGGGAACCGGTCATGAAACGCTCCGCTGCCATCGTCACCAACCGCGGTGGCCGTACCTGCCACGCCGCCATCATCGCGCGTGAACTCGGCGTGCCGGCGGTCGTCGGCACCGGCAACGGCCTGGAAAACATCCAGGATGGCGAAATTGTCACGGTCTCCTGCGCCGAAGGCGATACCGGCTTCATTTACCGTGGCGAGCTGCCCTTCGAGCGCCATGTTGCGGATCTGGAGCACATGCCGGAAGCGCCATTGAAAGTCATGATGAATGTCGCCAATCCCGAGCGGGCTTTCGATTTTGCGATGCTGCCGAATGCCGGCATCGGCCTGGCACGGCTGGAAATGATCATCGCCTCGCATATCGGCATTCACCCCAAGGCCCTGCTGGAGTTCGACAAACAGAGCCCGGCGCTGCAGGCGCAAATCAACGAAAAAATTTCCGGCTACGGTTCGCCGGTGGATTTCTACGTCGATCGCCTGGCCGAAGGGATTGCCACCATTACCGCGTCGGTGGCGCCGCATCCGGTGATCGTGCGTCTGTCTGACTTCAAGTCCAACGAATATGCCAACCTGCTCGGCGGCCGCGCTTACGAACCGCATGAAGAAAATCCGATGATCGGTTTCCGTGGTGCCAGCCGCTATGTCGATCCGTCGTTTGCCGATTGCTTCGCGCTGGAATGCCGCGCCGTCAAAAGAGTCCGCGAAGAAATGGGCCTGGATAACCTGTGGGTCATGATTCCTTTCGTGCGTACTCTGGACGAAGGCCGCAAAGTCATCGACGTTCTCGCGGCCAATGGCCTGCGCAAGGGCGAAGACGGCCTCAAAGTCATCATGATGTGCGAAGTGCCCTCCAATGCCCTGCTCGCCGACGAGTTCCTGGATATTTTCGACGGCTTCTCGATCGGCTCCAACGACCTGACGCAATTGACGCTGGGCCTGGACCGCGATTCCAGCATCGTGGCGCAGCTGTTTGACGAACGGGATCCGGCAGTCAAGAAAATGCTGGCGATGGCCATCAGCGCGGCGCGTGCCAAGGGCAAGTACATCGGCATTTGCGGCCAGGGCCCGTCCGATCATCCCGATCTGGCGCAGTGGCTGATGGAACAGGGCATCGAATCGGTTTCGCTGAATCCGGATACCGTGGTCGATACCTGGTTGCGTCTGGCCAAAGCCAAAGCCGCCGCCTGATTCCGATGCTCGCCATCGAACAGCTGGACCGGTTTTTTGACAATTTCGATTGGCGCGCCCTGCTGCACGTCATCAGCAGCCGCGCCATTGCCGCCTTGCTCATTGCGATACTCGGCTACTGGGTGGCGCGCCTGGCCAGCAAGGGACTGGATCGCATCATGCGTCGGGCTCATGTCGAGGACACGGCACGCCAGTTCCTGCGCAACCTCACTTATGTGGCGTTGTTGGTCATTGTCTTCACGATCTCGCTGCAGACCCTGGGCGTCAGTCCGGCCAGTCTGATCGCGGTGCTCGGAGCCGCCGGCCTCGGTATCGGGCTGGCACTGAAAGACTCCTTATCCAACATCGCATCCGGCGTCATGCTGATCGTGCAACGGCCATTCCGGGTCGGCGACGTCGTGCAGGTCGCAGGCCAGGAAGGCCGCGTCAGTCAGGTGCGGATTTTTGTCACGTATCTGCGTACATTGGACAACCGCGAAGTCATCATTCCCAACTCCCTGATCGCGACCCAGGCCATCGTCAACCTGACCTATCAGGCGACCCGCCGGGTCGACATCGCGCTGGGGATTTCGTACAGGGACGATCTGGCCAAGGCCCAGCAACTGCTGCTGGACATCTGCGCCCAGACGCCGCAGGTGCTGAGCATGCCGGCACCCGAAGTCCTGGTCACCAATTTGCACGATGCCAATGTCGCGCTGGAGTTGCGCGCCTGGAGCGCGACCGCCGATACCACCAACGTGCGCACGCAGCTGATCTCGCGTATCCATGACACTTTCATGGAACAAGGCTTCGAAATGCCACTCAGCGCGGCGCGCACCGCCAAAGCGGCAAAATAAACCCGCGCTTCCGGCTCAGGCCGCGAAATTGCCGAGAAATTGCCGGTAATGCTTCAGCTCGTCAATGGAATCCTCGATGTCCGACAATGCCGTATGCGCATTGCGCTTGAGCACGCCTTCGAGCATCGCCGGCGACCAGCGCCGCGCCAGCTCCTTGACGGTGCTGACGTCGATTTGCCGGTAATGGAAAAATGCCTCCAGCGCCGGCATCTGCAGCGCCAGAAAGCGACGGTCCTGGCAAATCGAATTGCCGCACATCGGTGAGCTGCGCTGCGGCACATAGGGACGCAAAAACGCCAGCGTCTGCTCCTCCGCCTCAGCCAGGCTGACGCCCTGCTCCAGGCTGCGTTGCCATAGGCCGGAGCCGGAATGCTGCTTGCGGTTCCAGTCGTCCATGGCTTGCAGGGTCGTCAGCGAATGCGCGATGGCCAGTTCAGGCCCCCTGGCGACAATATTGAGTTGCGCATCGGTCACGATGGTCGCAATCTCCAGTATCTGGTCGGTTTGCGGATTCAGCCCGGTCATTTCCAGGTCGATCCAGATCAGCGCTTGTGGGTCCATAACGATACCGCTTGAAATTCCTTGCATGATAGCGCATCTGTGACTTGCAGCCGGGCTGCGCTCAGAGTGTGCTCCGTATAATGGCAGAAAGTTTTCCGGTACCGATCATGGAAGCCCTGACAATGTTCAAATTCGACCCGTCGACGGTCCTGTCGGCGATGCTGGCGCCGGCACTGCTGATGGCGGCCACCGCTTCGTTGCTGATTTCTGCCAATAACCGTCTCGCACGCGTGGTCGACCGGCTGCGGCAGATGCTGCAGATCTACGAGTACGATAAGACCGAGCATGAATATCTCGGCCAGGTGATTCAGCGCCAGCGCCGCCGCTCCAAGATGATTCTGTATGCGGTGTCGTTCCTGTACCTGTCGCTGGCCGGCTTCATCGGCACCAGCCTGACGCTGTCGGTCTATGCCCTGGCCAATATCCACATGGGCGTACTGCCGGTCCTGCTCAGCATTTTCGGCGTGACCATGATGCTGCTGGGGGTCGTCACGATGTGGCGCGAGGTGTCGATTGCGGTCCGCACTTTTGAGGAAGAGATCGACCACGAAATGCAGGATCAATATTCGTTGCCAAGGCCCTCCGGCAAAACGCTCCCTTAGGGCCGTTCTGACCAGCCGTGAAGCGCGGGAAAATTCCCGGCTTGTCTTCGCTCCCGCCGGTCAAAATCGGAAATTTTCTAGTCGGATTTGCGTGCCGCGCGGCGCTGGGCGAAGAACGCGCTCAGCATGGCGCTCGCCTGCTCGGCGCAGATGCCCGCAGTCGAGGCCACGAAATGGTTGTGGCGCGGATCCTGCAACAAGTCGAATACGCTGTTGACGGCGCCCGTCTTAGGATCGCCGGCGGCGTACACCACGCGCTTGACACGTGCATGCACCATCGCCATCGCGCACATCGCACACGGCTCCAGGGTGACATACACGGTACAGCCGTTGAGGCGATGGTTGCCCAGCGCTTTTCCGGCCTCGCGCATCGCAATCATCTCGGCGTGCGCGCTGGGATCGTGGTCGGTGATATTGCGGTTGTAGCCCTGCCCGATGACCGCTCCCTCGCTATCGACCACGATGGCACCGACGGGGATTTCCGCATGCTCATTTGCCGCAATCTGGGCCAACGCCAGGGCCTGCGTCATCCATTGTTGGTCGATATCTGCCATCCGTGCATTTTAACGGTAGCGGAGAAAATTTGCCCGCGACATTGCGAAGGCTTGCCGAAGCCATAAAATACTGCGCTAGAATGGAGGCAAGCCAAATTTCTGAGAGGGGTCTTATGCGGGCCAGGAACTTCACTGCGATATTTGTTGTGGCACTTTGCGCGCTAAGCGGCAATGCCATGGCGCAAGATGCCGGCGCCGCGGCCACTTCTGCCGATACGCCAGCATCCGTTCCAAGTCCGCCCGATCCGGAAACGCAGCAGCAGGCCGACAAGCTCAAGGAGGCGATGGCTGCGCTGCAAACGCACGACCCCAAACGGACGATCAGGCTGGCAAACGAAGTGATCGTCTATTACGAAGCCAAGTACAAGGATCCCGGGACCACTTATTATTCGGCCAGCTCCCCCGCCGAATCGCTGATGTACCTGATGAGCTTAGTCGCTGACGCCAAAAAATCGGGCCAGAAAAACCCCAAAGCCGTGGTCACAGCATACGAATGGGCGGCGGCGCATTTCATGAAAGGCTATGCCTACGTAGAGCTTGAGGATTTCGGCAATGCACGCCGCTCCTTGCAGAAAGCCATTGATCTCGCCCCTGCCAACGCGCAGTTTCAGATCGAGATGGGACAAACCTATCTGATGACCAGGAACTGGGATGAAGCAATGACATGGTTCAAGCGTGCCGAAGGCTCGGTTGCATTTGCCAGTGACGAACAAGCCAGGAATTTCCAGACTGTACACGCCTTGCGTGGACAGGCCTTCATTCTTATTGAGCAACGCAAGTTGGACGAGGCCGAGGCCCTGCTGAATCGCTGCAAGAAAATCCTGCCGGATGACCCGCGTACTGACCAGGAACTGGAGTTGATTCGCAAATCGCGCTGAGGCGGATCTCGCGACATCATCCATACGCCAACAGCAGCTGAAGATCGTCATGGACAATATTTTAATCATTGGTTACAGCACCTTGTTCCCGAATAAAATACACTTCTGCCATGACCAACCTATCTGAAAGTGGGCCTATGAATATTACCGACATCCGCCAAAATGCTTTTGCCATGCCATTGACCAGCCCTGCTTTTCCGCGCGGGCCATATCACTTCGTCAATCGCGAATATTTGATCATCAGTTATTTGACGGATTACGATGCCTTGCGCGCGATGGTGCCTGAACCGTTGCAGGTCGATCCGAATCACCCTGTGGTGCATTATGAATTCATTCGGATGCCCGATTCATCTGGTTTTGGCAACTATACCGAGTCAGGCCAAGTCATCGGCGTGACCGATATGGATGGCAAAACGGCAAATTACACGCATAGCATGTATTTGGACGACGACGCGCCGATTGCCGGTGGTCGCGAAATTTGGGGTTTTCCAAAAAAACTGGCCTCGCCTGTGTTGACGGCGGATAAAGACACATTGGTCGGGACCTTGGATTACGGCACGATTCGCGTGGCGACGGGCACGATGGGGTTTAAACACATTGCGCTGGATGCCGCAGCCGAACAGCTCAAAATGGCACAAACGCCAAATTATTTGCTCAAAATCATCCCGCATGTCGATGGTTCGCCGCGCATCTGCGAGTTAGTGCGCTTTTATTTACAAAATGTGTTGGTTCAGGAAGCCTATACCGGACCTGCGGCGTTGGAGTTATTTCAGCACGCACTGGCGCCTGTTGCGGATTTACCAATTAAAAAGATTGTCGGCGCGAAGCATGTGATAGCGAATTTGACGCTGGGTTTGGGTGAAGTGGCGTTTGATTATTTGGCATAGGACGGTTCAATCGGACCTTCTACCCAGTTTTCAATGGTCCGGCGAGCTCGTAAGTATTGAGAATAATGCCAGAGGGCATAGCTTTGCTGCTGATTAGCTCCAATGCATGTGCCGGAGATCCGTCAGCCAAAAAGCGCTTGCCCGTACCCAGCAGGACCGGATAGACAGCCAACACCACTTCGTCTGCAAGACCTTGTTCGAGCAGCGTTGGTGTCAGCGTAGAGCTGCCCCAGACGACAAGATCTGGTCCGTCCTGTGCCTTGATTTGATGGACAGCTTCAGCAATGTCTCCCCCGAATCCTTCAAATGGCCCCCACTCCAGGCTTTCCGGACGATGCGTTGCGACATATTTGGTCGCCGCATTAAGTCCATCCGCCATCGGGCTAGCCGGGGCCTTCGGCCAATAGCCGGACCAGATATCGTAAGTGCGACGGCCCAGCAACAGATCGAAATTCTCGCCCTGCAGGGCGAGAATTGCATCACGGCCCTCAGGCGTCCGATAAGGCGCGGTCCAGTCGCCATAAGGGAAATCGCCATCGTCGGCCGAATGCTGGATCACGCCGTCCAGCGAAATGTGTTCGAGGATTTTGAGCTTTCGCATTTCAGTTTCCCGGTTCTCGACTACAGTGTCTGAGCATACTCCATGACATATACGCGACTGTAAATAATTCAGCGCAATGGCTGATCGAATATCCGTGATCTGTGACGCGATATGCATCATTTCAAGAATTGCATAGCCAGAACGCGAGTACTCGATGTGCGATAGGGTTGCAGTGTTACCGCCTTCAGGCGTCAGACCCCGAACATCGTTTGGCATGTAAATGCATGATGATAAAGAATATCGAATGGGACAATGTTTTTAACGCCAGAGACCGCGCCATCTCATTGCAGGCTCCGTTGGCCGCGAAGATTTCTCGGAACGCATACGATGCAAAATCACTGTGACCGAATCCGCAGTCAATTGCTCCGAGCTGAGATGGTCGTCGATGACCATAATGCGTTCAGCATCGACATATGGATTCCAAGCTTGATCGCCCGGCGCCCCATTTCGGGCAAATGCAACCCACTGGACCTGCATCCATTTCGAAATCGCTTTATCCGCATCATTGTAATCGGTGCCCATCAGAGTGCCGAAAATGTAACGTAACTCTGAGGTATGCTGCGCCAGCAGATTTGTCGCCGCCGCGTGAGGCGAAACTTTGTCAAAACGATAAACGTAAAAAGGGATCTTCCACAAAAGCAACTTGTTTGCGGTCGCCATCAACGGTTCAGCGAATACTGCGTCCGTGTAGATCCGGTCGAATTGGTCATATATTGGAGGAGTGTGCAACTTCAGTTCACGTCGCACCGCACGGGCCTGGTTTCTGGCTAATGCCCGTGACATCATCCATAGAAGTATGCGGTTGTAAGACAGCATCCCTGGCTTGATGAAATATCTCGCCTCATTTCGGGTAAAGCCGAGAAGCAGTGGCACCCGCGTCACTGGCCGCAATTCATCGCCCTTGGGGAGAATCACACCGTCATTCACCGGCATCCAGGCCAGATTGGCTGGCGTATGAACTCTGCCCGCCTTGGGAATTACCCCACTGAACCGATGAGAGGCCTCTTTGATTAGTTGAGTCGGCAGTTTTCTGAGCATTTCGGGGCTTCCACCACCAAGATACGTAATCAGATCTTGGCTGGCTTTATAGGCCCTCTCTCCGGCAGCAAGCCGGTCGAATGCAAATCTCTCCCCGCCACCACTCTGACAAATGGCGCGATGAAACAGCCCCTCAGTTAACGGGCTACTAAGAAGCATCCGAACTGAGTGGCCACCGGCAGACTGCCCAAAAATGGTAACGCATTCCGGATCTCCTCCAAATTGACTAATGTTTTCCCGAACCCAACGCAATGCGGCAATTTGGTCCTGGAGACCAAAATTACCGCCGAACTCCGGATGCGCCAAGTAGCCGAAAGCTCCAAGGCGGTAGTTGATGCTGACCACAGTCACGCCCAATGCCGCTAGCTGAGATCCATCGGTCCCATCTTCGCATCCTCCACCTCCGAGATAACCGCCACCATGAATCCAAACCATAACGGGCTGACGCGCAGTCACGTCGAGCGACCCGGTCCAAACGTTTAGATAGAGGCAATCTTCGCTTTGGACCTTGGCCCGGGTGGTAAACACTGCCCCGTTTGTCTGAGGACAAATGGGCCCAAAATCGTGCGCCTTGCGCACTCCGGCCCATTTTTCGGCAGAGACGGGAGCATGCCAGCGAAGGGGACCGATAGGCGGCTTGGCGTATGGGATACCCAGGAACTTACAGAGTCCATCCTCAAGGAAACCTTCAACAAGCCCCTCATTCGTAAGAACCATCGGATTTGTAAGAATCATCGGACTCAATGAACCTCCTTCTTAAGTGACGAGCATACCAGTACATAGTCTCTCTATCGGCAACGCCGATACGTGTGTTGCCCCTAAGGCCTGCCCGCTAGAACATTGTGTTCACGTTATTGGCCGTTTCCGGCACTGGCTGCAATACATCCCAGTGTTCGACGATCTTTCCTTCGGCATCAAAGCGAAAAATATCCACTCCCGCGGTCTCCTTGCCACCCCAGTCCAGATAGCGCACATGGACGAAGGCCAGATTACCGTCAATTGCAACGCGCTTAACTTCACACGGCACCTTGCCGGCCTGCTTGATGTAAGCGGATATGAAATCCGTGCCATCCGGAAACAATGGATTGTGCTGAATATAGGGACCCGCTACTAGGCCCTGCAGCAGTTCAGATTCGCCTTCATTGAAAATACGCTCGTATATGGTGTCGATGGTGGCTTGGATACGATCTCTATTCATGATTTACCTCGGAGTTGTGATGAACCCTATTGCACCATCGAATAAAAAGACGAACCATATCAAAAATTGGCTAATACATATCATTTCGTCTCATCGTGTTAAAATCTGGTCATGGATGCCTTGAATACTTGGTTGAAAGCAATCCGGGCCGACGGTCTGGTACTGGTACGCACACGCGTGGCAGGACCATGGGGATTCGCGGCGGAGGCACGCGATGCCATAGTGTTTCATTTCGTCGCGGATGGACGCGCTTTCATCCGCCAAGCGAATGCCGCAATCATCGAGCTGCATGCCGGTGAAATGATTATGCTGCCGCGTGGCAATGCGCATGAAGTGGCGCATTCGAAGCGCGGCAGGGTAATCTCACTCGAATCCTTCCTCGCACTGCACAACGGCATCATCGACGACGATGCAAAGGCCACCACGCTGATCTGCGGCCAATTCAATGTGGACCAGCAACTGGCATTTCCGGCACTGCGCGCATTGCCGGAGGCCATCACCTTGCGCGCCGGCGTGAAGCCTGGCAGTTCATCGCTTGGCGATACACTGCGCATGTTACGCAACGAAGTGGAGACGCCGAATTTCGGCAACCACATCGTGGTGCGAAACCTGCTCTCCTCATTGTTTGTCTATTTCATGCGCAGCTGGGCCGATGCAACTTCTCCGGCAATGGAAGACTGGTTTTCAGCTTTGCGCTCGCCGCAGATAACGAGGGTTCTCGCACGCATCCACGAAGCGCCCGACCAGGCATGGACTCTCGAAGAACTTGCCAAAGAGGCGAACCTGTCGCGTTCCGCCTTTGCCCGTAACTTCTATACCTTGGTGGGCGAGCCACCGCATCAATACCTGACGCGTTGGCGCATGGGCATTGCCGCGCAACTATTGGAAGAAACCGAATTGCGACTTGGCGAAATCGCATCGCGCGTGGGCTATAAGTCGGAGTTTTCGTTCAGCCGAGCCTTCAAGTTAGCTCGCGGGGTCTCGCCGAACCATTATCGCCGCGCACGACTCATGAAGCCCAACCGGGGCTCTGCTTTTTACCATCACTTCTGAGGATGCAAATTCACTTTTGACATTCACCTGGCTGGCGGCAAATGGCAGAATTCAGCGCCATTCTTCTATCAAATCGCGGCACAGCAACACTTAACGATGTCAAACATTTTCGACAGGGATAACGTCCAGCATCACTCCCACTCAATCGTCGCCGGTGGCTTGCCGCTAATATCGTAGACCACCCGCGACACGTCGCGCAGCTCATTGATGATGCGGTTCGACACCGTGCCCAGCAGCTCATATGGCAAATGCGCCCATTGCGCGGTCATGAAATCGATGGTTTCGACCGCACGCAGCCCAATGACCCACTCGTAGGCCCGTGCGTCGCCGACCACCCCGACCGACTTGACCGGCAGGAATACCGCGAATGCCTGCGAGGTGCGGTCATACCAATCGGCCTTGCGCAACTCGTCAATGAAAATCTGATCCGCCATCGCCAGAATGCGTGCGAACTCCGGCTTGACTTCGCCCAGGATGCGCACGCCGAGGCCGGGACCAGGGAACGGATGCCGGTAGACCATTTCGCGTGGTAGGCCGAGTTCGACACCGAGGCGGCGCACTTCGTCCTTGAATAGCTCACGCAAAGGTTCAACCAAGCCGAGCTTCATGTCCTCGGGCAGGCCGCCGACGTTGTGATGGCTTTTGATGACGTGGGCCTTGCCGGTCGCGCTGCCGGCCGATTCGACGACGTCAGGATAAATCGTGCCCTGGGCCAGCCATTTGGCATTGCTCAGCTTGGCTGACTCTTCGTCAAAAATTTCGACGAACAGATTGCCGATGATCTTGCGCTTGGCTTCGGGATCGCTGACGCCCCGGAGCGCGGTGAAATAACGCTCACCGGCATTGACGCGGATCACCTTGACGCCCATGTGTTCCTTGAACATCGCCATGACCTGATCGCCTTCGCGCCAGCGCAGCAGACCGGTATCGACAAACACGCAGGTCAGCTGTTCGCCGATGGCCCGATGCAATAAAGCCGCGACCACCGACGAGTCGACGCCGCCGGAGAGACCGAGAATGACCTCATCACTGCCGACTTGCTGACGGATGCGTTCGATCTGGTCTTCGATGATGTGCGAGGCCGTCCACAGCGTCTGGCAGCCGCAGATGTCGACCACGAAGCGGCGCAGCAGGGCTTGGCCTTGCTTGGTATGCGTGACTTCGGGATGGAACTGCACCCCGTACCAACCCTTGGCGTCGTTGGCAAAGGCAGCAACAGGAATGCGCTCGGTCTTGGCGGTGACAGTGAAACCCGGCGGCGCCTGCGCAACATGGTCGCCATGGCTCATCCAGACATCCAACTTGGGCGGGGAGCCCGGATGATCCTTCAGTCCGGCGAATAAACGGTCTTCGGCAATCAGCGAAACCTGGGCGTGGCCGAATTCGCGCTGATCCGCCGATTCGGTTGCGCCTCCGAGTTGTGCCGCCATGGTCTGCATGCCGTAGCAGATGCCAAGAAGCGGCAAATTGCTGTCAAACACCTGTTGCGGCGCCACCGGAGCATCCGAACCGGTGGTGGACTCGGGACCACCGGAAAGAATGATGCCCTTGGCGCCGAATTTTTCGATTTCGGCCGGATCATGGTCCCAGGCCCAGATCTCGCAATAGACACCGATTTCACGGATGCGCCGCGCAATCAGTTGCGTATACTGCGCACCAAAATCAAGAATCAGAATCTTATCGCTGTGAATGTCGGGCTTCATAGGCTTCCTGAGGTTGCTGGGCACGGAGGATGGTGAGGTGATTACTTGGTGCGGTAATTCGGCGGCTCTTTGGTGATCTGTACGTCATGCACATGGCTTTCGGTGGTGCCGGCGTTGGTGACGGTGACGAACTTGGGCTTCTTGCGCATGTCCTCGACCGTCGCGCAGCCGACGTATCCCATCGTCGCGCGCAGGCCACCGGCCAGCTGATGCACAATGCCGCCGAGCGGACCGCGGTACGGAACGCGGCCTTCGATGCCTTCCGGCACCAGCTTGTCGGCGTCCGAGGCATCCTGGAAATACCGGTCTTTGGAGCCCTGCTCCATCGCCCCGAGCGAACCCATGCCGCGATAGCTCTTGTACGAACGTCCCTGGAACAGCTCGACTTCGCCGGGCGCTTCTTCGGTACCGGCAAACAGCCCGCCCATCATGACCGACGAAGCGCCGGCCGCGAGTGCCTTACCGATGTCACCGGAATAACGGATGCCGCCGTCGGCGATCAGGGGAATTCGATCCTGCAAGGCTTCGGCGACCATGTCGACCGCGGTAATCTGCGGCACGCCGACGCCGGCGACCACGCGTGTCGTGCAGATCGAGCCAGGGCCGACACCGACCTTGACGGCATCGGCACCATTGTCCATCAGCGCCAGTGCGGCATCGCCGGTCACGATGTTGCCGCCGATCACCTGCAATTGGGGGAAATTCTTTTTGACCCAGTTGACCCGGTCCAGCACGCCTTGCGAATGTCCGTGCGCGGTGTCGACCACCACGACATCGACGCCGGCCTCGGCGAGTGCCGCGATGCGCGCTTCGGTATCGCCGCCGACGCCGACCGCGGCACCGACCAGCAATGATTCATGGATGTCGTAAGCGGCATTGGGGTTATCGCGCTTTTTCTGGATGTCCTTGACCGTGATCAGGCCGCGCAACTCGAAACCATCGTTGACGACCAGAATCTTCTCGATGCGGTTGCGATGCAGAAGATCAAGCACTTCTTCATCCGAAGCGCCTTCGCGCACCGTGATCAGCCGGTCCTTCTTGGTCATGATGTGCTGCACCGGATCATCGAGCTTTTTCTCGAAGCGCATGTCGCGGCTGGTGACGATACCCACCAATTGCCCGTTGTCGACCACCGGCACGCCGGAAATGTTGCGCGCCCGGGTCAAGGCCAGCACGTCGGCAATCGAAGTGTCGGGCGTCACCGTAAATGGCTCCTTGATGACGCCGGCTTCGAATTTCTTGACCTTGGCGATTTGCGCCGCCTGCTCGGCCACGCTCATGTTCTTGTGGATGATCGAAATGCCACCCAACTGCGCCATGGCTACGGCCAGACGGGCTTCGGACACAGTGTCCATCGCCGCCGAGACAAATGGCAGGCGGATACGCAGGTTTTGGGTCAGTTGCGTGGAGAGATCCACTTCATTGGGCAGCACCACCGAGTGCGCCGGGACGAGAGAAACATCGTCGAACGTAAGTGCTTCAGCCTGGATGCGTAGCATGGATGATCCCAGATAATTTGAAGCGGCTCATTTTACCATATCTAGAGCCTGCGCCGCTTCCAGGGTGTTTTGCATCAAGGTCGCCACGGTCATCGGCCCGACCCCGCCCGGCACCGGGGTGATCCAGCTCGCACGCTGGCGCGCCGCGGCAAAGCCGACGTCGCCGACCAGACGGCCATCCTCCAGCCGGTTGATGCCGACGTCGATGACCACCGCGCCCGGCTTGACCCACTCGCCCGGGATCAGCCCAGGGACGCCGACCGCCACCACCAGAATGTCGGCATTGCGCACCGCCGCCTCCAGGGATTCGGGGCGGGTAAATTTGTGGCAACTGGTGACGGTGCAGCCAGCAATCAGCAACTCCAGCGCCATCGGCCGCCCGACATGATTGGACACGCCGACGATCGTCGCGTTCTGGCCGCGCACTGGCTGATCGGTAAAGGCGAGCAAGGTTGTGATGCCGCGCGGCGTGCATGGGCGCAGACCAAACTGACGCAGCGCCAGATGACCGACGTTTTGAGGATGGAAACCATCGACATCCTTTTCCGGCGCGATGCGCTCGATCAATGCCGTGGCGTCGCGGTGATCCGGCAGCGGCAATTGCAGCAAGATGCCATGGATTTTCGGATCCTGATTCAAATGGTCGATCAGCTCGATCAGTTTGGCGTCGCTGGTACTGGCCGGCAGATCAAAGTCGATCGCCTGAATGCCGACGATTTTCGCTGCGCGTCTTTTGTTGCGCACATACACCGTCGAAGCCGGATCGGCACCGACCAGAATCACCGCCAGTCCCGGGCAGCTCAGGCCTTGATCGACCCGCGCCTGCACCCGCAGCTTCAGGTCCTGCAAAAGCGCATCGGCGATTTGTTTGCCGTCAATGAGGTTGGCGGTTGGCTGCGTCACGGCGAAAAGCGGTTCGGGAATTGGCCGCTATTATCGCATGCCGCCATCGCCGCATTGCGGGCAATGAGGATCGCGGCGCAGACCGACCTCACGAAAACGCATGCCCAAGGCATCCAATTGCAGAATCCGCCCGCTCAGGCTGTCGCCGATGCCAAGGATCAGCTTGATCGTTTCGTTGGCCTGAATCAGGCCAATCAGTCCTGGCACCACGCCAAGCACTCCGGCTTCGGCGCAATTGGGCGCGAAGGCAGCATCCGGCGCATTCGGGAATAGACAGCGATAACAGGGCGCCTGCGGATCGCGCAAATCAAACACGCTGGCCTGCCCGTCGAATTGCAGCACCGCGCCATACACCCAGGGCTTGCGCAATTCGTGGCACGTCGCATTGACGATATGCCGCGTGGCAAAATTATCGGCGCCATCCACGACCACATCGGCATCCGCGAACAGTGCGGCGGCGTTGTTTTGCGATAAGCGCGTGTCCAGGGCCACGACTTCGATGTCCGGATTCAGGGCCAGCAGAGCTTGCTTCGCCGATTCCACCTTGGCTTGCCCGATCCGGCTTTGCGCATGCACGATCTGGCGTTGCAGATTGCTGAGCTCGACGCGGTCATCGTCAATCAACGTGATCTTGCCGACGCCGGCCGCTGCCAGATAAAAACTCAGCGGCGCGCCCAGGCCGCCGGCGCCGACAATCGCAACGTGTGCCTGCTGCAATTTGCGCTGTCCCGCCACGCCGACCTGCATCAGGCCCAGATGCCGTGCATAGCGCTCATAAAAATCATCATCGACGCTCCACTCCAAACCGGCCTGCTTCCAGGCTTGGCTACCGCCCGCAACGGATCCCACCTGCGAGAAACCCTGCTCGCGCAACTGTTGCGCCGCTTGCTGGGAACGCACGCCTTTTTCGCAGATCAGCAGCACGCGTTGTGCATGCGAGCGCAGGTAATGCTCCGGGTGCGCCAGCAATTGCGCCATGGCGATAGCCTCCGCCGGCGTGGCCCTGCCCGCCGCCCGCTCATGCGCTTCGCGTAGGTCAATCAGGCGCACGCCGCGCGCCAATTCACGCGCGGCCTCCTGCACCGGAACGGAATCCGCGCCGCTCATATTATCGGACATGGTAGGCCTGCAAATCTTTCATGCTGTTGAGATTACCGCATTCAAAATCCGATATCGCGACGGTGGCGCAACTTTCGCGCTGCAAGCCCTGGATCGACGCATCCGCCCCGGCCTGCGCCAGGCGCCGCAGCAGAAATTCACGCTCCCACAGCGCGATTAGCGGCTGCAATCCGTCCGCATCCTGCAAACGCGCCACACGGATGCCGCCAGTCAGCGCTGCCGACAGTTGCGGCAATAGCCGTTCAGGCAGGCGCACCACGTCAATCGGCAAACTGAGCACCTGCACGGCCTGGCTATGCATTGCGGCGCTGTACAGGCCGCGCTGCGGCCCTGCCAATGGCGCCTTTGCATCGTCTTGCACCAAGGTGACGCCCGGCGGCAACGACGGCCACGCCAATCCGACGCGCGAGCTGAGATAGATATTCTGCACCTGTCCGGCAAAATGCACGCACCAGCGCTCGAGCTGGGTCAGTCCCTCACGCATCAGCAGACCTTTGTTGCGGCCTTGCAAGCGGCTCGCCTGTCCGCCTGCCAGCAGCACCAGATCGACCGGCACACTATTCACGCAAGCCTTGCTTCGAAAAAAAGAATACGCTTTTCATACGTGCAGATTACGTCAAAACCGGCATTCACGCACAGCGCAAACCACCTGATGACTATTTTTAGTTGAGACGGCGAGGACAGACGAGAATTTTCTCTCGCTCTACAGGGTCGAGGCTAAATTCAACGCTTCTTGACGTGCCGGATCAGACGCCGCTTCTTGGCGATCTGACGCTCGGTCAGTACGTTCTTCTTGCCTTCGTAAGGATTGGCGCCGTCCTTGTAAATGAACTTGACTGGCGTTCCGACCAGATCGAAGCGCTTGCGGAAGAAGTTCTCCAGGTAGCGCTTGTAACTTTCCTGCAAGGTCTTCAGCCGCGAACCATGCACGACAAACGTCGGCGGATTGACGCCGGACGGATGGCAAAAGCGCAACTTGGCGACGTGACCGCGGACCACTGCCGGCGGATTGGTTTCGTAGGCAATTTCGATCGCACGCGTCGCCTCGGAGGTCGACAGTTGCGTCGTGGCCGAACGGTGTGCACGGTGAATCGCGCGGAACAGTTCGGTCAGGCCGGAGCCATGCTTGGCGCTGATGCGCACCGCCTCGGCCCAGGACACGAAAGCCAGTTTGCGCGACAGCAGATTCTCGGTCTGCTGACGCTGATAATCGCTCTGCCCGTCCCATTTGTTGACCGCAACGACCAGCGCACGGCCGGCATCCAGCGCGTAGCCCAGCACGCTGGCGTCCTGATCGGTGACGCCTTCGGTGGCATCCAGCATGACGACTGCGACCTGGCAGTGTTCGATGGCCTGCAAGGTCTTGAATGCGGAAAACTTTTCGACCGCTTCGTCGACACGCGACTTGCGGCGCAGACCGGCGGTATCAATCAGACGGTAGCGCTTGCCGTCACGCTCCATGTCGATGGCGACCGAATCACGTGTGGTACCGGGGACCTCGGACGCGATCATGCGCTCTTCACCGAGCAGGCGATTGACCAAGGTCGATTTGCCGACATTCGGGCGTCCGATGAACGCGATGCGGATGCGCTCCGGATCGTTGTCGAGCGCATCGACCCCGGTCTCGATTTCGTGCGGCAGACGCTGCTGGATTTCTTCGATCAGCTCATCAATGCCACGGCGGTGCGCCGAGGACGTCTCGACCACGTCGGTGATCCCGAAATGGGCGAATTCGGTTTCGATCTGCTGCTCCGCAACGCCGTCGACCTTGTTGATGACCAGCAACGTCGGACGCGCGCTTTTGCGCAGCCATTGCAGAATCTCGTCGTCCAGCGCATTCGCGCCTTCACGGGCATCGACGATGAACAGCACCAGATCGGCTTCCTCGGCCGCGGCGCGTGCCTGCTGGCTGGTCTGTCCGGCCAGCCCTTCGCTGTCTTCGGCGATGCCGCCGGTATCGACAACGGCAAATGGACGCTGCTCCTCGGGCCGGCACACGCCGTAGTGACGGTCGCGCGTCACGCCGGGCTGGTCGTGCACCAGGGCGTCACGCGATCGCGTCAGGGCATTGAATAGCGTTGATTTGCCGACATTCGGACGACCAACCAAGGCAACCAGCGGTAACATCGAAATCCTTTTGGAAAATTTGGAGAAGCAAAAACGCGTAGACCGCCCATAGCCGCAAGTGCGGCTAGCAGCCAGCGCGCGCCCTTAATGGCTTACTGGACGGAAAAAGCGCTGATCTCACCGCCGGCGTTCTGAATGACGAGTACGCCATTCTCGACGATCGGGTTGGAGGTGATCGGATCCTTGCTCAGCTTGGCACGCGCGGCAAAACTGCCGTCGCTTAGCTTCAGCCAATGGACATAACCTTCATAGTCGGCAACCGCGACAAAATCGCCCTGCACTGCCGGCGAATAAATCTTGCGGTATTTCAGCGCTTCGTTCTTCCACAGCACCGAGCCGGATGTCTTGTCCAGAGCCCAGATCACGCCATCCTTATCGGCGACAATCACCGCCGACGGAGAAACCGCGGCGCGGCCCATGCCACCATGGTCGGCAGTCCACAGGATCCGGCCGCTCGGTCCGTCCATCGCGATGGTGGAATTCTTGTAACTGGTCGCATACAGCACGTTGCCATCCAGGACCGGTGCGCCATCGACGTCCGCCAGACGGTCCAGATCGGTGCGGCCTTCGGCGATTCCGATCGGCAGGTCAAAAATCAACTGGCCATCCGAGAGATTCAGCGCACTCATCGTGCCGTCATCGTTGCCGACGAAGGCAACGCCCGGACCGAAGGTCACGCTGTCATTGCCACGGACCGTCAGTGCCGGCATCTTGCGCGTCGCAAACCAGCGCTGTTCGCCGCTATTGGTATCAAATGCGGTGACACGGCCGTCATTGCTGCGCACCAGCACCAGCCCCTGGCCAATGCTTGGCGTGGCGATCACTTCGTTGCTGACTGTACCGCTCCATTTTTTGGCACCGGTCGCGGCATCCAATGCAATGACTTCGCCATTCAGGCCACCAACCACGACGACACCATCGCCGGCACCCGGGCCACCGCTGAGTTGCGCCTTGCTGGCATAGGTCCAGACCGTCTTGCCGGTAGCGGCATCGAATGCACGTACGCCGCCTTCAATCGCCGCGGCATAAATGTGGCCGTCGGCAAAGGCAGGGCCCTGACGTGCACCACTGCGCTCGTCGCCCTTCCCGGCCTTGGCACTCCACAGCCGGCTGGCCTTGGCCGTCGGCGTAATGTTGGTCAGCTTGGTTGGCAGGTACGGGTCTTTGTCGCTGCCCTTGAACAGCCGCTTGGTTGCCGAACAGCCGCTGCCGATCGCCAGTGCAAAAACGGCGACGCCGACAACGGCAAAGCGAACCCACGGTGTCGAAAAATTGGGCTTAAACATCAGGACTTTACCTCGGTAGTAGTCGCAGGTGTGCCACCTGCCTGGGTCAATTTCAATTCAAGAATCTGGCGCTGCGCGGAGCCGGTCGGCAACTTGCTCAAGGCCTGCTTGAATGCGGTTTGTGCCTGTGCGTTCTGTTTGCCCGCAAAGTAGGCATCGCCAAGCGCCTCCAGGCTTTCCGGGCTGTCTTTGCCTTTCAGCAAGTTAATGGCGTCGTTCGGCTTGCCGGTTTCGGTCAGCAGACGCGCGAGACGGACGTTGGCGATGCTGGCAAGTCCGGCATCGTCGCTTTTGATGCTGCGCAAGGTCGCAATCGCAAGGTCATTCTGGTTGTTGGAGACCTGCGCTTTCGCCAGGTCGAGTTTGGCCAGAACGGCGTAGCCTGGCGACGTCAAGGCATTGACCTTGGTGCTGGCATCCTTGGCATTGCCGGCAATCGCTTGCTCTACCAGCGTGTACTGGTCGGCCTGCGCATAGCTGTCTTTGGTGTCTTTGCTTTGATACCAGCTCCAGCCCAGCAGCGCGGCAATGCCGGCGGCCAGACCCAACAACAGGGAAGGACCATGCTTGCGGATCCACTGCTGAACCCGGACGCCCTGTTCGTGTTCGTCCAACAACTCGTCTAATGCCATAAAGTTCTTTATCTAAAAAATGAGAGATCAAAAATCAGCGCGTGCCGAGATGAACGGGCATGCCATCTGCCCCAATTGTAAAGTTCGCGACCGATCCTTTGCTGAATCCGGCCAAATCCACTGGCTTGCCGTTCACAGTCATCAGCACCTGCTCCGCCGCGCCAATCCGCGCCCGGCTCAATTGCGCCGGCGTGAATTGCCGCGTGGTGCCGGACGGAATCAATCCCTGCTCGATCACCGAGCCATCGGCGGCATAAAACTTGACCCAGCTCTCGCTGTTGAACTGAAAAGCGATGTTGGCGCCGACGTTGCCGGTCATCGACGCCGCAATCGCCGAACGCGAATCCTCCGGCTGCGACACGGCCGGCGTAGCCGCAGCCGGCATACCCGTGGCCGCCAGCGCAGGTGGTGCCGCATCCGTCGCCTGTTGCGCTTCCTGGGTCGCGATGGGCCCATCCAGCGGACGTGGCTGCTGCGTCGAGGACTTGAACAAATTCAACTCGGACACGATCGGCACCGCAATCACTGCGGTGACCAGCAGATATAGAGCATATTGCCCGATCTTGGAGCCGTAACGCGAACGCATCGGAATCGATTCGTGCGGCTGCAGCACCGGCGGTGGCGTCTCGAGTGCAACCAGTTGCTGGAACTCAGGCACGATGTCGACGCCCAGCAGGCGTGCATAACTGCGCAACTGTCCACGCGCAAAAATCGGCGAGCTGAAATTATCGCCCTCGCCTGTCTCCAGGTTCTGCAGGGTACGCGCCGTGAGCTTGGTGCGCTCCGATACTTCGGCGATGCTTAGGCCATCCTGTTCGCGAGCGAGGCGAAGCCGTTCGCCGATTCTGTGGTAAATGTCCTGTGCGTTTTCGGGGCTCATGCTGGGCTCTATCGGGGTTTAGAGGGTGGCTAAATGTTGTTGGAATTGCGCTTGGCGCCGGGTCCGGTCCATGACCTGGCCTTTGAGCTGCCCGCAGGCCGCATCAATGTCATCGCCACGGGTGCGGCGAACCATCGCCAGCACCTTATGCCGCATCAGGGTCGTCTGGAATGCGCGGATGTCGGTCTCGTCGGAGCGTTCAAACTGGGTTCCGGGGAACGGATTGAACGGAATCAGATTGACCTTCGCCGAGTCCTTCATTTGCACCGCTTTGTCGAAGCGCAGCATCAGGTCGGCAAGTGCCGCAGCCTGTTCAATCGAATCGTTGACGCCTTTCATCAGCGTGTATTCGAAAGTCACCGAGGTGCCTTTTTTGCGCTTGGCATAGCGGACGCAGGCCGCCATCAGATCGCGGATGGGATACTTCTTGTTGAGCGGCACCAGCTGGGTGCGCAAGTCATCGTCCGGCGCATGCAGCGAAATCGCCAGCGATACGTCGGCCACTTCCGCCAGCTTGTCGATCATCGGCACCATGCCGGCCGTCGACAGCGTTACGCGCTTGTTGGCAAGGCCATAGCCGAGATCGTCGCGCATGATGTTCATGGCGCGGACCACGTTGTCGAAATTCGCCAGCGGTTCGCCCATGCCCATCATGACGACATTGGTCAGGCGGCGCTGCTGATGCGGCACGTTGCCGAGGGCGCGCGCCGCAATCCAGACCTGTCCGATGATTTCGGCGGTGCTCAGATTGCGGTTGAAACCCTGTGTCGCCGTCGAGCAGAACTGACAGTTCAGCGCGCAGCCGACCTGCGAGGAAACGCATAGCGTACCGCGCGTTTTCTCGGGGATGTAGACGGTTTCGATGGCGTTTTTGGGGTCCATGCCAAGCAGCCATTTCTGGGTGCCGTCACTGGACTCCTTGTCGAAAATCACCTGTGGCACATGGACCTTGGCGGCACCGTGCAATTTCGCGCGCAGCGCCTTGCCCAGATCGGTCATGTCGTCGAACTCGGTCACGTAACGGTGATGAATCCACTTCATGACCTGATGCGCGCGGAATTTCTTTTCGCCAAGCGTATTTTCAAAGAACGATTCCAGTCCGGCACGGTCAAGATCGAACAGATTGACGCGAACGTCACTGTCCTTTTCCGTATGCAGCCGAAGCGGAATCGCCGACATCAGGAATCAGCGCGGATAAACGTTGGTTGCCGGAAAGAAATACGCAATTTCGGTTGCGGCGTTCTCGAGGCTGTCGGAACCGTGCACCGCATTCGCGTCGATGCTGTCGGCAAAGTCGGCGCGGATCGTACCGGGCGCGGCTTCCTTGGGGTTGGTCGCACCCATCAGGTCGCGATTCTTCAGTACCGCGCCCTCGCCTTGCAGCACCTGGATCATGACTGGACCGGAAATCATGAATTCGACCAATGCATTGAAGAACGGACGTTCGCGGTGAACGGCATAAAAGCCTTCCGCCTCGGCACGCGAGAGCTGCTTCATTGTCGAGGCCACGACTTTCAGGCCGCCCTTTTCGAAACGTGAATAAATCTCGCCGATCACGTTCTTGGCGACTGCATCTGGCTTGATGATGGACAAAGTGCGCTCTTGCGCCATGGGAAGCTCCTGAAAGAAAACGATATATAGCCCCCGATTTTAGCAAAATTTGTTCAGAAAACATATAGATAAGCGTTTTTTATCAACCGCTTTGTGCGCTCCGGGGCCGCGGCAAATTGACGCCTCGCCCGCCGGGCCCTATGATTCAAACAAACGTTTGAACGCCCCTTCCCTTCGATTGCTTCACTTATGTTTTCGACCAAAGACCGAATCCTCGGCGCAGCTGAGGAACTGTTCGCCCAGCATGGCTTTGCCAGCACCTCCCTGCGTCAAGTCACCGGGCTTGCCGACGTCAACATCGCGGCCGTCAATTATCACTTCGGCGGCAAGGACAATCTGATCCAGGAAGTGTTCCGCCGGCGCATGGACCAGATGTCGCGGCAACGCGAAAAGTCCCTGAAAAAAGCCCTTTCCGAGCAACCCCTGCAACTCGAAAGCATTCTCGCCGCTTTTATCCGTCCGGCACTGGCGATGGGCCGCGATCAGCACGGCAGCCATTTCATCCGCGTGCTGGCGCGTGCCTACGCCGAAAAGAACGACCGCCTGCGCAAATTCCTTTCCGACAATTACGGCGGCGTGCAACGCGATTTCGCAAAGGCCATCCACCTGGTTTTGCCTGAGCTGAGCAAGGAACAGCTGTACTGGCGGCTGGACTTCCTGTCCGGTGCGCTGACTTATACGCTGTCGGAATTCGGCATGATCAAACGCCCCGCTGACGAATCGGAAGCGGTCCACCTCGAAAAACTCACGGCAGCCCTGATTTCGTTCGCTGCCGCGGGATTTAAAAGTTAATTTAATCAAGGACTTATAGAATATGTCTAATGTATTACATGCAAAAAGAGTGGCAGTTCTCGGCGCTGGTGTGATGGGTGCGCAAATCGCCGGGCAATTAGTCAATGCCGGCGTCGATACGATCCTTTTTGACCTGGCCGCCAAGGAAGGCAATCCTTCCGGCGTGGTGCAGAAGGCCATCGCCAACCTCGCCAAATTGAGCCCGGCGCCGATGGCGCGCAAAGGCAGCGAAAGCAAAATCATCGCCGCGAATTACGACACCGATCTCGAGCAACTGAAGTCCTGCGATCTGATCATCGAAGCCATTGCCGAGCGCATGGATTGGAAACAGGATCTGTACAGGAAGATCGCGCCCTTCATCGATGATGAGGCGATCCTCGCTTCTAATACCTCCGGCCTTGGCATCAATGCACTGTCCGAAGTGCTGCCCGAGCAGTTGCGGCATCGCTTCTGCGGCGTGCATTTTTTCAATCCGCCGCGCTACATGCACCTGGCCGAACTGATTCCGGCCAACAGCACCGACCCGCAAATCCTCGAGCGGCTCGAAACTTTCCTGGTCACCACACTGGGCAAAGGCGTAGTGATCGCCAAGGACACACCGAACTTCATCGGCAACCGCATCGGCGTGTTCGCAATGCTGGCGGCGATGATCCATACCGAAAAATTCGGCCTCGGCTTTGATACCGTGGACGGCCTGACCGGCCCCTTGATCGGCCGTCCCAAGTCGGCGACTTACCGGACCGCCGACGTGGTCGGACTCGACACCTTGTCGCATGTCGTCGACACCATGGCGAACACCTTGCCGAACGATCCCTGGCATGCCTACTTCAAGGCCCCGGCCTGGCTGGGTGCCCTGATCGGCAAAGGTGCGCTCGGCCAAAAGACCGGCGCCGGTCTCTATACCAAGAAAGGCAAGGACATCCTGGTCCTGGACGTCAAGGCGCAGGACTATCGCGCCAGCGACGCCCAGGTGGACGCGGACGTGCTGGCGATCCTGAAAGAACGCGATCCGGGCAAGAAGTTCGCCGCGTTGCGCGCCAGCGACCATCCGCAGGCGAAATTCCTGTGGGCACTGTTCCGCGATACTTTCCATTACAGCGCCTACCATCTTGCCGACATCGCCAACACTGCGCGTGATGTCGACTTCGCTCTACGCTGGGGCTATGGCTGGTCGCTCGGCCCGTTCGAAACCTGGCAGGCGGCAGGCTGGAAACAAGTCGCGCAATGGATTGCCGATGACATCGTGGCCGGCGAGGCGATGAGCAATGCGCCATTGCCAAACTGGGTGTTCGACGGACGCGAAGGCGTGCACAGTGCGCATGGCAGCTACAACCCGTCGGCCAACGCCGACATGCCGCGCTCGGTCAATCCGGTTTACAAGCGGCAGCGTTTCCCGGATGCCCTGCTCGGCGAATCCTTCCCGAGCGGCAATACGCTCTGGGAAAATGACGGCGTGCGGCTGTGGGCCGACGACGGCGACGCCATCGGCGTCATCAGTTTCAAGACCAAGATGCACACCGTCAACGATGCCGTGCTGGACGGCGTCCAGCACGCCATTCGCGTCGCCGAGAAACAACTGCAAGGCGTGGTGATCTGGCAGGATAAGGAGCCTTTCTCCGCCGGTGCCGATCTGGGCGGCGCATTGGGTCTGCTGAAAGAAGGCAAATTCGACGCCTTCGAAGCCATGGTCGCCAACTTCCAGCGCACCTCACAGGCAATCAAGTATTCCAGCATCCCGGTGGTCGCTGCGGTTCGTGGCCTGGCCCTGGGCGGTGGCTGCGAATTCCAGATGCACAGCGCCCGCGCCGTGCTGGCGCAGGAGTCCTATGTCGGCCTGGTCGAAGCCGGTGTCGGCCTGTTGCCGGCCGGTGGCGGACTGAAGGAAATTGCCTCGCGTGCCTCGATCGCCGCCGGCGCCAGCGGCGATCTGTTCCCGCACCTGAAGACCGCATTTGAAAGCGTAGCCATGGGCAAGGTCGGCAGTTCGGCGCAGGACGCCAAGGATCTGGAGCTGGTGCGTGCAAACGACATTGTGGTCATGAATGCCTACGAGTTACTGTACGTCGCCAAGCAACAGGCGCGCGCGCTGGTGGAATCGGGCTATCGCGCCCCGACACCGGACCGCGCCATCCGCGTATTGGGCGACGTCGGCATTGCGACCTTCAAGATGATGCTGGTCAACATGAAGGAAGGCTATTTCATCTCCGAACACGACTATGACATCGCATCCAAGATCGCCACCGTGATTTGCGGCGGCGAAATCGACCGCAACAGCATCGTCGACGAGGAATGGCTGCTGACCCTGGAGCGTCGACTGTTCGTCGAACTGGCCAAGACTCAAAAGACCCAGGACCGCATCGCCTACATGCTTGCCAATGGCAAGCCACTGCGCAACTAATTACGGAGTTTTATCCCATGAGCAAACAAGTTCAAGAAGCCTATATCGTTGCCGCAACGCGTACCCCGGTCGGAAAATCCGGCCGCGGCGTTTTCCGCAATACCCGTCCCGACGAAATGCTGGCGCATGTGCTGCGCAACGTCATTGCACAGGCGCCGGGCATTGACGTGTCACGCATCGACGATGCCATCATCGGCTGCGCGATGCCCGAAGGCGAGCAAGGCATGAACGTGGCGCGCATCGGTATGCTGCTGGCCGGACTGCCCAATACCATCGCGGCGCAGACGATCAACCGTTTCTGCTCCTCGGGCGTGCAGGCGGTGGCGCTGGCGGCCGACCAGATTCGGCTCGGCAATGCCGACCTGATGCTCGCCGGCGGCACTGAGTCGATGTCGATGGTACCGATGATGGGCAACAAGGTAGCACTCAGTCCGCAGGTATTCGCCAAGGACGAAAATGTCGCCATCGCCTATGGCATGGGCATCACCGCCGAAAAGGTCGCCGAAGAATGGAAAATCTCGTGCGAGGACCAGGACGCGTTTGCCGTGCAGTCGCACCAGAAGGCCCTGCAGGCGATTGCCAATGGTGCCTTCAATGCCGAAATTTCGCCCTACGAAATCGTGTCGCATCTGCCCAACCTGTCTTCGGGCGAGATCAGCGAAAAGCGCATTGTCATTGCGCAGGACGAAGGTCCGCGCGCCGATACCTCGCTGGAAGGCCTGGCGAAACTGCGGCCGGTGTTTCGCAATGGCCAATTCGGCGGCAGCGTCACCGCAGGCAATTCCTCGCAGACCAGTGACGGCGCCGGCGCCATTCTGCTGGCATCCGAAGCGGCGCTCAAGCAGTACAACCTGACCCCGCTGGCGCGCTTCGTCAGCTTCTCGGTTGCCGGGGTCCGTCCGGAAGTGATGGGCATCGGCCCGATCGCTGCCATCCCCAAAGCCCTGGCCCAGGCCGGCATTACCCAGGATCAGCTCGATTGGATCGAATTGAACGAAGCCTTCGCTGCGCAATCGCTGGCCGTGATGCGCCAGCTTGGACTCGACCCGTCCAAGGTCAATCCACTCGGCGGCGCCATTGCCCTGGGCCATCCATTGGGTGCGACCGGCGCGATCCGTACCGCAACGCTGGTGCATGGCATGCGCGCACGCGGCCAAAAATACGGCATGGTAACGATGTGCATCGGTACCGGCATGGGCGCCGCCGGTATTTTCGAGGCGCTCTGAGGCAGCAAAAAAAAAGAGGACGCATAACGCGTCCTCCTGAGCCGTCCCGGCCATCGCCGGGACAAGGTGCTGATACCGCCGTTTACTATTTGGCAGGTGCCGCCGCCGGCTGCGCCTGTTGTGGCGGAATGACATTCGACGAATAGCCGAGCACCGCCCATTGGCCATTGGCTACTTCGTGCAGCACGACGCTTTCGATCGAGGGGCCGATCTTGGCGAAGGCAGTGCGATAACTGACGACGATATATTTGCCGGGCTGCAGACCCTTGGTGATCTCTTGGTTGGCCGGCGCCACCTGCACAATGTTGCGTGACTGTACCGCTCCGGCGCTGTTAGCGAAAGGCAGCAAGACGCCATCAAGCGATTTCTTCTGATCGGCGAGGATCTTCTTGAATACCGGATCCAGCAGATTGTTGGCGAGCGCCCAGTTTTTCGCATCCAGTGTCTGGATGAAGCGGTTGGCGGAATTTACGGCCGCGTCAACCATTGCCTTTACTTCCGGCGACATTTGTTGCTGCTGCTGCGGCTGCGGTGCCTGTTGCTGTGCCATTGCCAGCGGTGCCTGCAGCAGCAATGCGGAACCGAGCACAACCGCATAAAGAGTCTTGATATGCAACGTGAATCTCCTATTCAAAAAAATGTAAAACGGCCCTGCTTCGGATCATGCCGCCTTGCGAATGGCGGGGCGGCATGGATTCCGTCTTTCCAGCTAAGGATGATAAAGCGATTTGGCGCCTACCGCCAATCATAAACTGCCGATCCTACCTGTTTCGCGGCATAGATGGCCCAGTTCGCGCTAAATGAGTCCGTTTATTCATAAATAGGTTGCAGAAAACGACAAGCTGCGCAAGTCCGATGGCAACCCGGATTTGGCCGCTGTCCTGCGCCATGCATAAATCGCTGCCTTTTGCGGTTTCTGGCGCTACTTCGACGCGGTGGCGACAATCTGGATTTCGACGCGGCGGTTGGGCTGCAGACATTCGATCAAAGCGGCGCGCGGCGCGGTTTCTTCGCAGCGCTTGACTGGTTGCGACTCGCCGGCGCCAATGGCGCGGATTGCCGAAGCGGCGACCCCGTCGTCAATCAGCAATTGCCGCACCGTTTCGGCGCGTGCCTGCGAAAGACCGAAGTTATAGCTATCCGATCCGAGCAAGTCGGTATGACCGATGACCGTGACTGCAAGATTCTGCTGGTTCTGCAACTCGCGTGCCAACGCCGCAATTTCTTCGGTACCCTGCGGCAATACGTCGGCGGCGCCGGACTGGTTGAAGCGGAACAGCGCATCCGCCGACAGATTGACGATGCGAGGCGCCGGCGGCGGCGGCGCTGCCGTGACCTCTTCGTGCCGGTTGAGCAAGTTCATGCAATCCGGGCCATCCCAGTGCAGGCTGTCGACCACATACTTGGGATCTTTGGCGTACTGCACCTGATACTGGCAGGTGATGTATTCCTCGCCGTTGCCGGTGCGGAAATTGAACACATAGTTCCACGCCGAGACACCACCGAGTCCCTCGCTGAAATGCGGATTGCCCAGCAGCAGGCGGACTTCGCCCTTGCTTAGACCGCGCTTCATCTGGCGCAGGTTGTCGACATTGACGAAATCGCCTTTGTTGCCTTTATTCAAATGCGAATGCTCGCGGGCAGGAAACGTTACGTCGCCGACATTGCCTGTCACCGCAACAAACGGTTGCGCCAGCAACGGAGCTGCGGCCAGGCATAGCGCCGCGGCAAGAATGATCTTGGATTTGTAAATCATGGTTTTTACCTTGAGGAATAATGAAAATGACGGAATCACGGCATCTCCCGCGCCGGTGCGGGAGATATGAGGTGACGATCAGTCGCCGCCCAACACGCCGCTGACGCCGATGTAGCCGCCGACACCGTCGCGGTTGCCCGAGAAGCCGCCTTCCAGACTCCAGCGGCCGTTATCCGCCGTGCGGCGCAAGCTGATGCCGATTGCACCCTGGCTCTTGTAGGCGCCGACACCGGCGTAATAAGTCGTCTTGCCCGGCACGAACGGCGCCTGCTTCAATGACAGCGCCGTCGCGACACCGGCTTGCATGTTCTTTTCCAGGTCATTGACGCGGCCATACAGATTCCAGACGTCACCTTGCAGATTGCTGAGCTTCTGATCGGTATAGCTGTTGGCGGTGTTGATCGCGCTCGCCAATCCGCTGTTCAATTGACCGACATTGACGGCATCGGTATTGGCGGTACCGGCCTGCACATTGTGGATCTGCTTGCCGCCGGCATCAATGCCGTTGACGGTCATGCTGGGACCGCCGGCAATCGTGACGCCATTACTGTTCACAGTGGTGTTGCCCGCCGTGATGCTGTCGACATCCAGGTTTCGATTCAGGCCGACGGTCACGTTGGTGCCGCTGTTGCTGACGTTGACGTTGCCGTCGCCCTTGATGTCCACGGTATCGCCGCTCTTCACCGGTGTTGCCGTGCCGCCGTTGGTGGAAAGGTTCCAGTTGCCGGTCAGATTGCTGATGGCGCTGTTCAGCTGATTGACGTTGACGGCATCGGTGCCATTGACGCCAGCGGCGACATTGGTGATCGTCGTGCCGCCAGCATTGATGCCGCCCACGGTGATGCTCGGGCCACCGGCAATGGTCAAACCTCCGGCATTGAGCACCGTGCCGCCCATCGTCACGCTGTTGATGTTCAGATCATCAGCCAGATCAAAACTCACGTCATTGTTTGCCGTAGTCTTGCTGACCACGATGTTGCCGTCGGTATTGTTCAGATCGATGTTCTCGCCTTTGTCCACTGCCGTCTGGGCAGCGCCCTGCGCGGAGAGGGTGAAACCGCCACCGACACCGGCGACAATCTGATTGACCTGATTCAGGTTCACGGCATCGGTGCCGTTGACGCCGGCCGCGACATTGGTGATGGCATTGCCGCCCATATTGACCGTGGTGCCCGGCAGGACGGTCAAATTGCCGCCGATGGTGGCGCCCCCGTTCATGACCGCTGGACCATTGAAGGTGCTGCTGCCGTTGAAAACACTGTTACCTTCGACGGTGACGTTCTGCAAAGTCAGGTTGTCGGACAGATTGAACGTCACATTGTCGTCGGCGGCATTTTTGCTGACCACAATATTGCCGTCGGCATTGTTCAGATCGACGGTTTCGCCCGGTGCCACGTTACTGGCATTCGCGCCCTGTGCACTGACGTTCCAGCCGGCATTGGCCACGTTACTGACTTGCGTCAGCTGATTAAGGTTGACTGCATCGGTGCCATTGACCCCCGCTGCCAAGTTGGTGATGGTGGTATTGCCCATGTTGATACCGGCAGTGCTGATGACCGGACCGCCATTGATGGTCAGGCTATCGGCAACCAAATCCGGCGTGGTTGCGATGGTGAGATCGGTTCCGTTTTGGGTAATGGCAATGTTATTGCCGGCAGTCGTGGTGACCGTGGCGCCCGGGGCGACATTCGCCACCGATGTTCCGGCAACCGTACCGGTGCCCGTCGCAGCCGTCGTCGTGTTCCAGCCGGCCTTGGCAATTGTCGCCACGTTTTCAATCGCCATGTTGGTTGCGTACAACTGCGAACCATTGATCGCATCCGTCGAAGTGGCCGAAATGCGGCCCGCGGCGACATTGGTGAGGGTGCGCTCCATGCCGACCGTACCGACACTGACCGTGGAGACCGGGTTGATACCCGCAAAATTATAGGTCGTGCCATTGATGGTGGCGCTGGGCGTTGCCACCGCCGCCGCAGTGACCGAACCCGAGCCCAAAGCGACGTCACCGTCGAAGTTTGCCAAAGTGGCGTTACCCAGTGCAGTGGTGTCGTTGACCGCGAGGCCCGCCGCACCGGTGACCGTCATCAGCCCCGTAGCGGTATCCACCTTCAGGCCGGGGGCATTGGCATTGGCGCCAATGGACACGTTGCCATTACCGGTAATGCCGGCACCGGCAGCGACACCGTTGCTGATATTGGTGTTGCCGATCACTTGAACCCCGGCATTGAAGCCTGTATTGGTGTTCCAGTTGCCATTGGCCAGTGCGCCTGCCTGTCCGCCGAAGTTATTGTTGCTGTCGCCGATGGCATTCAAGCCTGCCAGAGTGCCGATCGAGGTGTTCAAATTACCAACCGCGCCACTACCCGCGGCTTGACCGATAAAAGTATTCTGGAAGCCGCTGGCGTTTTGCCCCGACAAAACACCGATATTGATGTTGGCCCCGGCTCCACCCTGGCCTAAACCGGCATTGAAGCCGATCGAAACGGTATTGCTCGAGCTGGCCGTAGCGCCTTCACCGAGCGCAACTGCGGAGCTACCGGCTGCTGCGGCGCCGTTGCCTATTGCAACCGCATCGGCACCCGAGGCTGTCGCACCTTGTCCGCAGGCAACTTCATTTGCGGTTCCGGAGGTCGTGCCGACCGGCAGCCCGGTAACAGGGTCGACACAAACCGCATCGGCAGCAAGGGCATCGACACTGAGCACACTCAGGCCCAACAGCATTGCCGCTGCGACGATCCGCATGCGGACAGTATGACGACGATCGCGCATCGCTCCCGTTCCGTTGCCGCCTGCGAGTTCCGAAGCCACCACAACCTGACCCAATGCCTGGCTCCAAACTTTCTTATAGCACTTATTCATAGCTCAAAATTCCAAAATTAATAGACAAAACAACTGATACGAAGCACAAAAAGCGCAATCCCTCCTCCTGACCTATGGGTCTGGTTGGCAGGTTCGGTTTCATCTGGACAATGCCGTCCAGATTTCTCTTTAGTGCTGCGTAAATGGGCAAGGATCAGCCAAATTCCGCGGCAGACTCCGCCGCAAAAAATGTGATCTAATAAGAAGATCGTGAATTCAGGAGAAAACACGACACGGTGTCTGAAAACTGGACATCGCAGGCCTTACAGCATTCAGAAGTAGCCCATCAGGAGACTCGGGAAAATGTCGGACATGGACTTCAAAACGGGAATTTCTGCGTCCAATCCGGCGGGCTTGGGCGCGGCGCTGCCTGCGCCCGATCTGGATGCCCCGATTCTCGACTGGGAAGCCATTTATGCCTCCCTGTATGACGATGTCCGCCGTATCGCACGCGCTCAAATCCGGCAAACCCGGATACCGGCCTACTCTCCAAGCTCACTGGTCAGCGTGACCTGGCTTCGGCTTGCCCGTCACGGCCTTTCTCCCCATAACCGTCGCCACCTCCTGGCCCTGGTGGTACGCGCAATGCGCTTTATACTTGTCGACGAGGCACGCCGCATCCAGACCAGCAAGCGCGGTGATGGTTATGCGATCGTACCGCTCGAAGAAGCAAGCGATACCCCGGTATCCCATAGCCCCGAGCAACTCAACCAGTTGCAGTCACTCAACGAAGCGCTCGACAATCTGGCACAGATCGATGGCCGTCTTGCGCAAGTCGTCGAGCTGCGTTACTTTGGCGGCTTCACCGAGCCGGAGATTGCGGAGCAACTTGGCATCAATACGCGCACCGTCAGCCGTGACTGGCGCAAGGCGCGTGCCTGGCTGCAGAGCCAGCTGAAAGAATCCTTTACCGCCTGACGGCCGCAAAACCTTGCGCCAGTTGGGCATAATCGAAGCTTTCCCTGCCACGCGCATGAGCATAGCCAATGGATTCCACAGCTCAAGAATTGCACCGCCGGGCGCTCGCCGCTTTCGACGATCTCAGCATACAGTCACCGGAACGACGCCAGATTACGCTTGAGTCGCTGCGACATACGGACCCTGATTTATGGGCCGTCGTAGCCGCATTGCTGGAAACCGACGCGGCGGAATCGACGCTCGACACCACGCCACTGCAGATCCTGTCCGGTGCACAAAGCGATGCCGGAGCGGCGCAGGAACCCGACCCGAATCCGGGACGCCGCCTGGGCCCGTGGCAGATCGATTCGCTGATCGGCAGCGGCGGCATGGGACAGGTCTACCATGCGCACCGTGCGGATGGCCAGTACGAACAGAACGTCGCCCTGAAAATTATCCGCGCCGAGCTAACCTCTCCCGCAATGCACAGCGCCTTCCTGGACGAACGCAATACGCTCGCGCGCATGACCCATCCGTATATCGTCCCACTCCTGGATGGCGGCCTTGATGCCAATGGCATGCCGTGGTTCGTCATGCAAAAAGTCGATGGCCTGCCAATCGATTTATGGTGCGATACGCACCGTCGCACGATCAGGGAACGTGTCGCCCTGCTGATACAGACTTGCGGCGCTGTCGCATTTGCGCACAGCCAAGGGGTACTGCACCACGACCTGAAGCCCTCCAACATCCTGATTAACCGCGACGGTACGCCGCAGTTACTGGATTTTGGCCTAGCCAGCCTGCTGTCATCGAATTCGGTAATTCAGTCGGCGGGGCTTGCCATCAGTGCCGGATACACGGCACCGGAATTAATCCATTCAAATCAGCGCCATGTGGCATCGGATGTGTACTCGCTGGGAGTCGTGGCATATCGCCTGCTATGCGGCGATCACTGGCCAACACCACCCAATCTGCTGACTACGATTCGCGGCAAGGAGACCATAACGGATCACCGCCTACCCAGCGAGCAGGCCCTGGACAGCGATGCCGCTGCATTGCACGACCGTAATGTGGGCAAAGTGCAGCAATTGGTCCGGCAAATCCGTGGCGACCTTGACGCCATCGTCATGTGCGCAATTGCCGACAATCCAGCGCAGCGCTACGCCTCGATCCACGAATTGCAACGCGATCTTCAGCACTGGCTGGAGCATCGTCCGGTTCTCGCTGCGAGCGGCGGATGGCGTTACCGCGCCAAGAAATTTGCGCGCCGGCATCGCATGGCCGTCGGCTTGGGTGCTTTGCTGGTGGCCGTCGCAACTTGCGGGGCCGGCCTTGCCTTGCTGCAATACCGCCAGACCCGTCAGCAGGAATATGCCTACCATTCGGTCGCCGAATTGCTGGAGCGTTCGTTGGGCAACGCTACCCTTTCCGGACTCGGTGGCACCCGTCTCAGCCCGATCCAGGCCCTGGAAAAAACCGAATCCGATCTCCGCGCACTGCCTCTGCACGACAACCCGGAACTGCTGGCGCGTGGGCTGTCCATTCTGGCACGCAACTACAGCCTGGCCGGGTATTATGACCGGGCGCTGGCATTGACCGCCGAAGCCGAAAAGCTCGGCAACCAGGATCCGCTGCAACGGGCACGCAACATTGCCGTGCGTGCCTCATTGCTGACCGGAAATGGACAGTTCGACGAGGCCATATCGCTGATCGAAGCCGCACTGCGCAACCTGCCGACGCAAGACTCCGCCGAGCTCACTCGAACCCGGATTGCGCTGTTGGCCAGATATGCCAGCGCATTGACATTGCAGAACAAAATCGAAGAATCGGACGCCAAACTGCAGCAGGCCATGGCATTGTGCAGGGATAAGCCCGAGTTCGCGATCGATCAGGCGCAGTTGCTGATCCTGTCCGTATACAACCTGGGAACCCAAGGCCGTTACGATCTGGCCAGGACGGCATTGCAAAAGGCCATCAGCCTGAGTGAAAAACAGGCACCGGAAGTCGCCGACAAGGCACGCGTATTGATGGCGGATACGCTGAATCTGATGCAAGGCCCAGAACCGGCGCTCAAAGTCAGCCAGGAGACCGTCGATAGCCTGATCAAGCACTATGGGCCGGACCATCCCGAGGTTGGCGCGGCCTTAATCAACTATTCGTATCTGCTGCTGAATGTGGGCCGCAAAGACGATGCCATGACCGCGGCGCAGCGCGCGGTAAAAATCCTGACCATCGCTTACGGCAGCGATGGCCTGAAAACCGCCGATGCCAACAAGAACCTGGCACGGATCCTCTTCGCCACTGCCTCCTCGCCGGCGCAGCGCGAGGCCAGCTTCGAGGTCATGCGCCGCGCCATCGCGGTATACGACAAGCGGCTCGGACCCCGGCATTACGCCGATCAGCAGGCGCGCTATCAATTCGCGACCATGCTGCTGGATTCGGTGCAGTCCCAGGCTGTTTCGGGACCCGGCGCCAAGACCTATGCCGGCGAAGCTGCCATGCTACTGTCGGGGATTACGCAAACCGAAAGCGGGCCAGCACCGCACGCACAATGGCATTTGAGCTACGCCGACGCCCTGACTGTCCTGGGGCGCACGCAGGAAGCAGAGCACAGCTACCGACTGGCATTGACATTGCCGGTCGCGAAGAACTCTCCGGTCATCACCGCCAACATCTACGCCCGACTGGGCGAATTGCTGTTGGCGCAGCAGAGGCTGAATGAGGCGGCAACGGATTTTCGCAATGCGCTCAACACGCTAAAAGACGCCAAGGGCGTGCAGCAGGATGGAATTCGCGCGATTTCCATCAATGGATTGATCGGCATCGACCTCGCGCACGGCCAACGCCAAAGTGCCAAAGCCGGATTCGAGCAATTCTGCAAAGTGGCCCAGGCTGCCGGACAGCCGGACATTGCCAACGCGGTGCGGGTGCGGCAGGCAAGCCTTCCTGCCAATCTGGGAGCGCACTGCAAACTCTGATTCACGGCATCGCCGTTATGCGGACATTCTTCTCCGGATGTCTGGAATTCAACCCGCTTTGCGATTTACCTATGGAGAGGTTAATCGAATTTATGGTTGAAACAGCGCGAATTTACAGACAGTTTGACTTCACCGCGGAAGCGCACGGTGCCGCGCCGGAATATTTCCCCACGGCCCTATCCGTCGTGGGAATGCCGATCGCACCGGTCTGCACGGAATTGCGGTTCGATTCGCTCATATCCTGGAACTCATGGGCGCAGCGGCACATCGGCGAAGTCTCGACCGCGATCTCATCGATCCCGTTTTCGCTGCGTCTGAGTTTCGCCATCGGTACTGGCCTCGGAGTGGCGCAACTTACCGGCAACGCCGAGCGTTTCAACTCCGCTTGCATTCGCGACGGGAAACTCCCTTGTATTGCCCTGATCATGCAGTCCGGCGCACCGCGCTTTATGTCGCAGGGCGATCGCAGCGGGCGCATCGGCAACCATGATCTGGCCCTGCTCGACCTGCGCCGGCCCTTCGAATGCCACGGCCCGCACACGACGTCCAGTCAGTTGGTTTTTTTGCTGGATGCCGGACAGGTGGAATCGGTAATTCCGAATGTCTCGGATCACCTGTGCACGCGGATCCAGACCCGGAACGGATGGGGTGCACGCCTATTTGCCTATCTGCAGGGACTGACGCCAAAAACCCTGGCACAGCTGGCGGAGAACAATATACGGCACAGCCAGATTCTCCCCGAACATATCCTGGAGCTGCTGCGCAATGCCCTGCATGAGTCCGCGCGGATGCCGGATGTGGAATTCCTTTCAGAGCGCCGCAAGACAGTGGATGAGCGGCGTGACCTAAAGCTCCGGCGGCATGTCGTGAAGTGGCTGGAGGACAACTATCACGACGAAAGCCTGAATCAGGCCAAAGTGGCGAAAGCATTCAAGATATCCATCAGCCGCCTGCATCAGGCATTTTCGTCAAATGACGACGGCCTGTCATTTCTGCATACGCTGCACCGGATCCGCGTCGAAAATGCCGCCCGCATCCTCACCGACGAACATTCCCATGGTCTGCGTGTCGCCGAGGCCGGGATACTTTGCGGCATTCCCAATGCATCGACCTTCTACCGTATCTTCAGCAAGGCCTTCGGCGTGACGCCCAGGCAGTACAAAAAACAGTTCCGCCAACCTGACGGGCGGCACTCCGCCACTGGCGCTTGAGCGGGATTAACCGCGTCCCGTTCACGCCTGCAGCCAGTCGCGTCCTTGCATCCACCAATACTGCAATTGCGCCGCCAGCAGCCCCCATGGCTTGTGTGTCGATCCCAGCCCAAAATTCTGCAAGGCAAGGAAATCGGCAGGCAGCGCCCGCCCCGCCCGCTGCGCGACGATCGTCGCAGCGAGCAGCTCGCCCATGGCCGTGGTCGGCGCAATTCCATGTCCGCCAAAAGCCTGTGTCACCCATAGATTTGGCTCGACCTGCGCCAGTTGCGGCATGGCGTGGCGCGCATAACTCATCCACCCCGACCAGGCGTATTCAATCCTGACCCGATGCAATGCCGGAAACACTTTCAGCATGTCCTTGCGCAGCAGGCGCTGCACGGCCTGCGGATTGCGGTCGCGTATGGAAATCCGTCCGCCCCACAGCAAACGGCCATCGCGCAAGCGGCGGTAGTAATCAAAGGCAAAGCGCGTGTCATATATCGCCGCGTGGCTGCGCAGACCCGCGGCATCCAGCTGCTCGGCACAGGTTTCGGTGCACATGACATAGGTGGCAATCGGCAATACCGCGGCATCGACGCGGGCATTCAACCGCGCCAGATATCCGCCGCAGCTCAGAATCAAGGTCCTGCAGGTCACCGACCCCGTTGGCGTATCGACACGCCAGCTTTCTCCGCGGCGCCGGATGGAGATTGCCGGTGAGTTTTCGAATATCTGTACGGCATGTGCCGAACGTAAATGGGCCGCCAGCCCATGCAGGTATTTCAGCGGATGAAAATGAAAAGCTCCCGCTTCAAACAGCGCATCATGATATCGGGGACTGTCCACCTGCTCGCGCAGCCGGGCCGCGGACCAGTAATCCCATTGCACGCCATACGTTTCGCGCAAGAGCCTCTGTCGCCGCTGCAGAATCGACGGATCACGAAACCAGTTGGCCCAGATCACGCCGCCATCGACGCGATCACAGTCAATGCCGATGGCCTCGATGCGCGAGGCAATCAATTGCACCGCATCCAGCGTGCGTCGATATAACGGTGATGCCTGCGCTTTGGCCTGCCGATATAAGCCATTTTCGTCCAGCGAATAACCGCCGAAAACGAATCCGCCATTCCGCCCGGAGGCACCGCTGCCGAGTGCCGTGGCTTCCAGCATGACAATGTCGCGCTGCTGGCGCTGCACCAGTCCGAGCGCGGCATTCAATCCGGCAAAGCCGGCGCCGACGATACAGGTATCGCACTCCAGCGCTCCGTCCAATGGCGGCCCTTTGGACTCCAGAGCGCCAAGCGTGGCCTGGTAATAGGTCAATTGAGAAGTCCCGTCCGGCAGGACGGTGTCTGCCTAGCGCGCAATCTGTTCCTTGCTGCGGAACGGCACCACTTTGACATCGGCCGAGGTGCGGTTGTAATTGCTGCTCGGCAACGGCTTGAATTCGCGCACCGTCTGACGCAGCAAATCCGCAAGCCTATCCTCATCGTAATTGATGCACTCGACGCGCAAGTCCGCCAAGGCCTGCGAGACGTCGATCGACTGCAGATCGCGCGGCACCGCTTGCAGAATTTTGGGGTGCGTGGTGCTGCGGTAATGCTCGTCGGAATGGAACAGCGTCTCATGCAGTTTCTCGCCCGCGCGCAGCCCCGAGTACACAATCGCGATGTCCTTGCCCGGCGTCTTTCCGGCGAGGCGGATCATTTGCTCCGCCAGCAGGCGAATCGGCACCGGCTCGCCCATATCCAGCGTAAAAATGGCTTCCTGCTGCCCCAGTGCCATGGCCTGCAGAATCAACTGGCAGGCTTCCGGAATGGTCATGAAGTAACGCGTCACTTCCGGGTCCGTTACGGTGACCGGTCCGCCGCGGCGGATCTGCTCCCGGAACAGCGGCACCACCGAGCCGGCCGAGTCCAGCACATTGCCAAAGCGTACCGTGGTAAAGCGGGTACTCTGGCCTTTGGCCAGCGACTGACAGGCCATTTCGGCAAGGCGCTTGGATGCCCCGAGGACATTGACCGGATCAACCGCCTTGTCGGTCGAAATCAGCACGAAATTGCTGGAGCCGAATTCCAAAGCCGCACGCGCAACGGTTTCGGTCGCCAGCACATTGTTGCGGATCGCCTCCCGCAAATGCGTTTCGAGCAAAGGCACCTGCTTATATGCCGCTGCATGGAAAACGGCATCCGGCTTGCCCTGCCGCATCGCATAGGCCATCAGCGGCGCATCGCCGCAACTGCCGAGGAATTGCATGATCTGCACATGCGGAAACTCACGCGCCAGCTGCGACGCAATGGTCAGCATCGACAACTCGTTGATTTCGACCAGGCTGATCCGGATGGCGCCGTTACGTGCACACTGCCGGCACAGCTCGGAACCGATCGACCCGCCGGCGCCGGTGACCAGCACCGAACGTCCGCCAAGCCAGCCACGGATGGCCTTCCAGTCCGGCATGACCGGCTGCCGTCCGAGCAGATCTTCAATGGCGACTTCTTTCAGCTCACCGGGCAAAGAGCGCCCTTCCAGAACGTCCTCAAGGCTCGGCACGGTGCGGAACGGAACGCCGCTGGCCTCACACGCGGCGAGGATCTTCTGCATGCCCTCGCCACTGAGACTCGGCATCGCAATGACGATCAGCTTGGTCGCCGTTTCGCGGGCGACCGCGGTCAAGTCATTGATCGTGCCAAGGACCGGCAAGCCCTGGACTTTGGCGCCGCGCATCCGCGGCGAATCGTCCAGAAATCCGACCGGCACATAATTACCGACCCGGCGCATGTCGCGCACCAATGCATCGCCGGACTGTCCGGCACCCAGGATCAGGGTACGGATGGCATTGGAATTGGCCACCTGCGCGATGTGATGGTCCTTGTAAGCGCGATAAAACAGCCGCGGCGTACCGAGCAAGGCCGTCAGCGCAAAGGGATAGCAGATCAGCACGAAGCGCGAGGTGTTGCCCAGGCGGTTGTACAGCACCAGCCCCATCGCGATCAGCAATACGCCGATGACCGAGCCTTTGATGATGTTGGCAAAATCCGGGATGCTGGCGAAGCGCCACAGCCCGCGATACAGCCCGACCGCCCACAGCACAATGCCCTGCACCAGGATGATGGCGAGAATCTGATTCGAAAATAGCGGCACCGTGCTCGGTGCTTCAAGAGAGCTGTAGCGCAGGAAGTTAAGACCGTACCAGGTCAACCACACCATGAACAGGTCATGGCTTACAACTGCCAGCTTCGGCAGTACGCTTATCCAATGGTCACGAATTGAACGCATCAAAAACTCTTCGCTTGTCCCGAGGCTGTCGTTTTATGAAGCTAATCCAAAATCATTGCCAACGGCGACTTTGGATAAATAACCAAACCATAACAACACACATATACCAGACACAGGCTGAACAAAATGCGATGAATGTTGGATTTCGTGACAAAATGAAACATAGTATCGCTCCCGCAATCGTGGTCAGCACATACATCAGCGTGACTCGGCTATGGCCGCTGCGGCGGGCCCAGACCTGATAGGTATGCTGAACGTGCGCGGTCCACCACTGCTCCCCGTTCAAAACGCGCCGCATTAGCGTCATGCCGGAATCGACCAAAAACAGCGATGGCAGGATCAGCAACAGCGCCAGCCCATCGACGTAGCGCCCCCAGGAGAACACCACGGTGGCGGTTCCGGGCGCCGTCATGAGCCACAGGCTGGACATCATCAGGCAGGCGCCGATGGCGAATCCGAGCGCGCCGCTGCCGACATCGCCCATGAAAATGCGCGCCTTGGGGAAATTCCACGGCAGAAAGCCAAAACAGGCGGCCGAAGCCAACAAAGCAATCACCATCCAGACGGCATTGGCATACAGGCCAAGCACGGCAAACACGACGATGGCCGTCGCCGCGGCCAGACCGTTGATGCCGTCCATGAAGTTCCACACATTGGTCAGTACCATGCATAGCGCAAACGCCATGACGCCCAAAATGACCGTATAGGTCTGCGCGCCGAGCTCCCATACCAGACTGAATGCAAACAATGCGGCCGCCAGCGCATGCACCGACAGCCGCAGCTTGACCGACAACGGACGATGGTCATCGATCCAGCCGATTAATGCCACTAGCAAGAAACCCGCCAGAAAACCGAAATAGCTCAACTGCAGCCGGCCGATCGGAAATGCCCATGCCGCGCCCAATGCAATGGTCACGACCATGGCAATCCCGCCGCCGCGCGCGGTGACCTCGCTGTGACTGCGGCGCTCTCCCGGTGCATCCATCAGATTGGCGCGCCGGGCATAGAAAAAGGCCAAGCCGGTCAGTACCATCGCAATGGCGGCAACCAGCAGATAGAACACGCCGACGGAATTAGACCACGGCATAGTTCATCAACGGTTTGACCGTTCCCCACTCCCGGCAGCTCGGGCATTGCCAATGATGCGAGCGGGCGCCAAAGCCGCAGCTTTTGCAGCGATAGCTGGGATTGCGCACCAGTAATTGATCGGTGATGTTTTTCAGATCGAGCAAAGTCGTCTGCGGATCCTTTCCGTCTTCGAGCGTCAGGTCGATCAGCGCCGCTTCGCCACGCACCGAGGGACGGTCCTTCAGCTCATGCGCCAGATAATTGCGTGCGGCAGAGACGCCGTCTTCGCTTTCCACCATCTTGGTCAGCGCCAGCACTGGCGCGATGCCGCGGTAATGCTCGGTCATGCCTTTGAGGAAGGATTTGGCGCCGACCGAATCGCCACGACGGCGATAGGCATCCATCAGGCGCGGCAGCACTTCCGGCAGATAATCGGGATCCGATTTCGCCACCCGCTCGAAGGCACGGATCGCAGCGGCATCGTCCAATGCCTGGAGCGCGATGCGCCCTTCGATCATGCCGGCACGCGGCGATTCGGCATCCGCGTCATAGGCGCGTTTCACCGCAGCACCCGCCGCCTCCGCATTGCCGTCGCTCAAAAAGCGCTCCGCCAGTTCGCATTCAAATTGCGAGACCAGGCGCCCCAGGTTTTCCCCGGTCGACTGTTCGTACTGGTGTGCGGCCTGAATGGCTTTACCCCATTCACGCTCGGATTCGTAAATCCCGACCAGGTGCTTGAGCGCCTGCGGCGCCTTGCCATCGAGGGCGACCAGGTCGGTGTAGACCGTCTCGGCGCGATCCAGCAGGCCGGAGCGCATGTAATCCTCACCGAGCGCCAGCATCGCTTGCACTTTTTGCGCGTCGCTGATGTCATTGCGCTGCACCAGCGCCTGATGCAGGCGGATGGCGCGGTCAACCTCACCGCGACGGCGGAACAGATGCCCGAGCGCAACCTGGGTTTCGAAAGTTTCCTTGTCCAGCTCGGCAATATGCAAAAACAGCTCGATTGCCTTGTCCGGTTGCTCGTTGAGCAGGTAATTCAGGCCGCGAAAATAAGTCGTTGACAGCGCGCTGACCTGGGTCTCGTTGTCATGTTCGCCGCCACGCCTTCCGACGATCCAGCCGAACAACGCGGCCAGCGGAATCAACAGGACAAACCAGAACCACTGATTGATAAAGTCCACGCCGGAATCTCATTTGAGGGGATGCACTAGTTTAAGGCCAGTGACGAAGCTGATGCTACTCGTCGTCTATCGGTGACGGTATAACGGCACTGACGCGTTCACGCAGCTCTTTGCCCGGCTTGAAGTGCGGGACATGCTTGCTGGCCAATGCGACCGATTCACCGGTCTTGGGATTGCGTCCCAGCCGCGGCGGCCGGAAATGCAAGTTAAAACTGCCGAACCCGCGGATCTCGATTCGTTCGCCCTGCGACAGGCTGCTGCCCATCATGTCAATCAGCGATTTGACGGAGAGATCAACGTCCTCTGCCTTCAGATGCGATTGCTTGCGCGACAAAATTTCGATCAATTCAGATTTGGTCATTCGTTGTTCTTATTCTGCTCTTGCCAGCTGGCGGAACTGCGACCCGGCCTTGGGCCGGGTCGCAGTGGATCCACAGTCGGCGGCGAAATTATTCGCCGTCTTTACCGTTACCGTTACCGTTATCGGAGCCGCTCAGTTGCTCACGCAACAGGGCACCCAGCTGCGTAGTGCCGCTGGAGGCTTCCGATGACTTGCGGTTGTAATCGGCCAGGGCTTCTTGCTGTTCCGCTTCGTCCTTGGCGCGGATCGACAGCTGCATGCTGCGGCCCTTGCGGTCGTTGCCGATGACCTTGGCTTCGACTTTGTCGCCGACCTTCAGCACGTGCGAAGCGTCTTCGACGCGTTCGCGCGAAATGTCGCGTGCCGAAATGTAGCCTTCGATGCCGCCGTCCAGATCGACGGTCGCACCCTTGGCGTCCACTTCACGCACGACGCCGGTGACGATCGAGCCCTTGGCGTTGCTGGCCACGAACTGACCCATCGGATCGGCTTCGAGCTGCTTGACGCCGAGACTGATGCGCTCACGCTCCGGATCGACAGCCAGCACAACGGCTTCCAGCGTGTCGCCCTTCTTGTAGTTGCGCACGACTTCTTCGCCATCGCTGGTCCAGCTGATGTCGGACAAGTGCACCAGACCGTCGATGCCGCCGTCCAGACCGATGAAGATGCCGAAATCGGTGATCGACTTGATCTGGCCCGAAACCTTGTCGCCCTTCTTGAAGATCGCGGCGAAGGTTTCCCATGGGTTGGAGGTGACTTGCTTCATGCCCAGCGAAATGCGGCGGCGCTCTTCGTCAACGTCGATCACCATGACTTCCACTTCGTCGCCGACCTGCACAATCTTGGCCGGATTGACGTTCTTGTTGGTCCAGTCCATTTCAGAAACGTGGACCAGGCCTTCTACGCCGGGTTCGATTTCGACGAACGCACCGTATTCGGTGACGTTGCTGACCTTGCCGAAGGCGCGGGTATTGGCCGGGTAACGGCGGGCGATGTTATCCCACGGATCTTCGCCCATTTGCTTCAGGCCGAGGCTGACGCGGTTGCGCTCGCGGTCGTACTTGAGAACGCGGACGTCCAGTTCCTGACCCACTTCGACGACTTCGGACGGATGGCGCACGCGCTTCCAGGCCATGTCGGTGATGTGCAGCAGGCCATCGATGCCGCCGAGGTCCACGAATGCACCGTAATCGGTGAGGTTCTTGACCACGCCCTTGAGGATCGCGCCTTCGACCAGCTTCTCGAGCAGGACTTCGCGTTCTTCGGAGTGTTCGGTTTCGACGACGGCGCGGCGCGAGACCACGATGTTGTTGCGCTTACGGTCCAGCTTGATGAGCTTGAATTCCAGCTCCTTGCCTTCGAGATAGCTCGAATCGCGGACCGGACGGACGTCGACCAGCGAGCCCGGCAGGAAGCCACGGACTTCCTTGATGTCGACGGTAAAGCCGCCTTTGACCTTGCCGCTGATGCGGCCGGTGATGGTTTCGTTCTTTTCGAGGGCTTCTTCGAGCTCGTCCCATACCATGGCGCGCTTGGCTTTTTCGCGCGAGAGGACGGTTTCGCCGAAACCATTTTCGATCGAGTCCAGGGCTACCTTGACTTGATCGCCGATGCCGACATCGATTTCGCCGGCGTCGTTACGGAACTGTTCGATTGGAACAATGCCTTCGGACTTCAGGCCTGCGTTGATTACCACGACGTCGCCGCGTACATCGACGACCGTACCGGTGACAATCGCGCCCGGCTTGAGGTTGGTTAGGAATTGCTGACTCTGTTCAAACAGTTCTGCAAATGATTCTGTCATTGTGTTTCTCATTTGTGGATAGCCGTGAAATGGCGCTACCCGGGTTAAGTGAAAGGAAATCCGGCAAACGGCAGAAAGACCGGCGCCAGGCGGAATCGCCCGGTACCCGTCACCCGCCGTTGACCGACTTGGGGTTCTACTGCGTTTGAATGCAGGCAAGGACGCGCTGCACGACCTCGTCAATCGAAAGGCCCGTGGTGTCGATGGTGACGGCGTCAGCGGCCGGCCGGAGCGGTGCCACTGTACGCTGCGAATCGCGCGCGTCCCGGGCCAGAATCTCCCGGAGCAGGCCGTCGATTGTAACGGAAACTCCCTTTTCAATCAACTGCTTATAGCGTCTTTCCGCCCGTTCCTGGGCGCTGGCGGTCAAAAATACCTTGTGTTCCGCGTCGGGGAAGATCACCGTACCCATATCCCTTCCATCCGTGACCAGACCGGGTTCTCTGGCGAACTTGCGCTGGCGCTCGACCAACGCCTCGCGAACCTCCGGAATCGCGGCGATCGCGCTCGCCGCCGCCCCGGCGGTCTCGGTACGCAATTCGCGCGTGGCATCCGCGCCATTGACCAGAATCCGCAGCTCCCGGCCCGGTTCGTCGATAAACTCGATCTGCGTATCAAAAGTGCAGCGCACCAGCGCCGAGGGATCGGCCAGATCCACGTCCGACCAGCCGGCGGCGACGGCAATGGCGCGGTACAGGGCGCCCGAATCCAGGTAATTCCAGCCCAGTTTCTGGGCGATCAGGCGGCTGATGGTGCCTTTGCCGGAGCCACTGGGGCCGTCAATCGTCAATATACGTGCTTTCATGCGTTCATTATGCGGTGTTCCGGACGGATCGCTAAGCGCTTGATTTTGTAAATATTTTGCCGCATAATGTGCGGCTTACTGCGTCGGCCTGATTGCCGGCCTGCAGTTTCAGATACCCATTTTTTATTATTTTGCCGAGGTTTTGTCATGAAGGTCTTGTCCTCCCTGAAGTCGGCGAAGGCCCGTCACCGTGACTGTAAAGTCGTTCGCCGCCGCGGTAAGGTTTTCGTGATTTGTAAATCCAACCCACGCTTCAAGGCCCGCCAGCGCTAATCGCGTTTGCGCACCCTTGCAGTGCAAAGGACCGCGGAAATTTCCGCGGTCTTTTTGTTTCCGGCGCCCGGCCATTGCAAAATTTCGCGGCGCAAGCCTACACTGCGAAACTTCCCCAGCCCCCTGCATGCCGATGAATACCGAGCTTACGCCCAGCCTTTCCGCAGCCGACGTCCGCTTTCCCGCCGAATGGGAAGCACAGGACGCCATCCTGCTGGCATGGCCGACTCTGGATACCGACTGGGCGGAACGCCTGGCCGAGGTTGAGGAGACCTACATAGCCCTGATTCTGGCGATCACCGTGGCCGGCCAGGACGTGATCCTGATCGTCGCCGACGATGACGTCGAATCCTATGCGCAGGCACGCCTGTCGTCCAACCGCGTCGAAATGGGCAAGCTGCATTTCGTGCAGATCCCTTACGACGACACCTGGCTGCGCGACACGGGTCCGATCACCCTGATTGCGCAAAGTGGCGTACGCAGCATCGACTTCCGCTTTACCGGCTGGGGCGGAAAATTCGGCGCTTCGGATGACGATCGGATCGTGCAGCGCCTTAGCGCCTTGCGTGTTTTCAACAATGGCGGCGAATGTGTTTCGGTGGATTTCGCGCTCGAAGGCGGCGGCATCGAAACCGACGGGGACGGCACCTTGCTGAGTACATGGAATTGCCTGCATCTACGGCATCCGGGCAAGTCCCGCGAACAGATCGAGCAAGTGCTGAAGCAGCATCTGCAGCAGCGCCGCGTGCTGTGGCTGGAGCACGGTTATCTCGAAGGCGACGATACCGATGCGCATATCGACACGCTGGCGCGTTTTGCAACGCCGGCCTCGATCGTGTTTCAGGCCTGCGATGATCCGTCCGACTCGCATTACGACGCCCTGCAAAAAATGCAGGCCGAACTGCAGCAATTGCGCACGTGCGACGGCGCGCCCTATCAGTTGTTCGCCCTGCCCTGGGCGCAGCCGATATTGGACGATGGACGGCGTCTGGCGGCATCCTATGCCAACTTCCTGATCATCAACGGCAAAGTCCTGATTCCCGCCTACGGCGATGCACGCGATGGCGAAGCGGCCGCCGTCATGCAGAGCGCATTTCCGCAGCATGAAATCGTGCAAATTCCGTGCCGTGCCTTGATTTGGCAAAATGGCAGCCTGCATTGCATTTCGATGCAATTGCCCAAACACAGCGTCAACTGGGAGTCTCTGCAATGAGCAAAACGCTTTCCGTAGCCCTGATCCAGGACCGCAACCAGGGCGATGCCAACGCCAATCTGGCCCATATCGAAATGAAAGTGGCCGAAGCCGCGGCAAGCGGCGCGCAGCTGATTCTACTGCAGGAACTGCACAACGGCCCGTATTTCTGCCAGCACGAGTCGGTCGACGAATTTGATCTGGCCGAAACCATTCCCGGCCCCAGTACCGCTCGCCTCGGCCAGCTCGCCGCGAAACATGAGGTGGTGCTGGTCAGCTCGCTGTTTGAAAAGCGCGCGACCGGCCTGTATCACAACACCGCGGTGGTTTTCGAAAAAGACGGCAGCATTGCCGGCAAATACCGCAAAATGCATATCCCGGATGACCCTGGGTTCTACGAGAAGTTCTACTTCACGCCGGGCGATCTTGGCTTTGAGCCCATCGACACTTCGGTCGGCCGGCTCGGCGTACTCGTATGCTGGGATCAGTGGTATCCGGAAGCCGCGCGCCTGATGGCGCTGGCCGGCGCCGAACTGCTGCTGTATCCGACTGCCATCGGCTGGGACCCGGACGATGGCCTGGATGAGAAAAACCGGCAGCGCGATGCCTGGTTACTGAGCCATCGCGGACACGCGGTCGCCAACGGCCTACCGGTACTGTCCTGCAACCGCACCGGACACGAAACTTCGCCCCTAGGCACCTCGGGCATCCAGTTTTGGGGCAGCAGCCACATCCTCGGTCCGCAAGGCGAGCTCATCGCCGAGGCCGGGACTGCCGATGCCGAAATTCTGTATGCGCAAGTGGACCTGGCACGCAGCGAACAGGTGCGGCGCATCTGGCCATTTCTGCGCGACCGGCGCATCGACGCCTATCAGGACTTGCTCAAACGTTATCGAGATTAAACCCATTGAATCGCGACATTCTTGACTCCCAGCCCCACGCCATCGTGCAGCGCGACGGCGTGGAATACACCCTGCTCGGCACTGCCCATGTCTCGGCCAACAGCGTCGAAGCGGTAAAGCAGCTGATCGGTAGCGGCGAATACGATTGCGTCGCGGTCGAACTGGACCCCAATCGCCTGAAGGCGATCCGCGATCCCGATGCGCTCGCGCGCACCGACTTGGTCGAAGTCCTGCGCAGCGGCAAAACCCCGCTGTTTGCCGCGAATCTCGCACTGGCTTCATATCAGCGCCGTCTCGCCGAACAACTCGAAATCGAACCTGGCGCCGAACTGAAGGCAGCGGTCGACCTGGCACAGGCAGACAATCTGCAGTTGCAGTTGATCGACCGCGATATCGGCCTGACATTCAAGCGCACTTCCGAATCCCTGTCATTCTGGGGCCGCGCCAAACTGGCCAGTGGCATTCTGGTCAGTCTGCTAAGTACCGAAGAAGTCGAAGACCACGAAATCGAAAAGCTGAAGCAAGGCGATATGCTGGAATCTTCGTTCGGAGAGTTTGCCGCCAGCAGCCCTGCCCTGTACGACAATCTGATCGCGCAACGCGACCAGTACATGGCAGCCAACCTGCGTGAAATTCACGCCGGCAAAGTTCTCGCCGTGGTCGGTGCCGGTCACCTCGCCGGTCTCGAAAAACATCTGCGCGAAGATCAGCAGGACCCGGCGCAGATCAAATCCGCACTCGAATCGGCCAAGCCGAAAAGCAAGATACCCTGGTTCACGCTGATTTTTGCGCTATTCCTGCTCGGCGGATTCGCGATCGGCTTTTACCGTGGCGGCCTGGGCGTCGGGACCGGACTGATTCTGCACTACGTCGCTTTCACGATGATCGGCGGCGCGCTCGGCTGCCTGGTCGCCGGCGGACACCCTTTGAGCATCCTCGGCGGCGCCCTGTCCTCGCCATTGACGCCACTGCATCCGGCCTTGGCCTCCGGCACCATCAGTGGCCTGATCGAAGCCTGGGTGCGCAAGCCGACACACTCGGATTTCATGGGCCTGCGTGATGACCTGCAGACCTTTTCCGGCTGGTGGAAAAACCGCGTTTCGCGCGTGCTGCTGAATTTCTTCCTGACCAGCATGGGGACGGCAATCGGGGTCTGGAGCGCCTCGGCGAATCTTCTGGTTCGGCTATTCCATTAGTATTAGTATAGCTATAACAGTACTTGTATTCGGCCATGGCACGACGACAGTTTTGCCATGGCCAATTAACTTGGGGCAATCCCTGCAAAAAGATTGCCCCCGATTATGTCCCAGTTTCCGGACCGCCTTCGTCAAGCGCGCAAGGATGCCAAGCTAACCCAAGAAAACCTCGCATTTGAGCTTGGGGTCAGCAAGTCGCAGGTCTCAGGCTGGGAAAACGGCAAGGAAACGCCGAGTTTCAAGCACCTGCCCAAACTCTACGAATGCCTGGGCGTGTCGTTGGACTTTCTGCTGCTCGACCGCAAGCCCGGCCGCATCGCCGATCCCGGCCCGGAGCCCTATGGCGATGGGCATTTTTACCGCGATCAGTTGCTGCATCAGATCGACTATCTCAACGAACAGCAATGCAAGGCGATCTTCAATGCCCTGCACGAGCTGCAGCGCCGCCGCGACTGATCTTGCCCTGACACCCGGACTGGCAATTTGCCGGCCCCACCGTTACTAGAGCATTTTCAATAAAGTGTGATGCACATATGGGCGTTGCAAAAAACCATGACAATGGGTGTAAATTGAGCTGTGGTGCTGAAAAGCACCGCAATTCATATGTCATTGGCAGTGCGGTTTGAATTAAAGCTTCAGCCTTGGTGGGAGGCGTCTATGCTGAATAAATTTATCTTGCTCGCTATGTTCGGGGTATTGGTCCTGATCAGCCAAAAAAGCGAGGCCCATGGAGGGCGCTTGAATGCCCAAGGTTGCCACAATGATCACCGCAATGGCACCTATCATTGTCATCGGGCTCCAGGCTTAGTGGCCGGCCTCGAGTCCAGGGCATCTTCCTCTGTCAGTCGTGCCCGAACCCGGATGTCAGCTTTGCGGGCACGTGAAGTGGGGCGTGCTGAAGCTGCAATGCAGCGCCGCATTCGATCCGGGAGGGCCATGTATTCCCGAATCGCATCGGGCAAATCAGTTTACTTTGCCAACTGTACCGAAGCCCGTGCCGCTGGAGCGGCGCCAGTACGGCGCGGCCATCCCGGTTATGCCGCGCATTTGGATCGGGATAACGATGGAATCGGTTGCGAATAGCAAACGATTGAGCTGATCGTTTATTTAGCGAGGACAGACGCCGATTTTCTGCCGCTACGCCGCCAGTCAATAGGCAGATGGCATTTGAAAATGCTGTAACGGATTTTCAGCAAGGCTATGCGGCTGCTACGCCGGCTTTGCCGCGGCGTTTCCACAGACGCGCATTGCGCACCATATGCCCCGTCGAGTTGCGGCGATCATCGAGAATCGCGTAAATCGTCGGCAGGAACAGCAAACTGACGATGGTCGAGAACGTCAATCCGCCGGCAATGGCGCGCGCCATGACGAAGTATTCGATGCCGTTGCCATCGCCGCCGCCGCGCTGAATCGTCAAAGGTACCATCGCCAGAATCGCCGTGCCCATGGTCATCAGAATCGGGCGCAGACGTTCGCGCGAGCCGGCCACCAGCGCATCGGTGCGCGACATCCCCATGCGGCGCAAATTGTTGATGTGCTCGATCATGACGATCCCGTTGTTCACGACCACGCCCATCAGCACCAGAATGCCGATGAAAGCCATGATCGAGAAGGTGGTGCCGGTGATCCAGAACAGCCAGAACACCCCGAAAACCGAAAACACGACGCAGCTCATGATCGCCGCCGGGAACAGCAGCGACTCGAAGACCGCCGCCATGACGACATAGATCAGCACCAGCGCCAGAATCAGATTGCTCATCATCTGCACCATTGAATCATCTTCACGCTCGAACGCCGAGCCTTCGAAGTTGTAGCCATAGCCGGGCGGGAACGAAATGTTTTTCAGCTGCGCCTCCAGAGCCTGACGCGCCTGCGGTACCGTGGCCCCCGGGGCCAACTCACCGCTCAGGCTCAGCGTGGTCTGGCGATTGATGCGATTGATGGCCGAGGCCTTGGGCAGGATCTGCACGCGCACCAGACTCGCCAGCGGAATGCTGCGGCCATCGCTGGTGCGTACCGAGTAGCTGGCGAGATCCTCGGTGGTGCGTTTTTCCGAACCGGCAAAGCGCACCCATACCGGCACTTCCTGCGAATCCTGCCGGAACTCGCGCAACTGCGCGCCGCGCAAAGCCAGACTGATGAATTGCGAGACTTCCTGCGCGCTGATGCCGAATGCGGCGGCGCGGTCGCGGTCGATGCTAACAGTGAGTTCGCTGGTCTTGTCGTTTGCGTCAATGCGCAAATCGCGGATTTGCGGGATTCGTGCCAGCGTCGGCAGCAGATCGCCGGCCATCGCATTCAGGCCGGACATCGAGTCTCCGGTCAGATGCACCGTGATTTTGTTCTGGCCGTCATTGCCGTTGTTATTGTTGCCGGTCGACAGCGTCGCCAGGGCCGATTTCGGCAGCGCCTTGCCGATCCTGTCGGCGATTTCCTTGGAGTTCTTGACGCCATCATTGAAGGTGACAACCACCGCCGAGCCGCCGAATCCGGAATTATCTTCCTGGAAAAAGGCGTAAATCTGCTTGATCTGGTATTCCTTCTTGTGCGCGGCAAGAAAATCCTCGGTTTTCTTCAGTTCGGCGGAAATCTGGCTCTTGGTGTACGCGCCTTTCCATTCGTAGCGCACCTGCATTTCCTGGCCGCCGCCGTCGTCGAACATGTTCATCTTGGTTCCGGCTGCCGGAATCAGCGACACCAGGATGATCAGGATGATCCCGAGCACGCTGATGCCGCGATGCGCCAGCGACCAGCGCATGAATTGCGCATATTTGTTCTGCATGCGGTGGATGAGGCCGCGCTCGTTCTTGACCGCCGGCGGGGTTTTCATGCGCGCCGACAGCATCGGGATCAGGCTGATGGCGACCAGCCACGAAGCCAGCAGTGATACCGAAATCGTGATCGCGATCTGAGTCATGAAAATGCTGATCTGATTGCGCTCGCCGAACAGATTGGGCAGGAACACGATGCAGTGGCACAGCGTACCCGCGGACAGCGCAATGGCCACGTTGCGCGCACCGACGATGGAGGCACGCCTGGGCTCTCCGGGCATGCGTTCGCGCTCCTGATAGATACTCTCTACGACGACGACTGCGTTGTCGACCAGCATGCCGACCGCGAGCAGCAGCCCCATCATGGTCAGGATATTGAGGGTCAGTCCGGCGAAATACATGAAGCCGAGCGTCATCAGGAAGCAAATCGGAATCGCGGTTGACACCATCAATGTTGATGGCCAGTGGCGCAGGAAGAAAAACAGCACCACGGTGGAAAGGAACAGACCGACCAGGCCCGCCTCGACCAGATCCAGCAAGGACTTCTTGACTTCCGCACCCTGATTGCTGACCACCTTGATGTCGACGCCGCGCATTTCGCCGCTGGTCTGCATGTCTTCGATGGTTTTCAGGACCTTGTTGCAGGTATCGACCAGATTGGCGTCGCGCGCCTTGAATACGTCAATGCCGATTGCCGGTCGGCCATTGATGCGCCGGCCCTCGTCCAGCCGTGCCGGTTTCAATTGCACGTCGGCGACATCGCCAAGCCGCACGCCGCTGCTGTTGAGCACCAGCGAACGGAATTGCTCCAGCGTCGTGATCTCGCCCTGGGGCTGAATGCGGAAACGCTGTCCATTGTCGTCAATGGAACCGGCCGACAGCGAAAAATTCTGCGTCCGCAGCTGCGTCGCCAGCGTATTCAGGTCAATGCCAGCGGCCTGCAGGCGGTCGGGCAATACCGAGATTTCCACCTCGTTGGGCATCGCCCCGGCTATCGTCACGCGGGCGACGCCATCGACACGCTCCAGTGGACGCTTGAGTTTGCGGTCAATCAGTTCGTACTGCTTGCTCAGATCGCTGTCGCCGGCCAGGCGCACGCGCAGAATCGGCTGGTCGGAAGTCGAAAACTTGAATATGAAGTAACGCTGGAAGTCACTGGGCAACTGGTCGCGGATGGCATCCATTTTTTCGCGCGCTTCGGCGGCAAATACCGAAACGTCACTGTTCCAGTCGGTGAACAGTATCCCCAGAAACGCGCCTTCGCTGGATGCATTGCCGTTCATTTCCTTGATGCCCTGCATCGTCGACAGCGCTTCCTCGGCCGGCTTCAGCAGCGATTGTTCCGCCTCTTCCGGCGTCGAACCGGCATACGGCAGTTGCACGCCGACAAACGGAAACGAAATGTCCGGCAATTGTTCCAGTGGCAGCCGCACCGCCGCGACCAGCCCGATGACCATCATCGAGATAAAGAACATGATGGTCGTGACGGGCCGTTTGAGGCTGAACTCGGTAAGCTTCATGCGCGTTTGCGGTCCATCAGGTTGTAGACCACCGGAATCACGAACAGGGTCAGCAGCGTCGATACCAGCAGACCGCCGATGACCGTGATCGCCATCGGTGAGCGCACTTCGGCGCCCTGCCCGGTCGCGATCGCCAGCGGCAGGAAGCCGAACAGGCTGCAGGCGGTGGTCATGACTATCGGACGCAAGCGCGAACTGGCACCGCTGATGATGGCCTGCACCCGCGGCATGCCTTCCTCACGCAACTGATTGACCTTGTCGACCATGATGATCGCGTTCTTGGTCACCAGCCCGACCATCAGAATCAGGCCGATAAACACCACCACCGAGATCGAATTGCCGCTCAGGAACAGGGCAAACACGGCACCGACCAGCGCCAACGGGATCGTAAACAGGATCACGAACGGATGGCGCAGGGATTCAAACTGCGAGGCCATCACCAGATAAACCAGAAAAATCGCCAGTGCAAAGGCAAACAGCAAGGACTTGGTCGATTCGGCCAGCTCCGCGCCCTGCCCGCCGATCTTCATGCCGATATCGGTACCGATTGGATTGGCCTTTACCATGCGCGTCACTTCGCTGATGGCAGTGCCCAGGTCAATGTCGCGCAGATTGGAAGAGACCACGGCAACACGCTGCTGATCGGCACGGTGGATCTCGGCCGGACCGGAGGTGCTGACGACCTGCGCCAGCGAGGCCAATGCCACCGATCCGCCACGTGGGGTCGCGATGACCATGTTCTGGATCGAGTTCAGCGAATTGCGCGAGGTTTCCTGGGCGCGCACCAATACGTCAATCTTGCGGTCCCGGTAGCTGTAGCGCGTCGCCACTTCACCGCGCACCTGACGCACGACCGCATCGGCGACCTGTCGCGTGGTCAGACCCGCGGCACTCACCCGCGCTTCGTCAAAGCGGATCTGAATCTCTGGAAAGCCCTGCTCCACCGTCGACTTGACGTCGGCATAGTGCGGATTGCCGCGCAGCATTGCGGTCAGCTTCTGCCCGGCGCGCTGAATCTGCCCCAGGTCATCGCCACTGAGTTCAATTTCCAGCGGGGTCGAAAACGAAAACAGTTCCGGCCGCGCGAAATTAACCTGCGCATTCGGATAGGCGCGCAACGATTTGCGGAAAGACTCGGTGACCTTCGATTCCACTTCGGGCGAACCGCCATCCTTCATCAGAATGCTGATCTTGCCGATGTTTTCGCCGCTCTCGGTCGGATTTGCATCCAGACGCGTGCCGCTGCCGCTGACGCCGTACAACGCCCGGACACCGGGCTCCCTGCTGTGCGCGACCTGCAGATCACGGACCATGTTGTCGGTCTGCTGCAACGGCGTGCCCGGCGGAAGCTTGACGGTCAGGTCAAAGCGATCCTGGGCCAACTGCGGGATCAGGTCCGCCCCCAGCAGCGGCAACAGCAACATCGCGGCCACGAATGCGGCCCCGGCCACGGTCAGTATCTTGGCCGGATGCTCCAGCGCCTGCGGCAACAATCGCATATAAAGCCGCTCCGCTCCGTGATAAGGCTTCATCGCCCAATCGCTGAGCTTGCCCATTACCGGCGTGACCACCCTTTTGATGCCGCCCCAGATGCGGAAGATCATCCAGAAAAATCCGAAAGCTAGCATGGACATCACCCGTCCGGCCCAATGCGCGATCCAGGCAAACGGCTTCTGCCAGCGGCGCTGCGGCACCCAGCGCGCGTGCGCGGTTTCTTCCGGGAAAGCCATCGGCGCTTTGGCCTTGAAGGCACTCAGCATCGGAATCAGCGTCATCGAAACGACCAGCGAAATCGCAATTGCGATCGCCACCGTCAGCGCCTGGTCCTTGAACAGCTGACCGGCGATGCCCTGCACAAACACCAGCGGCAGAAAGACCGCGATGGTGGTGAGTGTCGAGGCCACTACAGCCATCGAAACTTCGCGCGTGCCCTTGATCGCCGCCTCCAGAATCCCGGCGCCTTTTTCGCGCGCCTTGGCAATGCTCTCCAGCACCACGATCGAATCGTCGACCACCAGACCGGTCGCCAGCGCCAGGCCGCCGAGCGACATGACATTCAAGCTCAGGCCAAACTGCCCCATGAAAAAGAATGTCGCAATGATCGATACCGGCAGGCTCAGGCCAATGACGAAAGTGCTCCAGCCATCTTTCAGGAACAAAAAGATAATCAGGATCGCCAGCACACCGCCGATCACGGCGTCGAGCTTGACGTCATTGACGGCGTGCCGGATGAAATCCGACTGGTCTTCAATGATGCTCATTTTCACGCCGTGCGGCAAAATGCCTTCGATCACCTTGAGCCGGGCCTTCAGGGCATCGGCGGTGGCAACCGTATTGGCATCGCCTTCCTTGTAGATCGCCAGCTCGACGGTTTCGCGGCCATCCATGCGGATGATGGATTCACGCTCCTTGAACGATTGCTTCACGGTCGCGACGTCGCGCAGGCGCAAGGCCATGCCGCCGGCAGCCGCGGAATTTTCGGAGCTGCTCGCGGACTGGGCACTCGCAGCGGCGGCCAGCGCTTCGGCATTGCCGGTCGCGGCAGCCACACTGGCCATGCGCGCGGCGGCGGCAGAGGACGCACTTGAAGCGCTCGAATGCGAGGTAATCATCATGTCGCGCAGGGCGTCGACGCTCTGGAACTCATTGACGGTGCGCACCAGATATCGCTGCGTGCCTTCCTCAATGCGTCCACCGGAAAGATTGACGTTTTCCTGCGTCAGGCGGTTGATGACGGTCTCGATCGGAATATGCAGAGCCGCGAGTTTCTGCGGGTCGATGTCGACCTGGACTTCGTCCTCAAGGCCGCCTCCGACCTTGACGGCTGCGACGCCTTCGACCGGCTCCAGTTTCTTCTTCAGATCCTCATCGGCGTAGCGGCGCAAGTCGATCAGCTGCTGCGTTGGGTCCAGCTTTTCGGAGCTGGTCAGCGCAATGCGCACTATCGGCTCGGTCGAGGGATTGAAGCGCAGAATGACCGGCGCTTTCGCCTGCAGGGGCAAGGTAATGGTGTCCAACTTGTCGCGCACGTCGAGGCCGGCTTTGTCCATATCCGTGCCCCAGGCATACTCGAGCACGATGTCGCTCTGCCCGGTCCGCGAAATGGATTTGATCTTGCGCAGACCCTTGACCACGCCCAGCGCTTCTTCGAGTGGCTCGGAAATCAGGGTCTCGACTTCGGAGGGCGCGGCGCCGGTGTATTCGGTACGCACCGTCAGCGTCGGATAACTCATGTCCGGCAGCAAATTGACCTTCAGTGCATTCAGGGCAATGACCCCGAACAGCACCAGGGTGATGGTGATCATTGCGATCGTGACACGCCGGCGTGTCGAAAATTCGATCAGATCAAACGAGCGGGGTTCGTGCGAATCCTGGGCCACTGTAACGCTCCGCGTCGATTAGGGTTGTTTTGCAGCAGGCGCTGCGGCGGTAGCGGTGTTCAGGATCGTCACCTTCGCGCCGTCCCGCACTGCCGCCTTGCCTGCGGTAATCACCTGGTCTCCGAGCTGCAAGCCACTGCGGATTTCGATCTGGTCATTCTGCGTATATCCGGTCTGCACCGGGACCCGAACGGCTTTGCCGCCGCGCACGACGAACACTGCCGTATTCTGCTCGCCCTCGAGCAGCGCCGCACGCGGCGCCAGCAAGGCATCGGCTTTTTCGTCATAGGCAATGTCCAGGCGGCCAAACATACCGGCCTCCAGGCCCGTGCCACCGCTGAAAGTCGACACGACACGGAAGGTACCGCTGCCGGAATCGATCACCGGCGCGATCCGGGTCACCTGTCCATTGAAGGTATAGGCCGGCAGCGCATCGACATGCATGATCACCGGCAACCCGCTGCGCATCTTGGATTTTTCGCTCTCGGGGACATTCAGCACCGCCTCCAGTTCGCGGCCGGAGACGATACGCATGATTGGCGAGCTGATCTGCACAAAATTGCCGGTCTTGATGGAGCGCGAGGCCACCACGCCGGAAATCGGCGCCACCACATTGGTATAGGACAGCTCCAGACGCGCCATATTCAAAGCCGAGCGCGCATTCGCGAGGTCAAAGCGAATGCGGTCCAGATCCGCGGTCGCAATCAGACGCTCCGCGGCCAACTGCTGCGCACGGGCGTAGTCACGGCTCAGCTTTTCCACTTGCGCGCTGGCCTGCTGCACCTGCAACCGCATCCGCGCATCATCGAGCTTGACCAAAGTTTGCCCGGCACGCACCGACTGTCCTTCTTCCACGAATACGCGCATCGCGACACCCGAGGTCTTGGCGACTACCTGGGCCTCGCCCTTGGGCTCCAACGCCGCCGTACCGGAAAAATTGGCGGCGATGTTGTCTTTGCGGACTGCTGCCACCTCGACCGGGATGGCATCGTCGGGCTTGGGCTTTCCGGCGCCATTGGCTTCGGTCTTGGCTTGCGCCTCCGGCCCGCCGCCGACCTTGCATGCGCTCAGTCCGGTAGCGGCGGCGACGCCCATCAGACCGACAAGCAGGGCTCGGGAATAGGCTTTTTGCGCTGGAATTAAGGGCGTCATTGAATGTTTTTCCAAAAAAATAAAATCACCGAAACGGGGCGATCAGCCGGGTTTCTCAGTAGACACAATAAACAAGTCTTCCGGCCCTGACCATTGGTCAGAGGTCAGTGTTACTTTGGTCATTGCCCTGTGCCGGTCGTGTCCAGATCGGCTATAATGCGCGTTTAGCTCAGCCAGACTGCGGATCATTCCACCGATGCATGCCAAAAAAACCCTACTCTGCTTGACCTTGTCGCTCGTCGCCATTGTCGCATTTGCCCAGGAACAAAAGGCGGCCGCCCCCAAAGATGCCAAAGCCGCGGCTACCACAGCAGGCGCGGCGCCTGCCGCGGCACCTGCTGCCGTTGAACTGAAAGGCGATGCCGCCCGCGGCCGTGAACTGGCCTATACCTGCAAAGGCTGCCATGGCGTACGCGGCTACAAGAATGCCTATCCGAGCTATCACGTTCCAAGAATTGGCGGTCAATCCGAAACCTATCTGCGGACCGCGTTGGGCGAGTATCGCGCCGGATCGCGCAAGCATCCCACCATGCAGGCGCAGGCCAACAGCTATTCGAATCAGCAGATCGCCGATATCGCTGCCTATTTGTCGTCCCTCAAATAATAATTAAGTTGACCAGAATCTGAGCGCCTCCATGACATCATCCAATTTTCCCCTGCGTTTGCTGACGCTTGCATTGCTCACCGGCATGGCGCTTTCCGCCTGCCAGAAAGAACAGCCTGCCACGGCCGAGCATGGCGAGGCCAAGGCCGAACACGAAGCGCCCAAGTCCTCCTCCGCCGGCCTGCCCGGCGGCGACGTCGCCAACGGCGAAAAACTCGCACACACCAAGCAAGGCGCCAGCAATCAATCCTGTGTCGAATGCCACGGCAAGGAAGGCGCGGCGCCGATTGATCCGACCTATCCGGTCATCGCCGGACAATACGAAGACTACATTGGTCACGCCTTGGTCGCCTACCGCACCGGCACGCGCGGCAATGCGGTCATGGCAGGACAGGCCGGCACCTTGAACGATCAGCAGATTGCCGATCTCAGCGCCTACTTCTCGTCGCGCGCCACCAAGCTGGTTGATCTTTCCGACCAGTAAGCAAAAACCTGCTGTTGGACTGGCTGTGGAGCGGGAGAAAATTCTCGTCTGTCCTCGCTGCCTCAACCCATAATCATCAGGCGGTTTGCGTTGCACGCAAACCCCGATCTCATTCGTCAACGCGGCTAAAAATTTATTTTTAGCCGCGTTTTCTCATGATCTCGCTGACGCGCCTGATGATCTTTGGGCTTCCTGGCTGCGGAGGCCTTCGAATTTTCCCCGCCCCCGCCAGTCCATAAAACCAACATGCTCAAGCGCTATTGCGGTCAGGGCTTGAAATTGAACTGCGGCTTTTTCGGATCCTTTTCCGGCTGCTTTTGCGGCGTCAGCAGGCCTGAGCCAATTTGCTGACCGCTCTGAATGGCGCCGGGGCCATGATCCTTTTCGGCTGGCTCTTCCGTCGTGCGGCCACCATTGTGCTGATTCAATTCCGGCTTGAACGGAACCTTGGGCGGCGGCCGCGCGACCGCCTCCTGATCCTGCAGGTTGGCATCGCTCATTCCGCATCCGCCCATCAGCTGCATCAGCGAAACGACGCATTTAATCGACTTGCCATTCGGCAACTTGATGGTGGTGGTTTTGATGCCGCGGCGTACCAGCTCCTGCAGCACATCTTCATGCGGGATGAATACGAAGCCGCCATCGCTGGCATCCAGGTCGGTGGGCCGGCGTTTGCGCCAAGTACCGGCGCGGTCAATTTCGCGAATTTCGCCATTGCGCATGCCCGGCGGATCATTGCGCGAAGCCGAGCCGTTGTACGGCAGCTTTGGCCGACCCTGGTCATCGAACAGATCATTGCCCAACTTAGTGCCATTTCCGCTGCGGCTATTGCCGGCATTGCTGCCAGGGCGATTACGGTTGGAGTTACCGGCATCCGTAAAACCGCCGTTCTGGTACCAGCCGCCCGGCTGGACACCTGGGCGACTGCCCCTTTCCAGCACATTGGGATCCTAAGCTTAGAATTCCACGTGGACAAGTTGTCG